>Ga0209017_10000527_pt1 | contig 37407 bp, 28 predicted proteins | sample YNPBryunderm2012_FD_185812 | JGI IMG/M metagenome (GOLD analysis project Ga0209017, IMG submission 185812) | Anoxygenic and chlorotrophic microbial mat microbial communities from Yellowstone National Park, USA - YNP Bryant MS undermat 2012... ...
CGCAGCTACGACATGGTGGACCCCGGCCCGCTGCCCCTGCCCGCCGACGGCGGACAGTGGACCACGACGAATCTGGTCAGCCACAGCGGCGTGGCCAACTGGAACGCCACTTTCGGGCCTGCCGTCAATAACGAGTTGCGCTTCGGCGTGACCCGCATCGAGTCGCTGCTCGACGTTCCCTGGAAGGAGAATTTCAATGAAAAGTTCGGCATCAAGGGTCTTCCTGACCTCGGGGACGATAACCGCCGCGGGATGACCCGCTTTACTCCCACGGGCTACGCGGAAGTGGGCACGCGCAGTTTCTGGCCCAACCGCAACAACCTGGACTTGCTGCACCTGGCCAACCACACCATGATCGTGCGGGGAACGCACGTGATCAAGACCGGCTTCGAGTATCGAGGCGAGCAGGTGTTCCGGCGCGCGGCTCGCTTCGCCCGCGGCCAGATGGCCTTCGGCGGCGTGTTCAGCCAGGATCCCAACAACCGCGCGCGCACGGGCGACGGCATGGCCGACTTCCTGCTGGGTCTGGCCAGCGGGGGCACGATCGGCAACCAGAACGGCGAAACGGCCGCCACGCGCAACTACGCAGTGTACTTGCAAGATGACTGGCGCATCACGCGCCGTCTCACGCTCAACCTTGGCTTGCGGTGGGAGCGCTTCGGCCCGCCCAGTTACAAGAAGACTCCGGTAGCGCGCTTCGAGGTGGACTTCGCCAGCCAGACCTTCCGGATCGTGCGTCCGCGCGACGAAAGCGACTGCGGCTGCGAGCATGACAACAACGACTTCGCGCCGCGCCTGGGCTTTGCTTTCCAGGTCAACGAACGGACGGTCATCCGCTCCGGCTTCGGTCTTTTCTATGGCGCTCCCGACGCGATCTCGCACGACGGCAGCGGGCGCTTCTACCACCAGCCTCCCGACTTCACGGAAATCAGTTTTCCGACCGATCAACTCGTGCAGCCCGCTCTCGTGGTCCGCAACGGTTTTCCCACGGGCCTGATTCCGGCCACCACGGTTCAAGAACTCGTGAGTATCCGCCCGGCCTACCGCTTCATCCCGACCCAGCACGCGGCGCAATGGTTCTTCGACATTCAGCGCGAACTGCCCGGGGGAACGGTTTTGACGGTGTCCTATCTGGGTGCTTCGACGCGGCACATGATCCGGCACCGCAACATGAACCAGCCGCTGACTCCCGGGCCGGGCGCGATCCGAAGCCGCCGGCCCATGCCCTATTTCGCAGGGATCAACCTGGCGGAGCCCTCGGGCAACGCCAGTTATAACGGGCTGGGGGCCAAGGCCGAGAAGCGTTACTCGGCGGGGCTGACTTTTCTTGCCTCTTACACCTGGTCGCACACGATTGACGACGGCGCCGGAACGCTGGATGACGGGACGGCGGGCGGCGGGGTGCGCGATGCGTACAACCTTCGCGTGCACCGCGGCAACAGCGCGTACGACCTCCGGCACAACTTTATCGCGGCCGGAGTGTATGATCTGCCCTTCGGCCGCGGCCGCCGTTGGCTGAACGTCTCGGGCCCGACGGACTGGATCCTCGGCGGATGGCAAATCGGCGGCATCGTCACCTTCCGCACGGGCCGTCCTTTCTCGCCCACGATCTCCACGGATCTCTCCAACACAGGGACCACCAACTATCCCAATCGAATGGGCACCGGCGTTCTGCCCGCGTCCCAGCGCAGCCTGGACCGCTGGTTCGATGTCGCCGCTTTTCCTGCTCCGGCGCAATACACCTACGGCAATTCGGGACGCAACATCCTTTTCGGGCCGGGCGTGCGCGCCTCCGACCTCAAGATTGGGAAGAACTTTTACTTCAAGGAGCGGTACCGGGTCGAGTTCCGCACCGAGATGTTCAATTTCACCAACACCCCCGCTTTCGGGCTGCCCGCTTCCGCAGTGAATCTGCCTCAAGCGGGGCAGATCCGCTCCGCGGGCGAGCCCCGCCGGGTCCAGTTCGGCCTGAAGTTCGTTTTCTGACATGGAATAGCCTTCTCAAGCCCGGCGCGTGATTCCGGGCGTATCTTTGTTGGCGGGCAGTTCGACCGGGCCATGTGAAGGTTGAGCGCATGGGTTCCAGGCAGGCCGGGCCGGCTCAGCAGGCTGCCCGACGGCCGCGGTTTTGACCAAGGGTGGGGGGAACCGTTGCCGGGCAGCGGTGCAGTCGGCGACCGGGTGATATAATCGGGCCATGATGCGCGGGGCTTTGTTGTCTCTGGCGTGTGGGAGCCTTCTGTTCGGGGCGCAAGCATCCCTGCTCGACCTGGCGATGCCGGACGCCAGGGTCTTGATGGGGATCCGGATGGAGCGGCTGCGCGAATCCACGCTAGTGCGGGCCCTGTGGACGCAAGGGCCGGCCCGCGAGCCGGAGATGTCGGAGCTGACGCGGCTGACGGGCTTCGATCCCCTGCGGGATTTGCACGAGGTGGTGATCGCCAGCGCGGGCGGCAGCAAGGCCACGGTGCTGCTGGTGGCTCGTGGGGCCTTCGCGGCGACCGATCTGGCTGCGGTGGCGCGGGAACGCGCCAAGCGGCGCGAGACGTACCAGGGTGTGGAGATTTTCTTTTCCGGCGACTCCGGGGAGCCGATGGCGCTGGCCTTCCTGAGCGATTCGGTGCTGGTGGCGGGCGATCCCGTGAACGTGCGAGGAGCGATCGCGCGGCGGGGGCGCGTGGGTCTGCCGCCGGGAGAGCTTCGCAGGAAGGCCGAAGAACTGAGCCAGCGGTTTGACGCCTGGGGTTACTCGATCGCACCGGTCGCGGAGCTGGCGGCGCGTACGCCGAGGGAACAGACGGCCGGGATCTTCGAGGGAGACGTCATCAAGGCCATCGAGCAAGCGGGCGGAGGCATGCGGCTGGACCAGGGAGTGGAGCTGGAGCTGACGACGGTCAGCCGGAGCGAGCAGGATGCGGCCGGCCTGGCCAACGCCGTGCGTTTTTTCACCGGCTTGCTGCAAGCCAGGGATCCCGTGGCGGGGTCCTATATCCGGGATTTGCGGGTGGAAGGGCGGGCGTTGTTGTTGTCGCTGGCCATACCCGAGTCCGAGCTGACGCGTCTGCTAGGCATGTTCCGGGCGAGCCAGGCCGCAGCGCCCAAGCCGGCGGGCCCGCGGGAGGGCGGTGTGACCATTTACTCTTCGCCCAACGATATGGGGGTGGTCAAAATCCCCGCGCCCGCGCCGAAACCGTGAGGCCGCCGGCCGCGCAGCCAGGCCGCGCCGGATTGCTATACTAGCGGTTTCAGGCATCTCAAGAAGCCTCCGCAGATATGAAATCCTGGGCGGTTGTGCTGCTGTTTACGGTAGCCGCGCGCGGCGCTGATTTCAAGACGGGGCAAGCCGCCCGGCTGGTCATCGGGCAGCCGACGTTCACCAAGCAGGATCCCCGATCATCGGATGAAATTCTGGGCGCCGTGAGCGGTCTGGCCTATGCCAACGACACGCTGTTCGTCTGCGACTCGAACCGCGTGGGCGCCAGCCCGGTCAATAACCGGGTGTTGATCTATCGCAATCTGTCGCACATGTTGCCGGCGACCACGGCCGAGCTCAATTACGATCGCCGGTGTCCGGTGTGCACGGGACGGGCCACCATCGTGCTCGGCCAGCCGGACTTCCAGCAGACCGAGTGGAGGGTGGGGCCGGACGGGCTGCGATCGCCCAACGCGGTGGCTACCGACGGGCAGATCCTGGCGGTGGCCGACACCGACAACAATCGGGTGCTGATTTGGTTCAGCCTACCGACAACCCACCGGCAGCCGGCGGATGTGGTGATCGGGCAGCCGGATTTCAAGAGTTTCGCCCCCAACAACGGCACCGGCGACCCGCGCGTGCCGGGGCCGAGAACGCTGCGCGGGCCGGAAGGCGTGTGGATTCAGGGCGGGCGGCTTTTCGTGGCCGACACGGGCAACGATCGCGTGCTGATCTGGAACCGGATCCCGCGCGAGAACTTCGCGCCGGCCGATATCGTGCTGGGTCAAAAAGATTTCGGCACGGGCGCTCAGGTGGATCTGTTCAAAGCGGCCTTCAACCCGCAGGCGGATACGATGCTGTCGCCGGTGTCGGTAACTTCCGACGGGCAGCGCCTGTATGTGACCGATCTGGGTTACAGCCGGGTGCTGATCTGGAACTCGATTCCCACGCGCAACGCGCAACCGGCGGATGTGGTGATCGGGCAGCCGGACATGACCAGCGGCGCGGCCAACAACGTGACCAAGCTCTGCGAGCCGGTGGGCAAGGACGAGGAGGGCAACAACAAGTATCCCCAGATGTGCGAAGCGACGCTGGATTTCCCGCGCTTCGCGCTCTCCGACGGCCGGCGTCTGTTCATTGCCGACGGAGGCAACGACCGCGTGCTGGTCTTCAACCGGATCCCGACGGAAAACGGCGCCAGGGCGGACGTGGTGCTGGGCCAGATCGCCGGCACGATCAACCAGGCTTCGGACTCGGCCTATGAGTTGCGGCGATCGAGCGCGGACTCGCTGCGCACGCCGCTGTCGCTGGCCTGGGACGGGGAGAACCTGTTCGTGAGCGATCCGTTCAACCGGCGGATCATGGTGTTCACGGTGGCGGAGCGGTACCTGCCGGTGACCGGCGTGCGCAACGCCGCCAGCCGCGAGGTCTACGCGGTGGGGGCGCTCAGCTTTTCCGGCAACGTCAAAGAAGACGACGAAGTTACGATCAAAATCGAGGACAAAGAATACAAGTACAAGGTAGTCAAGGACGATACCTTCGAGAGCATTGTCCGGAAAATCGCCGAGTTGATCAATGCCGGCGACGGGGATCCCAACGTTCTGGCGACTCCCAATTACGAGCTGGGAGCGATCATTCTGACGGCGCGGATGGCGGGGGAGGCGGGCAACGAGATCGAGATTTCAGTGAGCACGTCCGAGAACGCGCAGATCGCGGTTTCCACCAGCGGGGCCAAGTTGAGCGGCGGCATGGACGCGGCCAAGATTGCGCCGGGCACGATCGTGAGCATCGTGGGAGACAATCTGGCCGACTTCACCGAGAGCGCGCCGCCGGATGCCGACCCGTTGCCTACCGAGCTGGGGGGCGTGCAGGTGTACTTTGACGGCATCAAGGCGCCGCTGCTGTACGTTTCCCCTACACAGATCAACGCACAAGTGCCCTATGAAGTGCTGGACACCACCAGCATCAATGCCTACGTGCGCACCAAACACCGGGACGGGCGGGTGACCACCACGACGCCGATCGCGGTGCCGATTATCCGATCCAATCCCGGTATTTTCGCCTTCGACGGGCCGGATCCGCGACCCGCGGTGGCCTTCCACGCCAGCAGCCACGCCTCGGGCACGGTTTCCGTGGACGGCACGGCCAAGGCAGGCGACGTGGCCACGGTCATGATCGAGGATCGCGAGTACAGCTACCGGGTGCAGGAAGGCGACACGCTGGAGACGATTCGCGACGCGCTGATCGAGCTGATCAACCAGGATCCCAAGGTGTTCGCTTTCGCGGCGGGCCAGTGGACGCGCATCCGGCTGCGGGCGCGAATCCCGGGGCCGGAGGGCAACGGGATTGTGTACTCGGCGAAGGCGTCCGAAGGGGCGCAGGTGATCATGACGCCGACCACGCCGGCGCTTTGTTGCGCCAACGTAGAGGGCGCGTTGGTGACGCCGGACAATCCGGCGCTGCCGGGCGAGACCATCTACGTTTACGCAACCGGACTGGGGATCATCAAGCCGGACGCCGCGCGACAGGCGCTGGAGACGGGCGCCCGATACAAGGGGCCCGAGATCAACGAACCGCTGGATTTCGTATCGTCGCTGGCGGGAGGCAAGACGGCCAACGTGCTGCTGGCGGCGATGGCGCCGGGTCAGGTGGGCATCTACCGCGTGGATCTGGAACTGAACTCCGACCTGCCTACGAACCCCTTCACTCAAGTTACGATCGCGCAGGATATTTACGTGAGTAACATCGTCACGATTCCTGTGGTCAATCCCAATCCCGCCCAGCCTTGACGGGCGAACGCGCGGTGGCGAGCATGGGTGCGCGAGCGGCAGCGGCATGGTTGTGTGCTTGCGCGGCGGCCTGGTGCGCCGAGATCGAAGGCGTGGTGCTGGAGAACGCGAGCGGCCGGGCGGTGGCGCGGGCTCAAGTGACGCTGGAGCGGGTGGGCGGCGGAGGCGAGTCGCACAGCGTGCTGAGCGATTCGCGCGGGCGCTTTGCCTTCCGCTCGCTGCCGGGCGGAGCGTATCTGTTGAGCGCGCGGCGCAACGGGTACGCGACGGCGCGTTACGGGCAGCGGAAATGGGACGGCGCCGGGACGCCGGTGGTGCTGGAGCAGGCGGCGCAGTTTTTCGCGGAGCTGCGATTGCAGCGGCTGGGCGCCATCACAGGTCGGGTGACGGATGAGAACGGGCTGGGTCTGGCGGGGCACGCCGTCTACGCGTACCGGGCGGGAGAGCGCCCGCTGCGAATGGTGGCTGCGGCGACTACGGACGACCGCGGAGTTTACCGGCTGGCCGGGCTGGCGCCGGGTCTCTATTACCTGCGCACGGGCGCGCGGCAACTGGAGGACGGCCGCGGTTTGTTGCCGACTTTTTACGGGCAGACGACGTCGGCGGCCGAGGCGCGCGTGGCGGAGGTGGCATTGGATCGCGACACCGGAGGCATTGATATCGAGCCTCTGCCGGGGAAGCTGGGACGGCTGGCGGGCCGCGTGGTCGGCGGGCCGGCTACGGTCATGCTGTATTCGGAGACCGGTCCGCGCGAGATGCCAACGGGAGTGGATGGCAGCTTCGTTTTCGACGAGCTGGCGCCGGGGCCGTATCAATTGCTGGCGTTGACGACGGAAGGCGAAAAGAGGGCGGCGTGGCAGAAGCTGCATGTGGCCGAGGGCGAGGCGGTGACCACGCTCGAGGCGGCGGGCCTGCCCTCGCTGCGGGTGGACTGCGTGGAGAAAAGCGGCCGGCGGGTGGACGCGGCGCGAACGGCGGTCTTCCTGATCCGGGAGGAGCCTGCGGCGGCAGCGCCGTTGACGGTGCGCGGCGGGGAGACGGTGTCGCTGGAGCCTGGCGAGTATCGGGTTGCGGTATCGGCGCCGCTGGATCATTTCGTGGCCTACGTGCGATTGCCGCGGACGGCGACGGGGCCGGGGCGGTTCGAAGCGCCGGCGGGCGCGATGTTGGAGATGACGGTGATCCTGGGCGCGAGGCCCGGGACGATCACAGGGCGGGTAGTGGATGAGGAGGGCAAGCCGGTGGCGGGGGCTCCGGTGTACCTGCGGCCGGCGGATCCGGAAATGCAGCGGCTCATGGAGGGGGGGCGATCGGCACGGTGCGACCAGCAGGGCGAGTTTCGGTTTCACGGCCTGGCGCCGGGCCGCTACCGATTGTTCAGCTCGTTCGAGATCGGGCAGCCGAGCGAGGCGGATTGGGACGCGGCGAGCGGCGCGTGGGTGAGCGTGGAGGAAGGTGAGACGGCGAAGCTGGAGCTGAGGTTGGCAGGCGGAATGTGAGGGGGGCGAGAGGGCGCCGGTTTTGGTGCCGGCGGCGGCTGACGGGCTGCCGAGCTGGGTTTTGGGGCATGAGCAGAGCAAGTCTTGCGCTCCGGGAACCGCAGCGGGCAACCTCGGCACGCCGGTTCGTGGTTACCTGCCGGGCGTGGTGGTCTGCAGGGGTTGTGCGGATGGGTGGCCGCGGGGGAAATTTCTCATGGCGCAGTACCTTCCGGTGGCTTTGATTCCAAGGCGATCTCGCCGTCGCGGCCCATTTGCTCCAGGACTTCCGCCAACTGGCGGTAAACCAGCGCAGCGGTTGTTCCCTGGGCGGGCATCCTGCCCACGGAGGCTGCCGCCCCGGCAAGCCGCACCAGCACGTCGCCGACAGCAGCTTCGGGAATCCCGCTGACTTTGGCGCCCCGGTAGTTACTCAGGATGGCGGCGATCGCCTTGGGCAGCCGCTTCGTGTCAACGGATCCGTCGGCCAGGCGGTAGGGCAGCTTCCAGGTGCGGAAGTCGTTGGGGTCACCCACATAAGCGAAACAGGAAGCCGGCAATTTGTAGCGCGGATGGAGCAGGCTGTCTTGGAGCGGAGTGGTGAGCGGAACAGCGTCTTGCTGTTGCTCGAACCGAGGAAACTCCTGCGCGAGGTTTACCCCCTCCACCCGGCGGTAGATACCATGCACGCTCAACCACCAAAGCTGCGTGGGCGGTTCGGGCGCCTCCAGCCAGACCAACAGGCGGTCCTCCAGGCCGCCGTGGCGGAGATCGGCTGCATAGAGCATGACTGCGTCGCTGACGCCGAGGCTGCGAACCTTCTGTGCCCCCGCATAACGCACGGCTTGCCCGAGCGCAGCTTCCACCGCGCGACGGCTCCAGACCAGCGTGCCCGGCCGCTTGACCTCGATCAGCAGATACTTCACGCCGAGCCGGCTCAGCACCAAGTCCGCGTAATCCACCTGGTGGCTGAGATCGGCCAAGGACCAGTCCAGGACCAAAGTGAACAGGTCTTCGAGGATGTTCTCGGCAGCCTTCTCGGGCGCGCGGCCTTCGTGGTGCTGTTCGGCAAGCCTGAGGCGGCGCCTGAGGAGGAACTCGGGCCATTTCTCCCGGATTCGCTCGATGCACTTGCGGTAAGAAGCCAGTTCCTGGTAGCTCATCGCTTGCCAAGATCCAGGAAGGAGTGTAACACGGACCGCAGAAGGGGATAACGAAGAGACGCCGGGCTTGCACGACGAGCGGTATTCGCGCGTCGGCGAACGGGAGGCGGCGGCATGGTCACCGTCCGGCGGAGTCGCACGACGCCGGGGCGGTCGGTGCATCCCGTCACGGCTGTGCGTTGTCGGTCTGGAGGGTCAGCAGGCAGCGGGCGGGGAGTTGGAGCGAGAGTATGCCGTCGCGGGAGCGGCCGGCGGGGGCGGTTTGGAAGTGGGCGGTTTCCGTGGTGAGGGTGGCGGTCCAATCGGCGACGGGGAGGGCCTCGAGTGCGACGGTGCGGGCCTGGCCGAGGTTGAGCACGTGCAGCGCATAGCGCGGGCCGGAGCGGAAGGCGGTGGCCAGCAGCTCGGGTTGGTCCGAGGAGACGGCGACGAACTCGGAGGGCCGAGGCGTCAGGTCGGTGAAGTGTTTCATGAGCCAGAAGCGTGGGGTGGGTTCGACGGCGCCGTCCTTACCCAGGCGCACGAGGCTGTAGTCGTTGGTGAACTGCCAGTAAAGGGTGGCTTGGGGGCGGGCGTGCATGAGAATTTCCTGGGTCATCCGGGCCTCGCGCAGGCCGTAATGGAAACTTTCCCAGGCGCGGGTGTGGTAAGCCTGGGCGTCCACGCCGAGTTCGGTGACCAACAGAGGCAGGTCGAGCCACTCGGCGACCTCGCCCCAGGCGCGGTACTGCGCGGGCGAGGCGCCGCCCCAGGAGTGGAAGCCGACGGCGCCCAGGTAAGGCACGGCCTCCGGGTCGGAAGCGGCGGCGAGCGCATAGTTATGCGTGTCGCGAGGGCCGGTGGCGTCGCCGAGGAGCAATTTCGTCTTGAGACCCAGTTTCCGGAAGAAAGCCCCAAGGCGTTTGATGGCGCGGGCGTGTTCCTCGGGAGTAAGTCCGACATAGACGCCGATATTGGCCTCGTTGAAGGAAAACAAATCGGGCTCAATACCGTAATGTTTCCTGGCATAAAGCAAGTAACTTCCGATGAAGTCGAGTAACTCGTCCCATTTTTCGGGATCGATGCGGCGGAAATGGGCGCGGCGGGGTTTTTCCCAGGGGTCGGTGTAGAATCGTTCGGGCAGCCACCAGATGCTGATGACGTAAGGGACGCCGCGGCGGTGGAACTTCTGCATGGTTTCGAAATCGGCGCGGAGGGCGGGGCCGGGGTTGTCGCGCTCGCGGTCCCAGGCAAGCAGTTTCATTTCGGTGCGCGCCCAGGCCAGGTTGAGGTTCTCCAGGGTGTAGGCGGCGGCGGGGGATTGATTGTTCCAGCAGTAATTGCCGCCGAAGCCGTGGAAGGGGCGCGGGGGCACGTCGGTTCGGAGGGCGAGGCGTGCGGGGGCGGGCGCCGGCAGGCCGGCGGTGAACCGGAGGCGGATGGAGGCGGCGGCGGAGGCTTCGGGTTCCAGAGGCGCGGAGGCGAGGGAGACGCGGAGCTGGTAAGAACGCCCGTCCGTATCCCAGCGGTCCACGAGCGTGACGGGGCGCGGAGGGTCGAAGCGCAGCTCGAGGGTGCGGGTTCCGTCCGCGTCGCTGACGCGAAGCGAGGAGAGTTCGGCGCGGTAGAAGGCGGGGTCGGGCGGTTTGACGGCGGGCAGAGCGATTACGGGTTGACCTTGCGGAGCGAGTTTGCCGCCCACCAGAAGGGGCCGGGGCAAATCGAGGATCCATTCCAGGCCTTGCAGTTCGAGGCGAGTGACCGCGGTGACGGAGACCGAGTAAGTCAGGCCGGAATCATCCTCGGAGGACTGAAGACGAAAGCGGCCCTGGCCTTCATCGGGAAGCTGAAACGAGCCGGTCCAGACCAGCAGCTCGGGTTCGCGGCGGAGAGGATGGTGGGGGGAGCGGACCTGGAGAGGAATCCGTTTGCCGCTGGGCAGGACGGCAACGAGGCCCGAGGTCACGGGGAAGTCGGGGCCGTCGCTGAGCAGGGCGATGATGCGGCCGAGGTTATCGTAGGCGGCCTTTTCGGTCGCCGGGAGCAGGGCGCAGGCAAACAACGAGCACGCAAGATGAGGCCAGCGCGACATGTGCGGTTACCTCGGGATTCAGGATACCGGGTCAGCGGCGGACGGCGTCAAGCGGGAATGGCGGGGAGGGGCTTCAATCCCCGAAGGCGCGCCGGGGCGCCATGGCTCGCCAGCTCAACCAGGCGCCGAGCATTCTCCAGTTCTTCCACTGGGTGCGGACGATGGAAAGCGCCAGCATGGCGATGGTGAAACCGAAGGCGGCGACTACCGTCTGGCCGATGGTAAGGTTTTCCTTCCAGGACCAGAACCAGCGCCCGTACATGAGCTCGATATGGACCCAGTAAACCAGCAGCGAGGTCAGGCCGAACTGGCGAACAACGCTGAATCGCTGCTTGACGACGTAAGTCATCCACAGCCAGGCAAAAGCCAGGATGACCAGCATGACGCCCAGCTTGATGAGGATCAGCAGCGGGCTATCGAGCCAGAATTCCGAGCGGGGATAGATGCTGAAGGGGACGTTGGCGAGGTATTGCCCGCCGAGGATGAGGGCGAAGCCCAGCACGGCGGTCCATTGCATGAGCCGCTCGACTTGCTCGGGGCGGACGAGTTTGAGGATGCTGCCGGCGCTGAGGCCGAAGGCGACGAAACTGGCCCACGGGAAGAAAGCGAAATAGTAGTAATCCGGCGCCAGGTAGGCGCGGACGATGGGCGGGACGCCGGACCAGTCCAGTTGGGAGACCAGCGGCGAGGCGCAGGAGATGAGAAGACCGACGGCAGCGCCCAGGCGCGCTCGTTCCGCGGTCGTGAGCAAAGCCAAGGGAGAGAGGACGGCCACGGCGAGGCCCATGGCGTTGAGGATGTCCACTTTAAGCAGGTCGGTCCAGGGGCTGTTGGGCCAGGCGAACAGCCAAAGCTGGAGGCGGAACAGGAAGGCGAGGGCGAAGAGGTAACCGGCGCGACGCAAGCTCGCCGTCCAGCGCGCCATGGGGCCCAAGCCCTTGCGCTCCCTGTTATCCATCAGGAAGGCCAGGGTGACGCCGACGAGAAACAGGAAGATGGCAGGCGGCATGCCGCCGACGAACTGTGAGAGCACGTAGGGACCGCTGGTGCGCAGTTCGGGCTTGGTGAAGGAATGGAAGGCGTGCCCTTGGAGCATGATGACGGCGGCGAGGCCGCGCATCCAGTCCAGATATGCGAGTCGGGCGGAGCCGGAGGACGCAGGAGAGTTCATCGAAAGACGCTTTCCCACATTCTAAACCAAGGCGGGCGTGGCGCGCCGGATCATTTTTGCGGGTACTCCTTGCGGACGCCGGGCGGCAGTTTAAGGCGGCAATCCTGATCGGTGAGCCCCACGTTGACGCGGAGATCGCGGTAGCGGATGAGGAAATAGTCCCCGCCGGGTTGCCAGAAGCGCTGCTGGAGGGGAGCGCCGCCATTTTCGGGGATCCAGAGTTCGATTTTTTCGACTTGCTCGCGGACCTGGGCGGCCCGCGGGATCAGTTCGAGCCGGATGGTTCGCGAGCCCTCGAGGATGTCGGCGCCGCCCAGGCGGATGGAGTAGTTTTTTTCGAGATCGCGACGGCGGGATCCGAAGCCGAGCAGGGAGAACTGATCAATCAGGGCGCGGTTCTTGCCGAGGTCGTAGATCTGCACGGTGCGGATTTTGGGGTAGTAGATCTGGGCGGTGGCGCCTTCGAGAGCGACGGCGCGGGGTTCGGGCCGGCTGATTTCGACCTTCATCATGGCGCGGGCGCTGGTACGCCTCATCCAGATGAGGCCGCTTTCCTCGCTGCTTTCCTGAAGGACGGCGGTATAGGCGGTTTTGCTGACGTGGGCGGTCATGTCGCGGAAGGATGCGGCTTCGCGGTCCATGCGCTCGAGGATCTGGTTGAGGTCGGGCGGGGCCGTGCAAGCGGCGCGGGCGAGAGCGAGGGTGAAGGAGGTCAGCCAACAGAGGCGCCTGGTCATGATCCGGCGGGTCCCCCACGATTGGTGATCGCGGCTACGGCGATGTAGCCGCGAAGCTCCTGTTCGGAATCCAGAACCGGCTCGAGGCGGACGATGGAATGCTTTTCGCCGGTCTGGAAGCGGAGCAAGTCTTCTGCCTTGCGCACCCGTTGATCGTCGGGGACGCCCGCCAGCAACTCGGCCTCGATCCAAAAAACCAAGGCTCCGCGCTCGGCGGGCAAGGCGGCGATGCGGCTGGCGCGCGGGACGCGGGGCTGGTCGCGGAACCAATCCCGTGGAGTGAGAAAAATGAAGGCCAGGATAAGTGCGACCATGACGTCGTACTGCCAGCCGCCCCGTTCGTAGTCCCAGAGCACAAATCGTTTGAGGGCTTGCCACGCCGAGGGGCGCATACTCCACCCAGTGTATCCCAGCCGAGGAGAGGCTTCAGCGGGCGGCATCAGGCTTCGCGTGCGATGGCCACTACGTCGCTGAAGAGGCCGTAGGCGGTCTGCTCGACGCCGGGATCGAGCGCGAGCACGCCGAGAGTGCGCATCAAGTCGGTCTGGAGCAACAGCAAGTTCGAGGCGCCGCGAGCCAGGGCGAGCGGGTCGGTACGCGGCAGCACTTCGGCGCGGACGCGGAGGCGGATGCCGCGAGGGGTACGCCGGGCGCGACTGACCAGGCGGACGGTCTTTCCCTTGCGGTTGAGGTCGGCGAGGCGCTCGGGCGTCAGGCGGCCGATGCCTTTGGTGGGGATTTGCAAGGGCGTCACGTCGGCGTCCATCAACACGTTGGCGAGCACGGCCGTTTTGGCGGCGGCGTCCCAGCCGTCGAGGTCATAGCGGACGTCGGCTTCGGTGATCCCGAGGCGGCGGGCATGCTCGATGCCCTCCTCGAGGGAGCAGCCGCGCTCCATAGCCTCGATGACGACCGTGGTAGTCGAGTTGAGGACGGCGGTGAAGCCGAGCACGCGTACGGCGGGCAGGCTGTAGCGCACCAGGTTGAAGACAGGGGCGCCGTCCATGACGGCGGCCTCGAAGCGGAACTGGATGCCGGCGGCCTCGGCTTCCCGCTTCAGGGCCTGCCAGGCGTGAGCGACGGGGCCTTTGTTGGCCGTGACGACGTGCATGCGCCGTGCGAACGCGGCGCGGATGTGGGATATGGCAGGCTGGCCGGTCAGGGGGTCGAGCGGGGTGACCTCGACCATGAGCTCGGCTTTGCTGCGGTCCAAGAATTCTTCGACGCCGGGGCTGGGGAGGCGGAGGACGGGATCCGGATCGAGGCCGCGCTCGTCCCAGGCAGCGCCGTGACGCGCGGTGAGGATGCCGGTAATGCGGAAGGGGTAGGCGGCGCGCTGTGCGTGCAGGAGCCTGGCGAAGGCGCGGCCCACTCGCCCGAATCCGATGAGCGCCAGCTTCAAGGTCGGCCTCCGGCACGGGCGGGCGGGGTCACTCGCCCATGACTTTGATGATGACGCGCTTGGGGCGCTGGCCGTCGAACTCGGCGTAGTAGATCTGTTGCCAGGGTCCGAGGTCGAGGCGTCCCTTGGTGACGGGGACGATGACCTGATGGTGCACGAGCAGGCTTTTCAAGTGGGCATCGCCGTTGATCTCGCCCGTGCGGTGATGCCGGTAGTCTTTGCGAAAAGGGGCGAGCTTTTCGAGCCATTCGTCAATATCGGCCAGCAGGCCGTCTTCGGCGTCATTGACCCAGACGCCAGCGGTGATGTGCATGGCCGAGACGAGAATCATCCCTTCCTGGATGCCGCTCTTGCGGAGAGCGCTTTCGACCTGAGCGGTGATGTTGATGTACTCGCGGTGCTGTTTGGTGTTGAAGGTCAGGTACTCGGTGTGAAAACGCATCAGCCCGATCATAACAACATCGGGCTGTGCGAGGGGGTTGGGCGCCGGGGAGGTCTTTGCTTCAGGGGTCTTTAGGGGTTAGAGGTTAGTCTCGCTTTGGTGGGAGTTGCCTCCCCGGCTCACTTCTAATTTTAGTAGACACTGACCTGGATTGCAACAAAAATTTGTAGACCCCCGGGGCGGAAGAGCGCTTTTTGCGGACAAGTTATTGACAATAAAGGGAAAAAAGTTTCAGGCTCACTCGAGGAGCACTCGCCAGACGGTGTTGGTCAGCGCGTGGGCCACCATGGCCGCCCGGATTCCGCCGGCCGCCAGATAGGCTCGCCCGTAGAACAGGCCGGCAACCGCTGCCAGCAAGGCAAAGCGCCAGTTGGGAAAGCCGCGGAACGGCAGGTGGGCCAGGCCGAAGAGCGCCGAGGCCAGCAACCAGGCGCCGGAGGTACTACCCAGCCAGCAGGTTGCCCAGCGCTGTAACAGGCCGCGGAAAAAGAACTCTTCGGCGAGAGCGACGACCCAGAGCATGCCGAAGAAGGTGGCGATGGCCAAGAAGAGTTCACGCCAGAGGGGCTGTTGCAACTGGATCCCGCGGACAAGGCCCAGCGCGAGACCCAGGACGACACCGACGGGGAGAAAGGCGAGGAAATGGGTGGTTCCGATGCGCCACTCGCGCCGGGTGGGGATCCAGCCGAAGCCGACGCCTTCGGCCTTGCGCAACCAGAGCGCCGAGACAATGCCGACACGGATCCACATGAGTTGTCCGAGCGGGTCCATGGGGGGCCATTCCCACGGCGCAGCGTAGACGGCTTTCCAGGGCTTCGCCAGCGTGACGCCTGCCAGCAGGACGAGGAAGCCGGCGTCGGCGGGGCAAGCAGGGGGCAGGATCAGGGGCCAGAAAGAAAGCGCGGTGGAAAGGGCAACGAGCAGGAGAGCGGCGCGGGTTTGCAACACTCCGGCGGCCGGGGCGAAGGCGAGATAGGGAATGAGGGAGGACAGGGCGAGCATGGCGGCGAGGGCGCGCCGCTCGACCCTGTCCAAAGCTCTTCGGACCGCGGGGAAGGCGAGGCTGGAATACAGGACCAGCTCGAGCGACCACGCGGCCACCGCCCCGGCGTGGGGCGCGGGCCATAGGCCCGGCTCAAACGGCGCCTGCAAGGCGCATCATAACAAGACGGGATCGTCGCAGAGCATGGCGTTCAGAAGATATAGCGCAGGGCGAGGACGATGCGACGGTTGCCGCCGTTCTGACCCCACTGGTTGAGGAAGTTGGCCGAGCTGACGCGCGATTCGGGGATGCCGAAGTCGCGGGTATTGCTGGCGTTGTAGAACTCGGCGCGGAACTGAAGCGTATTGGTTTCGCTGACCTTGGTGTTCTTGATGAGGCCGATGTCCACGTCGGTGATGCCGTCGGCGCGCAGGACGTTGCGTCCGAGGTTGCCCAGAGGATTCTGGGCGGTGACGCGCGAAAACAGGCGTGCGCCGCCGGCCCAGAACAGCTCCTGCACGCTCATGCGGGCCAGATCCATGGTGGTGGCGGAGTTGGCGCGGATGGCGTTGCCGACCAGCGCGTCAATGCCGCTCAGACGGAAGCCGGGGTCGGCGCCGTCGAGGGCGGTGAACGGCGCGCCGGACTGGAAGGTGATGAACGGGCTGACCTGCCAGCCGCCGAGCAGCTTTGCGAGGACGCCGTTCTGCTGGCGGACGAGCGGGAGTTCGTAGACGGCGTTGGCGGTGAAGCGGTGGGGCCGGTCGTAGGTGGAGCGGCCGCGGTCGGCGCGACGATTGAAGGAATCCTGGGCCACGGCGACTTCGCCGGAGACCGAGGGGTTGAAGATTTCCGAAGCGCCGTCAATGTAAGCGCTCCAGGTATAGTGGGCGCCGAGGGCGAAATTGCGTGAGAGCCTTTTTTCGAGGCTGGTCTGAAGCGAGTGGTAGATCGAGCTGGTGGCGTTAGCACGCAGGCGGATGATGCCCCGAGTAGGATCCACGCGGAGTGTGCCGCGGTTGTTGTTCTCGGGCAGCGTGGGGTTGCCGTCAATGGTCTGGTAGAGGGCAGTACCCTTGGTGCCGACGTAGCCGATGGTGAGCGCCCAATCCTGCCAGAGTTCACGCTGGATCTGGAAGGCGAATTGTTCGGCGAAGGGACTGCGGAAGTCGGCGCCGACGATGGTGCGCGTGACGAGGTAGGGATTGGCGATGACGGGAGTGCTGCGAGCCGCCTCCTGCAAACGGACGAAGGAATTGGGAGTGCGAGCGGGCAGGTTGATCACGTTGAGGAAGGGGAAAGCGCTGCCGATGTTGAGGGCGATGTTGATGAAGGCGAAGTCGTAAGTACGGGAATAGCCGCCGCGGATGACGGCGCGCTCGTCGCCCGTGAGCCAAGCCAAGGGAGCGGGCGCTTTGGGCAGGCGGTAGTTGAATCCGAAGCGAGGCCCCCAGTTATTGTTGTCGCGTTTGGGGACGGGCGTCAGGCGGTAGCCGGGATCACCGCCGGCGGCGGCGACGATGCGGTCGTTGACCTTTTTGAGGCTGTCAATCGGGTTACCCGGACTTTCGTACCGGATGCCGTAGGTGATAGTGAAGCGTGGGACGATGCGCCACTCGTCCTGGATGAACCAGAAGTAGTCGTAGTACTTGTAATACTGGAGTCGCTCGCCGCCGGGCAGGGGCGCGTTGATGGAGGCGGTCTGGGCGACGTCGTCCACCAGATCCTGCAGGGTGTTGTAGACCAGCCGGCCGCGGATGGTGGGCACGAAGAAGCTGGTGACGTCCTGCTTGCGGAAGTCGATGCCGAACTTGATGGCGTGGGAGCCGCGCATCATGCCGACGGTGTATTGGAGCTGGTAGTTGTTGTTGAAGCGGAACTGCGGGAGGTTGACGGCGAGGCCGATGGCGGTGCGGGCGACGGCGGCGTTGAAGCCGGTCAGACCGAGTTCGGGCACTTCGATGCTGGGGATTTTTTCCGATTTGGGGTCCGCGGCGGTGGTGGTGGAACCGAAGCGCTGGTAGCCGAGGCGGAGCTCGCTGTAGACGGTGGGTGAATACGAGCTGTTCAACCAGGCGCTGGCAGCCTGGCGGGTGGTGGGGACGACGGTGCCCAGACCGGGAGGGGTGACCTGGCCACCGCCGGAGCTGAGCTGATCGTTATACAAGTAGCGTCCGCCGAGGCTGTGGCGATCATTGAACTGATGATCCACGCGGCCGGACCACTGCCAGTTGTCGAACTTGATGCGCGAGACTCCGCTGAGGGTGCCGAGGGGGATGCGCACGGAGCGATCGCCGATGGTCAAGGGGGCGGAGAGGTTGGGCACGGGGGCCTGTGCGGCGGGCAGATGTTCGAGCAAAGCCTGGACGGTGGGGCGGTTGCCTGCCAGCTGCTGGAGCAACTGCCGGCCCTCCTCCGTGGGGACGCCGCGGATGGTCGTGCCCGAGCCAAGCTGCCGATCCGTCCAGCGCTGGAGGGAGCCGAAGAAGAAGGTTTTGTTTTTGAGGATGGGCCCGCCGAGGGTGCCGCCGAATTGGTTTTCGATGCGGAACGGTGCTTTTTCGAACCTGGGGCGCGGGGGCGAACCGACGGGCGCCTTGTCGAGATTGGAGCGAGAGTTCAAGTGATTGTCGTTGTGGAACCAGAAGGCGGAGCCGTGGAATTCGTTGGTGCCGCGTTTGGTGATGATGTTGACGACGGAGCCGGCGGCGCGTCCGTACTCAGGAGCGAACTGGTTGGTGATGAGGCGGAACTCGGCCACCAGATCGGGGTTGTTGATGGCTTGCGTGAGGCCGGTGATGGAGGGGTCGTTGGAATCCTGGCCGTCCACCATGAAGTTGTTGGAACGGGTGCGCATGCCGTTGACCGAGAAGGCGACGCCTCCCGTGGCGAACTCGGACTGTCCGGGCGAGAGCTGGCTGACGCCTGCGACGGAGAGAGCGAGGAAGAGGATGTTGCGGTTGGGGGCGAGCGGCAGTTCAGAGATGCGGCGCGTGTCGAAGTTGACGCCCACCTCAGCGTTGGTGGTGTTGATGAGGGGCGCGTCCGAGGTGACGGTGACGGTCTCGGCGACGCCCGCGACCTCCAGCCGGATGTCGAGGTCGGCGGTCTGGTTGAGGCGCAACACGATGGGTCCCTGGATGTAGCGCGCGAATCCGGATTTCTCGACGGTGATCTGGTAGCTGCCCACCGGCAGTTGCGAGAAGCGGAAACGCCCGTCGAGGCTGGTGGCGGCCTCTCGGGTCTGACCGGTGTCGAGGCTGCGCACGATGACGCGGGCGTCCACGACGGCGGCGCCGGTGGCGTCGCGAACCGCGCCGAGAATTTCACCCGTGGTTACCTGCGCGGGCAGAGCGCAGGCGATCAGCAACAGTGCTGCGATCAGCCAGCTTGTACGCTGCATGTTGACCTCCGCAAACTTCAACATTGCGACCGCCGCCGCAAGCTCTCCTGACCGGTCGGCCCGGGCGGCGTTCAGACCGGAATCACGTTAGTGATCGCCCCGACCCTCAGTGACGAGACGTTAACACTAACCACAACAGATTAACATGATGCACGAGCGGAGGCAATCGCGTCAACTACCTTGTTTCAGGTTTAGGAAGCCTGAATTCTACTTTCTTGCCTTGGTTGAGTTTCTCGGAGAGGGCGCGGTCCACAAGTTCCAGAGAAACCCGGTTGTGGCGGCCTTGGGGCGTTATGTAATGCAGGGTGTCGCCCTCGACCCAATAAGCGACGGCGGTATAAATGGAGCTGTCCTTGAGGGCGATGAGGAAGGTGACGGAATCGGCTGGAGGCTCTACGGGCGTGCGTACAGGCGCCTGGTAGGTGTTGACCGTGTCTCGTTCTGGCGTGCGTGCTTCGCCGGCGAAGTACTGGTTGATGGTGACGGGTGGGGAGGCGGGCTGCGGGGGCGCCATGATGATGGTGATATTGGGCTGGGGTTCGGGGTAAGGGTAGTAGCCGCCGACAAAGACGGGCCAGATCATGGGGACCACGGCGGTGCGGCGATGCAGAGGATCTCTGGCCGGCGCTCCGGTGTAACCGGGCCAACCGCTGACGGTCCAACCCAGGCGCTGGGCGAAACTGGACGGCGAGGAGAAAGGCACACCTGCGCGCGGGGCGGTGCCGGTGCCGGGCAAGACCACGTTGCCGAAGCCGTGCGGCGAGCCGTAGGTGCGATATTCGGGACGGCCGCCGCGCTGAGACCAGGCGGCGCAAGCCAGCAAGGCCAGGCCCGCGGCCAGGCAGAACGCACGTTGCGGTACTCTCATCGCAAAGCCCCTGCTTCAGTGTACCGCCGGGCGCGGGTCATGGCAAGCGGGCCGGCCCGGGAGCGGGCGGGCTTTGGCATACTGCTGGAGTGCGTACGATGTCATCACCAACGCGCCGGGAAGAAGTGGCGGCGCGCGCGGCGCTTTACCTGGCGGGCGCCTCGGCTGTCTCGGTGCTGGTTTCGATTGCGGCGTCGCAGTTGCTGCTGGCGCTGGCGCTGGCGGCGCTGCTCGTCTCGGGTCTGCGGCTGCGCCTGCCGCCGATCTGGGCGCCGCTGGCGGTGTTCGTGGCGGGGACGCTGGTGGCGATCATGGCTTCGGAGGATCCGGGCGCGGGCAGGCCGCAAGTCCGCAAACTGTTCGTGTTGCTGATGCTGCCGGTGGCGTACTCGGCGATCCGTTCGCTCAGGCACGCCCGCACGGTGGCGCTGGGCTGGATGGGGCTGGCTTGCCTTTCGGCTCTGGTCGGCTTCGGGCAGTTCGCCGAAAAAGTTCAGGCGGCGCGCAGCCAGGGCGCAGGCTTCTACGACTATTACATTGGCGAGCGGATCAGCGGCTTCATGAGTCACTGGATGACGTTCGGCGGCCAGCTCATGCTGGCGGGCCTGTTGGCGGCGGCGTTTCTGTTTTTTTCGCCCTCGGCGCGCGGGCGAGCGAGGTGGGGGATTGCGGCCGCGGCGGGCGTGATGGGGGTTGCACTCGTCCTCAACATGACGCGCAGCGTCTGGCTGGCGGGCGCGGCGGCGCTGTTGTATCTGGCGTGGCAGTGGAAGCGATGGCTGGTGTTGCTGGCCCCGGTGGGGCTGGCGGTGTTTGTGGCCGCGAGTCCGGGATCGCTGCGTGCGCGCCTGATCTCGATTTATCAGCCGCGGGCCGAAGTTGACTCGAACCTGCACCGGGTCGTTTGCTGGCGCACGGGGGTGCGTATGATCCAGGCGCATCCGTGGTTCGGACTGGGTCCCGAGGTGGTGCGACTGCGTTTCCATGACTACCTGCCGCCGGATGCACCGCAGCCGTTGCCTGCGGGCTGGTACGGGCACCTGCACAACTTGTATTTGCACTATGCGGCCGAGCGGGGCATTCCCACGGCGATGGCGTTAGTGTGGCTGCTGGCGCAGGCTTTCTGGGAACTGCACCGGGCGGCCCGGCGTGTGCGGGCGGGTCGGGACGAGGCGCGATTTCTGCTGCACGGCGCGGCAGCTTGCGTGTTGGGGGTGGCGGTAGGCGGCTTCTTCGAGGTGAACCTTGGGGACAGCGAAGTGCTGATGATGTTTCTGGCGGCGCTGGCTTGCGGATATCTGGCGCGGGAGCAGGCGGAGGCGGGCGATGGCAGAGTCGCTGCGGGGGCGTGAGATCATTCTGGCGGGCGGCGCCGGGGGCCTGGGGCAGGCGGTGGCGGAATTGCTGGCCGCCGAGGGGGCGCGGCTGGTCGTGAGCTACCGGTCGAACGCGGAGCGGGCGCGGCGCCTGGAGGGGTCGGGGGCGCGTATCGTTCAAGCTGATATCACTGGGCCTGACGATCGGAAACGCCTATTGGACGCGGCTCCCGAGCTCTACGGTCTGGTGGTGCTGGCGGGCGAGCCGGCGCGGGTGGCGGACGCCGCCCGGACGGAGGAGGTGCTGCGGAGCTCGCTGGAAGTGAACCTGCTCGGGCCGCTGCTGCTGGCGCGGGAGGCGGCGGAACGGATGAAGGCGGCCGGCACTGCGGGGGCCATCGTGTTGTTTTCCACCATGCAGGCGGTGGGGGTTTTCGCGGGATCGCTGGCGTACGCGGCGCCCAAGGCGGGGCTTGTGCAGGGCGCGCGGGTGCTGGCCAAAGAGTATCGGGGACCGGCGAACATCCGGGTGAACGTGATCTGCCCGGGGGTGATGGCGGCGGGGATGGCCGAGGCCTCGATCGCGTCGGGCAAATACGACCGCTACTTGCGTGAGGGGGCGATCCACCGCTTCGGCCACGCGCGGGATGTGGCTCGCGCCGTGCGCTTCTTTCTGGAGCCGGACAATTACGTCACGGGCCAGGTTCTGCTGGTGGACGGCGGTCTGAGCCTGTGAGCTGCCGGGTTTACTTGCTGCGGCCGACTTTCACTTTTTTGATGAGCGCCGAGGCCTTTTTGAGGTCGTCTTCGTTTTCGAAGGCCATCACCGAGGAGTATTTTTTGCCGATGACCTGGGTGACCAGGAAAGCGAGGTTGATGCCCGCGCCGGCCATGGCTTCGGCGATGGCGTGACCGAGTCCGGGCCGGTCGTCGCCTTCCACCAGGAGAGTCGGCATCTCCCAGGCGGCAAGACCGGCGGCCTGAGCGGCAGCCTCGGCCTTTTTGCCTTTGACGGGAAACAGCTCGATGGCGGCCCTGGCGGGGTCGCCGGGGAATCGGTATCCCATGACGATGGTGAGGTTGGCCCCGGCTTGGGCCAGGGGTTTGAGGGTGGATGCCAGGACGCCGGGTTGGTTGGGAACTTCGGCGCGCCAGAGTACAATGCGCTTGACTGAAACGGCCATAGTCACCTCCGCCGCACGCCTGAGGGGCGCGCGCCCTCAATTGTAGTGCAGGTTGGGCGTGGGGACAATACTTTGATGGAGGCGACGGGCGCGAGGGCGGGTCCGTTCAGCGGGAGTTTTGCGCCGGGGCCAGGGAGAAATATTCGAAGAAGCGACGTTTTTTGGTGACCGAGATGGCGGGCAGCTCGAGCAAGGAACGGGCCAGGGCCTCGAAGTGTTGGCCGAGCCGGGAATCCTCGCTGAGCGGCTGTCCGGCCATGATGGCCTGGTGGATGGCGACGTAGTCGTTGGGGATGGAAGTGCGGATGGCGGCGCCCAGCATCTGCTCGATCTGCTCGCGGGACAGGAGGCTGCGGGGCTGGGCGCGGTTGAGGATGATTTCGACGCGGCCGGCCAGCTCGAGGCCGCGCAGGAAGCGGAGTTTTTCGGCGCCGAGGTGCAGAGCCGGGACTTCGGGGGTAGCGACCATGAAGATGCGGGCGGACTCGCGCAACAACTCGAGCGAGTATTTTTCCATCATGCCGGAGTGGTCCACGCAGATGACTTTGTAGAAGCGGCGTGCGAAGGCGAGCATCATATGGAGGCGTGCGGGCTCGACACGCAAGCCGGGATCGAGCCTTCCGGTGGGCAGCACGTCGAGTGTTCCCATGGGCCAGACGAGTTTGGCCCAGACGTCCTGGTCGAGCTGATCGGCGTGTTCGATGGCGTCGATGACCGAGTAGCGGGGGTTGAGCTTCAACAGGAAGCCGAGGATGCCGCTGTTGAGGTCGAAATCCACCAGCAGGACGCTGGTGTCGGGGATTCGGGAGAGGGCGACGGCGGTGTTGAGGGCGACGGTGGAGGCGCCGACGCCGGGTTTGGCGGGCAGGAAGGAGTAGAGGCGGTCAATGGTGGGGGTCCGGCTGTCGACGAGTTTCTGGATGCGGCCGAGGGCGTCGCGGAGCTTCTGGGCCTCGAAGGGCCAGGTGAGGACCTCGCGGACGCCGGCGCGCATGAGTTCGAGGAGGATGTGGGGGTCGCAAGAGTTCACCACGGCCGCCACGGGCAGGCCGGCGGCTTTCTTTTCGAGAAAGGAGGCGACGACCGAGAAGCGTTGCGGGGATTCGTAGCTGAGGAAGACGGCCTCTACGGTGCGTTCGGCGAGCAGGCGTTCGAGTTCGACGGCGTCGGGGTAGCGGTTGAGGTGGAGGACGACGCCGGCCATGCGGCTATCGAGCAGGGCCCGTTCGAGGGCAGCGGCGATTTCCTGATCGGGGCAGATGATGGCGACACGCAGCATGGCGATCCCTGGATAGGGATCGGGCGTTTGCTGGTCGGGGGCGATGGGAGCGGGCCCTGAAAAAGGCTCGAGGAAAAACCCGAGCCGTGCTCCGGTTTACTTCCTGGCCCGCTCGAGATTGGCGCCGACGGCGTCCCAGTCCAGATTCTTGAAGAAAGCGTCGATGTAGGCGGCGCGGGCGACGCCGTAGTCCAGGTAGTAGGCGTGCTCGTACACGTCGAGGGCGACGATGGGCACGGCGTTCCAGACGGGGAAAGTATTCTGGGCGTCGCCGGCGTAATTGAACAGGTAGCCCCAGTCGCGATCCCAGGCGGTCCAGGCCCAGCCGCGGGAGGCCATACCGGTAGCCTTCAGGTCGGCGCGCCAGGCGTCCACGGAGCCGAAGTATTTCTCGATGAGTTGGCGCAGATCGGCGGGCGGATCGCCGCCGCGGCCGCCGAGGTGGCCGAAATAGATTTCGTGGTTCTTGATGCCGCCGATGGCGAAGGTCAAATCCACTTTGAGCGAGCGGACATCGCTGAAGGTCTGGTTGGCCGAGGCCCGATCGGCCGCCTCCAGTTTGGTCATAATTTCGTTGTATTTGTTGACGTAGCCCTGGTAGAGTTTGTAGTGCTCGGTCATGGTACGGGCCGAGATGCCGTCCAGATCGCGCATGATGTGATCGAAGTTCTTCGCAGTCAACTGGTGAGCCATGTACGGTGTCTCCTTGTCTGTCCAATAGGATGCGGCGGGCAGCGGCGGAGTCGCAGCAATCGGGCCGGCAGTGGGGTCAGAGCTGGGCGCCGCCGGCTTGCTCGAAAGCGTACGCCAGCCGGAGCATGCCCACCTCGTCGAAGTGGCGTGTGAGGATCTGCATGCCGACGGGCAGGCCGTCGCGGGTCTTGCCGCAGGGCACGCTCATGCACGGGATGCCGGCGAGGCTTCCGGTGATGGTGTAGATGTCGGAGAGATACATGGCCAGGGGGTCGGCGATTTTTTCGCCGAGGCGGAAAGCGGGGAAGGGAGAGACGGGGGTAACGATGGCGTCCACCTGGCGAAAGGCCTCGGTGAAGTCGCGGGCGATGAGGGTACGGACTTTCTGGGCTTTGAGGTAGTAGGCCTCGTAGTAGCCGGCGCTGAGGACGTAAGTGCCGAGCATGATGCGGCGCTTGCACTCGGCGCCGAAGCCTTCGCCGCGGCTGTGGCGGTACATATCGCCGAGCGTCTCCGAGTGTGCCGAGCGACGGGTATAACGAACGCCGTCGTAGCGCGCGAGGTTGGAGCTGGCCTCGGCGGTGCAGATGATGTAGTAGCAGGCGATGGCGTACTCGGTGTGGGGGAGGCTGATGTCGCGGATTTCGCACCCCAGCTTGCGCAGGAGATCCACGCCGCGGGCGATGCAGTCACCGGTCTGGCTGGTCAGATCCTTGAAGTATTCGCGCGGCAGGCCGACTTTGACGCCGCGGACGTTGCCGTCGAGAGCGGCCAGGTAGTCGGGCACGGGAGCGAAGGCGGAGGTGGAATCCATGGGGTCGCGTCCGGCGATGACCTGGAGCAGGAGCGCGGCGTCGCGGACGTTGCGTGCGAAGGGTCCGATGTGATCCAGGGAACTGGCGAAGGCGACCAGACCGTAGCGGCTGACGCGGCCGTAGGTGGGGGTGATGCCGACGATGCCGCAGAAGCTGGCGGGCTGGCGGATGGAGCCGCCGGTATCGGAGCCGAGTGCGACGAGGGCGGTTCCCTGGGCGACGGCCGCGGCCGAGCCGCCGCTGGAGCCTCCGGGCACGCGGTCGGGAGCGAGGGGATTGCGCACGGGACCGAAGGCGGAGTTTTCGTTGGAGGATCCCATGGCGAACTCGTCGCAGTTGGTCTTGCCCAGGATGACGCCGCCGGCTTGTTCGAGGCGGATGACGGCGGTGGCGTCGTAGGGAGGCACGTAGCGCTCGAGGAGGCGCGAGGCGCAGGTTGTTCGGACGCCTTTGGTCAGGATGACGTCTTTGACGGCGACGGGCACGCCGGCCAGGGGGCCCGGGTTCTGCCCGGCGGCGATTTTTGCGTCCACCCGGCGGGCGGCCTCGAGCGCGCGCTCGGGGCAGAAGTGGAGGTAGGCGTTGGTCGCGGGATTTTCGGCCTGAGCGAACTCGAGGGCCGCCTGGGCCAGTTCGGCGGCGGAGAAACGGCGGGCGTTGAGGCCTTGCGTGACCTGCTCGATGGTAAGTTCCCGGATTTCGCTTGGGGTCACCGCTCGATCACCTTGGGGACCTTGAAATAGCCGGCGCCGGCCAGGGGCGCGTTGGCGAGGGCGGCTTCGGGGCCCAGCGTGGGGCCTTCCACGTCCTCGCGCAACGTGGCCGTTTCCTCGGCTTCGTAGAGCACCTGCGCCATGGGCTCGACGAGGCGCGTGTCCAGTTCGTTGAGTTTGTCCATGTACTGGAGGATGGCGCCCAGTTCGAGGCACATGCGGGCGACCTCCTGGTCGGTGAGCTTGAGGTTGGCCAGGTCGGCCACGTAGCGCACTTGCTCCTCGCTGATTTTCACGCCTGAGACCTCGCCCTTTGCTTGATATAGAGCCGCCGCAGCACGGGATCGGCGATGCCGTCGGCTTCATCGGCGGGGTGTGCGGATTCCGCGCGCATGGGACCGCGACGCGGGGGGGCGGCGCGGAAGACGATGCGGGCGACGGGTGGGTCGCCGAGGAGCTTGCGCAGGTTGGCCAGGATCTGGCCTTCGAGCGGGCGGAGCGCCCGCTGCCAGGCGTCGTCCTCGACTTCGACCCAAAGCGTGTCGCCGCGCAACTGTCGCACGTGGGCGCGTTGCGCCAGGGCCTTGCCCACGGCGGCGGGCCATGCGGCGCGGAGCAAATCCTCCGGCGAGGGGCCGCCGGGAATTTTCATGCGAGCGATGAGCCTACCGGCGCGATCCATGGCGGCTGGAATTACCGTATTGTAGCACGCGGCTGTTTTACCATCGCAGTGTGAGGCTGGTTCTGGCGTCGCAGTCGCCGCGCCGGCGGGAATTGCTGGCGAGGGCGGGGTTTTCCTTCGTGGTGCGCCCGGTGGAGGTGGACGAAAGCCGGCGTCCGGGTGAGGACGCCGCCGCGCATGTGCAGCGCCTGGCGCGGGAGAAGGCGCGCGCGGCGCGTGCGGAGCCGGAAGAGACGGTTTTAGGCGCGGACACGGTCGTGGTCTTGGACGGAGAAATTCTGGGCAAGCCGGCGGATGTCGTGGAGGCAGCGGCGATGCTGCGCAAGCTTTCCGGGCGGAGCCATGAGGTGTTCACGGGCGTGTGTCTGCGGCGCGATGCGGTGGAGCTGACGGAATTCGAAGTGACGCGGGTTTGCTTCGTGGCGCTGAGCGAGGAGGAAGTGCAGGAGTACGTGGCGAGCGGCGAGCCGATGGACAAGGCGGGCGCCTACGCCGTGCAGGGGCTGGCATCGAAGTTCGTCGAACGCATCGAGGGTTGCTATTTCAACGTGGTGGGCCTGCCGGTGGCCAGAGTGTACCGCATGATGAAGCAGCTTGGATGGGGCCGGCGAGGGGATTGACTGGCCGCCCGGCGTGGGATACTTTGGGCGTATGGATCTATCGCGCAGGGAATTTCTGGTGACGGCGGCGGGCGCTGCGGCTGCGCCGGCGGCTGCGGGCATGCCCACGAGAACGCTGGGGCGCACGGGAGTCCGCGTTTCGATTCTCGGCTTCGGTTGCGGAAGCCGGTTCATGATGTACAAGGAAGAAGAGAAAGCGATTGCCGCGATCCAGCGGGCGCTCGAACTGGGCATCACGTACTTCGACACGGCCGCATCCTACGGCAAAGGCGTGAGCGAGGAGTGGGTGGGCAAGGCGCTGGAGGGGCGCAAGGACGTATTCGTGGTGACCAAGGTCAGCCAACGCAAAGCTGACGAAGCGATGCGCACGATCGAGGCGAGCCTGAAGAAGCTGCGGCGCCACCCCGATCTGATTCACATCCACGCGCTGGCGGGCGAGGAGGACCTGGCGGCGATCGAGGCCCAGGACGGCGTGCTGAAGCTGCTGTACAGGTTGCGCGATGAGAAGGTTTGCCGTTTCCTTGGCGTGACGTGCCATGCCGATCCGGCGGTGCTGAAGACGATGCTGGAACGGCACGATCTGGACTGCGTGCAGATGGCGCTGAACGCGGCGATGGCGACCCTGGCGGAGGGACGGGGCCGTGGCTACGCGCCGGAGACGCAGCCCGGGGCGACGTTCGAGGAGCTGGCGTTGCCGACGGCGCTCGAGAAGAAGATGGGCGTGACGGCGATGAAGGTTTTCGCGCAGGACAAGCTGGCAGGCCAGGCGCCGGCGGAGATGCTGCTCCGTTATGCGATGTCGTTGCCGGTGGCGGCCGCGGTGATCGGCATGCCGCAGTTGGAGCAGTTGGAGGCGAACGCGCGATTGGCGCAGAATTTCCGGCCGCTCTCACCCGGGGAGATGCAGCAGTTGCGACAGAAGCTGGCCGGCCAGCGCGCGGCGCTGATGCGGTTTTTCCGCGATCACGCGGACGGCTGAGGGCCGGCGGGCGGGCCGGGCTTGACAAGGACGCCGCCGGCGCGTCAGACTTTGAGAGTTGCCCTATCCCACCTGGATCCGACACATCGGGGTTGGCGTGGCGATCGGCGTGTGGAGCGCGGCGCCGTGGCGCGCGGCGGCGCAGGCCGATTCCGCAGCGCAGCCCCAATACGGCGGCCCTTCCATTTTGAGCCGGGGAACGATTCCCCGCCGAGGCGCGGCGGATGAGCTGCTGCGGTTGCGTCCGTACGTCACGATCGCGGGCGTTTACGACACGGGGCTGACGGGCGTATTTACGGATGAAGCCGGCCGGCTGCCGAAAGACGACGGCTACGGGGTGTCGGCTTCCTTCGGCGTGCTGGGTTACCACACGTGGCGCCGGACGGTGCTGGGGCTCAGTTACGACGGGCAGGCACGGCATTACACGCGACGCACGTACTACGACGGTCTGGATCAATCGCTGGCTCTGGATGTGACGCACCGATTCACGCGCCGGCTGCGCCTGGAGCTGAACGAAGCCGTCGCCAGCCGCCGCGGCGGGTTCCTGGGCATGATGGGTTCCCGGTTCTACAACCGGGAGTTCGAAGACCTTGCGCAGGACCTGCTGTTCGACACGCGAGTTCACATCCTGACCAGCACGGCGCGCCTGATTTATCAGAAGACGCCACGGCTTTCGTTCAGCTTTGGGGGAGCGGCTGTGGCGCTGGAGCCGCGTTCGCGCGCGCTGGTGCGTGCGCGGGGCGGTGTGGCGACCGGGGATGTGGCGTGGCGCGTCGGGCGTTTTGACACGACGGGAGCGGCTTATACGTTCGCCCATTACTGGTTCCCCGGGGCCTTCGGCGAGGCGTACATACACGGCGTGATGTGGCTGTGGGCGCGGCAACTGTCGCGCGCCTGGACGTTTTCGTTGGGGGTGGGCGGTTATCGGGTGGAAACCCAGCGGCTGCGACAGGTTCAGATCGACCCGGTGATTGCCGCCATCATCGGGCAGCGGACGGGGATCGAGGTCTACCATCGGATTCTGTACATGCCCGGTCTGGAAGGGAGTCTGGATTACCGCTTCCGGCGCGGGTCCTTCGGAGTGAACTATCGCCGCGGGATGTCCGCAGGCAATGCGGTTTATTTGACTTCGGCGCGAGAAAGCGGCGGCATGACTTTCAGCTATACGGGCACGCGACGGCTCCACTTTTCGGCCAGCGCGGGTTACTCGCGGCTCTCCAGCGTGTCGGAAAACCTGGGGCGATACCGCAGTTACCAGGCGGGGGCCGGCGTGACTTACAGGCTGGCGGGGCCGGTGTCGCTGTTCGCCCGCGTGGACGGCAGGAAATATAACTTGCGGGGCACAGGTTTCGGCCGGATTCATGCGCGTGCGACGGCGGGGTTGAGCTTCAGTCCGGGAGATATTCCGCTTTCGCTCTGGTAAATGGGAGTGGGCGAGCTCAGGCAGCGGCGGATTCTTATTGTGGACGATGAGATCCCGTTGCTGGCCCTGATGGAGCAATTCCTGAGCCGGTTGGGCTACCAGGTGGAAGCATTTTCGTCGGCGCGCGAGGCGTTCGAGCGGTTGGCGGCCGATCCCGGAGCTTACTCGCTGGTGGTGACCGATATCAGTCTGCCGGAAATTTCGGGCCGGCAGGTGGTCGAGCGGCTGCTGGAGCGCAATCCCGATCTTCGCGTGCTGGTGTGCACGGGAACGGCTTTCGCGCTTTCCTCGGTTGCGGAATCGCTGCGGGCGCGCGTGGGGGTGCTGACAAAGCCTTTCGCGCCGCCGATGCTGGCGGACGCCGTGCGGCGGTTGCTGGAGGGGGCGAACGCCGGCGGCGGCAGCGGTTGACGGGCGGACCCGGGCGCGGTCAGATTTCGGTTTCGGCTTCGCGTTCGAGCCCGGCGCGGTCGAGCAGGCGTACGCGGCGACGATCGAGTTCGAGCAAGCCCTCGGCCTGGAAGCGATTGAGGTTGCGCGAGACGACCTCGCGCACCGTGCCCAGGCGCAGGGCCAGCTCCTCCTGAGTGACGGGCAGACGGAAGGTATCGGCGCCGGCCTGATCGGCAAAGTCGAGCAAGGCTCTGGCGAGGCGCTGCCGGACGGCGCCGAAGGCGACGCTTTCCACCAGCCCGACGAGCCCGCGCAGCCTTCGCGCGACCACGGCCAGGACTTTGAGGCCCAGATCGGGGTTCAGTCGGCAGACGTGCCGGAAGTCCTCCTTGCGGATGAGCCAGGCGGTGACGTCGTCGAGCGCCATGACGCTGGCGGGGAAGGGTCCGTCGTCAAACAGCGGGACTTCGGCGACAGTGGAAGGGGCCTCTTCGATGGCGAGCATGATTTCGCGGCCCGAAGGGGAGGTTTTGTAGATCTTCACCCGGCCCTCGATGAGCACGTACATACCGGGGCAGGGGTCGCCTTCGACAAACAGCAGCTCGCCCGCCCGATAGCGCTTTTCGAGGGCGCGCTCGGCGAGGGCCTCCCTTTCCGGCTGGCTCAAGCCGGCAAACAGAGCGACGCGCGCCAGAACGCGAGCTTTTGGTCTGGCGCCGTGGGCAGATCCCTGCAAGCGGCCTCCGTACCCAATTTAACCCAGGAAGGCGGCGACGCCAGTCGAGCGCTCGGGGGCGAAAGGGACGGCTCGAGGTGGCCAAGTAACCGGCGAGTTAGGGGGCGATCCTTTCTTTGCTTTGACCGTGATTTCGCAGGCGGCTGACAGTGGAAAAGGGCTTGGCGCTTGAATTTTCGGGCGCCGGACAGGGGGCGCGCGCGGATCCGTCCGGAGCGGGATTGGACCGAGTGCAGTAAGCGGTCAGGGCCGAGGACACTGGGGTAAAGGGGTCTGGGAGTCGGCTTTCCGGTAACCCTCGGGTAACTGGCAATTTACCATGAATTTCCTTGACAGCGTTGCGATTGCCGGGTATGATCGGGGCGGGAGGAAAATTCCGAAGTGATCAGGATCAGCGGTTGTCTGTTTGTGGTTTCAGCGGCGCTCTACGCGCAGGTGCACACGGCGAGCCTGACCGGGCTGGTAACCGATCCGACGGGGGCGGTGATCAGCGACGCGCGAGTGACGGCGAAAAACCTGGCGACCAACGTCGAGCTTTCGACGTTAACCGACGCTTCGGGATACTACACGCTGCCGGCATTGCAGGTCGGCAGCTATGAAGTTACGGTCGAGAAACAGGGTTTCAAGAAAGCGGTAGCGACCAATGTCGAGTTAGTGGTAGGGCAGAAGGGGCGATTGGATTTCCGGCTTGACCTGGGCACGCTGGCGGAATCGGTGACGGTGGAGGCGGGTGCGCCGTTGCTGGCGACCGAGGAGGCCTCGCTGGGTTCGGTGGTGGAGAACCCGCGAGTGCGGAACCTTCCGTTGAGCCGGCGGAACTGGGACGATTTGTTGGGGTTGATCCCGGGGGTGCACAGCGACCGCTACACGGAGGAAGGGGGCGGCACGGCGGCGGGCCGCACGGGCGGGGCGAACGTGCACGGCGTGCGCTCGTTGCAGAACAACTTTCTGCTGGACGGCGTGGACAACAACTCGATCTCGACCAACGTTCAGGAGCTGACGACCCAGATCGTGCGGCCATCGGTGGATTCGATCCAGGAATTCAAGGTGACGACGAATGCGTACTCGGCCGAATACGGGCGCAGCCCGGGGGGTGCGATCAGCGTGACGACGCGGAGCGGTACCAACCAGTTTCGCGGAGTGGCTTACGAGTTTCTGCGGAACCGGAAGTTCGACGCGAACAACTGGGTGTTGAACCGTTCGGGGCAACCCAAGCCGCAGCACATCCAGAATCAATTCGGCGGCAATCTGGGCGGGCCGATCGTGCGGGACCGCGCATTCTTTTTCTTCGATTACGAGGGCACGCGGATCCGCAAGGGCACGACGCGGCTGGGCAGCGTGCCGTTAGCCAACGAACGGCGTGGCGACTTTTCGGCGGCGGCGGCCGCGGCCAATCGCATCAGTTACGATGCGCTGGTGGATCGCGTGGGCGACTGCATGGGGCGCGGCATGCCCTTCCCGGGCAACCAGATCCCGGCCACCTGCTTCGATCCCGTGGCCAAGCGCATTCTGGACATGCTTCCCGAGCCGAATCTGGTTCCGGCGGCGGGACCGCTGAACACGTTCAACTTCGTGCGCAGCCCCTCGATCGAGGATGACGCGGACGCCATCACGACGCGCGAGGATTTTCCGCTGAGCTCGAGCCACCAGCTCTTCTTCCGCTACAGTTGGTCGGACCGCTTCCGCTATGTGCCCGGAGTATTTGGCGGCGTGCTCGACGGCACGTCCACTTCGGCCTTCGGGCGGCTGTTCATGGGCGGGCAGAGTGCGGTGCTGGGAATGAACTCGGCGCTGGGCCCGCGGCTGGTGAACGAGTTTCGACTCGCCTGGGGTCGGAACAATTCGCGAGGCGTTCAGGATCCGTTCGGCAAGAACACGCTGGCGGAGTACGGCATTCGTGGCGTTCCGGAGGATCCGTCGTTTTCGGGCGGCTTGCCCGCGCTGCGCATCCAGGCGCGCGGAGGGACGCCGACGATCCCTGGCGGAGCCGGCGGCGGGCTGGATCACATCGGCTCGCCGGTATTTCTGCCCAAGTGGCAGATCACGAATCTGTGGCAGACCTCGGACGTGGTCAGCCTGATCCGCGGGCCACACCAACTCAAGTTCGGCGCGGACCTGCGCATGCCGATGCGCAACATTTACGTGGACATCCCGGCGCCGCGCGGCGACTGGACATTCGACGGGAACCGGACGGGCATTGGCGTGGCGGATTTCCTGCTGGGCTATCCTTCGGCGGCGCAGTTGTCGAATCTGCGGCCGGTGGATCTGCGGCTGTGGATGATGTCGTACTTTTACCAGCACGACTGGAAGCTGAACCCGCGCCTCACCGTGAACTTCGGGTTGCGCTATGACTTCGCCACCTGGCCTTACGAGGGCGGAAACCGGATGACCAATGTGGACCCGGCGACGGGGAACCGGTTCACGCCGGCGAACTCGCCGTACGGTCGCAGCCTGGTGCGTTCGGACAAGAACAACCTGGCGCCGCGGGTGGGGCTGGCCTGGCAGATGGGTCCGCGCACCGTATGGCGGGCAGGTTACGGGCGCTTCTACATGCTCTTCGAGCGCGCGGGCAGCGAAGATCAGATGGGCCTGAATCTGCCGTGGGTGGTCAACAACGCGGTGGGGGCGGCGAGCGTCAATGAGACGGTCAACAACATGCGGGTGCGCACGGGCTTCAACCTGTCGCTGGATCCGGCGGTGATCGAGAACGATCCCGCGCGCCTGCGACTGGTGCGGCAACGGGCGGTGAGCCCCGATTCCGTGATGCCCACGGTGGACAAGTGGTCCTTCGGTTTGCAGCACCGGCTTCCGGCGGACGTGGTGGTGAGTCTGGACTACGTGGGGACCAAGGGAACTCACCTTTCGGTGTTGCGAAACCTGAACCAGCAGCGCTTCAATCCGGACGGTTCGCCGGGCGGGCCGGCGACGGTGCGCTTCCCGGCCCTTGGTGCGGTCGAGTACCGCGAGAACAGCGTGAACTCTCACTACCACGGCCTGGACGCCTCGCTGGACAAGCGATTCAGCCGAGGCGTTGCCTTCGGGCTGGCGTACACCTTCTCCAAGTCCATTGACTACGCCATGGAGCACCTGTTCAGCGGTGGCTCAAGCAGCTTCATGCAGAACGCGCACAACCTCAAAGAGCAGCGCGGTCGCAGCGACTTCGACTATCGTCACCGCCTGGTGCTTCATTACAATTACGAACCACCGCTCGGCAAGGGCGGGTCTCATCTGACCCAAGGCCCGGGGGCGTGGTTGCTGGGGAACTGGCGGATCAGCGGCATCACGGTGCTGCGGTCGGGTCGTCCCTTCACGATCTTCTACGGCGCCAACAACGGGCGGGTAGGCGTGCCCGGCGGTCTGGCCAACGCGCTGGCGGATCGGCTGCGCGACGGCAATCTTCCGACCGACCAGCGCAAGCCGGACCGCTGGTTCGACCAGGCCGCGTTCGCGCCGCCGCCGGGGCCGCGGGTGCTGGGCAACTCGGGACGTAACATTCTGGACGGGCCGGGAGCGGTGAACTTCGATTTCGCCCTGGCGCGGACATTCCCGTACTTTGGCGAAGGCCGCAGCCTCGAGTTCCGGTGCGAAGTTTTCAATGCCTTCAACACGCCGCAGTTCGGCTTGCCGGATAACAACCGGGCCAGCGGCGCCTTCGGGACGATTTCGCGGCTGGCGGGTGATGCCCGTCTGATGCAGTTCGCGTTGAAGTTCTACTACTGAGCGGGCCAGGAGGCGGGGCCCGCCTCACGGGCCCCACTCCAGGCGGAGGCGGTAAAAGTCGGCGCCGCCGCGGGGATCCTCGACGCGGATCCGAGCCGTGAAGTTATTGGCGGGGGAGGGCTGCTCGAGGAGGGTGGCGCGGCCGCGTCCCGCAAGTTTGCGCACAGAGAGGGCAAGGCCCGGCTGAGCGGGTAGCGGGGCGCCGAAGCGGGCTTGGGGGCGGGCGACAGGCTGGCCGGACTGGACCTCGAAGCGAACGGCGTCGCCCTGAATGAGGATGTCCACCGTGCCGTCCACTTCGGCCTCGATTTCGATCTGCGCTGCCGCGGGCCGGCCGGAGGCAGACGGGGTGGGCGGCTGCACGGGGGACGGGCGACGGTCAATGCCGAGGTAGGGGTTGTACACGTAATCGAGCGAGAAAGGCTCGTCGGCGGGGAAGCGCAGGTTGCGGCTGAGGGCGTAAGCGGGATCGAGGCCCCATTGCCCGACGGCGAGGACCTTGCGCTTGAGGGTGGTGCTGTCAAACCAGCCCCAGAAAGGCCGTGCTTTGTTGGTCGCCTCTTTGCGCCCGAAGAAAGCGCCGCCGATGCGGAAGCTCAGGCCGGGGCGGTCGCCGAAGGGTTCATAGCGGAAGTAATCGTCGAAGGTCCTGGCGTCCCACTTCCCTTCCTCGGCCCTGGGCCACCATTCGCGTTCGACGGGGAGCAGATCGTAACCCACCATCCGGTCGTTGGCGTGGCGCGGGCGTTCGGGAACGCCTTTGTAAATGAAAGTAATTCCGGTTCCGTCGAGAAACTCGTCGCGGGCGAGGGAGTAGCGGGACTGGGGGGAGAGCGTACCGTAAATGCCGTGACCGCCGGATTCGATGAAGACGGCGGGATGACGGTCCCTGTACAGTTCGATGCCTCCGTCTATGTTGTGAACTCCGCTGCGGATCCTTCTGTTATTGGTGAAGGAATAGATGTTGTTGTGGGCCAGGGTTTCCATGACCTCGAGGCGGCCGTAAGGTGAGCCGTCCTTGCGCACGGCGAGGACGACGCCTTCGTTGTCGTTTTCGTGGCAGGTGCCGACGACGCAGCGGTCCGAGTAGTCGCGGGCGTGAAAGACGTTGTAGACGAGAAACCAGTGGGTTTCGGTTTCCATGGCGGCGTAATAAATAAAAGCCTGGGAGCTGCCGGTTTCCAGATTGTCCCAGTTATTATCTCCGTGCCAGTCGCCGTCGAAATCGAAACGGCAGGGGATGTCGGCCTTGGGGTCGAACCAGGTTTCCTGGGCGAGCAAAGGAGCATAGTGTTCCGCCAGCGCGCGGTACGGGTCGTCGCGTGACGGGTAAGGGGGAAAATCGAAGCTTTCCGGTTTCTTGCGGGACGGGACGTTTTCACTTACTTCGATTTCGATTTCTGCCTGCTTGCCCTCGAGCTCGGCCTGAACAACATACTTGCCCGGTTTTTCGGGCGCGGTATAAAGAACGGCGTCCTTGATGACAAACTGGCCGGAGGCTCCGGCGAAGATATTCCAGGCCCGGGACGGGCTTTCCTCGAAGAATTTTTCGTCGTCTTTGCCCTGGAAGGCGAAGGGCTTGGAGAGCCAGCCGCCCCCGGGTTGGCGGACGCGCAGGGACGCGCCGGTACGGCGGAGCCGGACTTTCTCCTCGCCGTTCTGGCCGTAGGCGAGCACCTGGATGACAAGGGTTTCCCAGGGACGGACGCGGGCGCCGGGGGGATCGGTGCGGAGGCGGATTTCCGTGACGGGGACTTTGCTGCCGAGCCGGGCGATTTTCTCTCCCACTTTGTCCAGTTGCGCCTCCAAGGGCAGTGCAGCCAGCAGGGCCGCGCAGGTGGGGCGAAGCACGGATAGCCTGTTCATGTGAACCTCCCGCCGCCGACGGGCAATCACCCGATCTGTTCTCATGGTATGCCGTTTGGGGGATGGCGTGGGCGGCAGGCGGCTATTCCCGGCTGGGGATGACGGGCGGAGCGAGGCTCCGGCGCAGGGGAGGGTTCTGGCGCAAGCTGCCGGGAGGGGACTGAGGGAAATCACTGTTGGAAAAGGCGTTGCTTTCACCCTATAATTAACCGAGAGCGTCGTTGGCCCCATGCCCTGTTTTTATTGCGGCAAACCGGTATCCGTCCTGCGAAAGCTGACGGATCCGGACTTTTGCTGTGACGAGCACCGGGAGCGCTACCACGAGCTGAGCAGGCTTGCGCTGGAGCGGTTGATGTCCGCCTCGACGCTCCCGCGGAAACCCAAGGAAGCCGAGCCGACGAGGCCCGCCCCGGCGGCGGAGCCGCAAGCCCGCCCCGGCGAGGCGAGGCGGGGTGCGGAGGAGTGGAGCATGCCTCCTCCGGCGGGGCCGAAAGAAGCCACCTGGGGCCGGAACAAGGACGTGGCCTCTTGTTTTATCGGCCCGGGCGCAACAAGTTTCCCGGCCGCCATCGCCCTGCCCGGGACGAGCGGGCCGGTCTTGCGGAACACGGGATTGCTTTCGTCCACCTGGCTGGCGGTGGGGGGCGGTGCGGCGACCGGGCTTGCCGGTCTGCTTGGAGCGGGGACCGTGCGGCCGGGCGGCTCGAAGATCCACGTGCCGAGCGGACCATCTTTGAGCGCAGCTTTGGCGCGGCTGGAAGCGGGATCGAAGGTGCTGGAGGCGAGGCCGGTGGCGGCGGCCGCGTCCGAATCGCCGGGGGAACGCAGGCTGGTCCGCGCGGTTGATCTCACCTCAACAGCGATCCGGACTCCGGCGCCAAGCCTGAACGCGATCATCGGCATGGCGCCCGCAGTGAAGTTGCGCGGACCGGGAGCCGTTGCCGGAGGCCCTTTTTCCCGAGCAGGCGGACCAACGGCTACGGCTGGGCAGCTCAGATTGCCCGGGATGACGGTGGCTGCGAGGCCGAAGCCGGCAGGCGCTTCGGCGGCAGCGGTTGAGCCCATGCCGCGAAGCCTCGGGACGGGCAGGGCGCAGGTGGCAAGGCCGAGGTTACCGGCGCCCGCGACAGCGCCGGCGTCGCCCACCTCCCGAGGTGTGCAAACTGCCGGTGTTGGCGCAGCGGGAACCCTGGCGTTGGCGCCGACGCCCGCGACATTGACGACGGTCCCGTTGCCCACCCCACTGCCGATGATGGTGGCCGTCACGGGGGCGCGGAGCGGCGCGGCGG
>Ga0209017_10000528_pt1 | contig 37379 bp, 27 predicted proteins | sample YNPBryunderm2012_FD_185812 | JGI IMG/M metagenome (GOLD analysis project Ga0209017, IMG submission 185812) | Anoxygenic and chlorotrophic microbial mat microbial communities from Yellowstone National Park, USA - YNP Bryant MS undermat 2012... ...
TCCCCCCCTCCCTCCTCTTCAAGCTCAAGCCGCTCTTCAACCGTCTCGGGCTCCCGCTCCCCTCTTAGTCCCCCTTCAAATGCCTACCCCAGTCGCGCTTCATCATGGCTGGATCACCTGGAGCGCTATGCTCAAGCCTGGCCGGAGGCGATCGCCGCGGCCTTGGGACTGGCCGCCGCGGCGCTGGGGTTGATTCTGGGTTGGCGATGGGGTCGAAGTCGGTTGAGAGGAACCGCAGGACACCACCCAAACGCCCCTGCGCCATCCCAAACCGAACTGCCGCCGTGGGAACGGGTCCGCCGGATCGTACGCGACCATCCCGAAGTGGCCGCCGGGGTGCTGTCGCGTTGGCTGAAGTCGGGCGTGGCTCATCGCCCCCCCGACTCAACGCGCGAGTTCGACCTCGAACCAATCACAGTGGGAGTCGCGGCGGGCGGTCCCTCCGGTTTCCCCCGTTTCGGGTCGCGGGAGTGAGCCGCCATGGTCACCGACGTCCCCGCGTCCAACCCCACCCGCCAGGCGGCGATCCTGTTAGCCAGCTTGGAACCAGAATCCCTCGGCCCCGTCTGGGACCGTCTGGATGCCGCCTCGGTGGACGCCCTCACCCAGGCGATGTCTGAACTCGATCAGATCGACCCGGACGAACGCGAGCGGGTCCGCGACCAGTTCCTCGCCGAAGCGGAGCGACGGTTACGGTTCGGCTTCGAAGACCTCGCCCGGCTGGATACCGACGCGCTCCGCGACCTGGCCCGGCCCGAGGAGGCCGATCTCTGGGCCGTTGCCCTGGCCGCCGCCCCCAGAGCCTTGACCCGCCGGGTCCTGGAAGCCCTAGAACGCCCCCCCTCACGCTCTGAACCCCTCCGACGCGCCTTGGCTCGGTTCCGTCGAGTGCGGATTGATCAAGCCATCGATGCCCAACGCGAGATCGTCCGACGCGCTGGCCGGCTTCACGACTTGGGCCGCATCACCCTGCCGCCGCCCCCTCCAAACCGTCCCCCCTTCAATGCCCCTTCGGGAGGATCCTCGCCATGACCATCACGACCGCCCCGCGCCCACCGGACGGTCGCGTGCGATCGCGTCGTCGGTTGGTCCCGACACTTTTGGGTCTCATCGCGATGATCTTCTCCATCGGGCGAGATGCCCAGGCTCAAACGTCCGGCCCGATGGAACGTCCTCGATACGCTCCGGCGACAGCGAATGACACGTCCGTTTCAAGTGAAAAGACAACCTCGACGCTCTCCTGGAGCGGAACCCTGGCGTTGGGACTGGCTGTTCTCGCCTTGGGACTAGGCTGGCGAGGCCGACGAGGAGCCGCTTGGCGGATCGATTTCGGTCCCGGTTCCCTCCACGACGAGGGTTCCAACCACGACGCGCCTCTGCGAATCACCCAGCGGGTTCGTCTCTCCGGTCGTCATCACGCCTGCCTGGTTCGTCAACGGAACCGCGTCTGGTTAATCGGCATGGGCGGCGACGGAGCCCCGAGTCTGCTGGATCAGTGGATCGAGGAGGCAGAACGGACGACGACGCCCCCCTCCGCCCAAGAGCAAGGTGAAACCCCGGCGATCACGAGTCGTTTCAACGGGTCGTCCTTGACGATCTCCACTGCATCCCCCAAGAGGTCGGCGTGATGACGATGGTGGTTGCAACCGCGGCCGCGGTTTGGTTCGCTCAAACGTCGGCCGGAGCCAGTGAAGGCTGGGGACCGCTGCCTCCCGATCTGGCCCGCTCCGCCGCCTCGGTGGGGGTGGTCGCCATCGCTTCCCTCGCCCCCGCCGCCGTGCTGATGCTCACCGCCTACGTGCGGATCTCGATTGTGCTGGCTCTGCTCCGCCAGGCGCTGGGATCTCCCCAGATTCCAGGCAATCAGGTGGTCATGATGCTTTCGATCCTCTTGACGATCCTGGTCATGAAGCCGGTGGCCGACGTGGTGGCCGAGCGCGCGATCCGCCCGTTCGCGGCCGGCGAACTCGACCACGCCCAGGCGTTCGCCGCGGGAGCTGAGCCGGTAAAGCAGTTCATGGTCAAACAGATCGTCGCCTGCGGCAACGAGCGTTACCTAATCGAGCTGCACGACCTGGCCGAACCGCCCGAGACCCGGACCCATCAGCCGGAATATCTCGACGAACTTCCTTTGCGGGTGGTGGCCGCCGCCTTTCTCATCAGCGAGATCAACGTCGCGCTTTGGATGGGCTTTGCGATCTATTTGCCGTTCCTGGTGATCGACCTGGTTACCGCCGCGGTGCTGGCAGCGATGGGGCTTTATCTCCTGCCGCCAGCCCAGGTCGCCATTCCACTCAAACTGATGGTTTTCGTTCTGGCCGAAGGCTGGTGGCTGGTGGCCCAAACCTTGTTGCGCTCCTTCGAGTCGTGAGCGCGACAGGTCGAAACCCGGATCCCCTCAGTCCGCGAAGCGGCCAACCCAAGTCCTTCAAAGACGCAAGGAGTCCCACGGCATGGATGCCACAACGGCAACGCAATGGACCCGCGACGCGATCCTCATGGCCTTCTGGTTGGGAGGGCCGCTGCTGACGGTCGGTCTAGTGGTCGGTCTGGTGGTCGGCGCGATGCAAACCATGACCCAACTCAACGATCCAGTCGTCGGTCTCGTGCCGAGGTTGTTGGCAATCGCCGCGGCGATCTTCGCGCTCGCTCCCTGGATGGCGGCCACCTGGGGAACCTTCGCCGCGCGTTTGATCGAATCCTTACCCGATTATCTGCTCTGACCCTTTTGTGATTTTGAGAATATTAATATCATCTTCGCTACGCCCACGACTGGGCCATGACCCGTTCAGAAGATGACATGCCATGAGTTGGGATCGAGGAATGGCCTGGTTTTTCGAACACGGCGGCCTGCCCTTGTTGGCCGCGGCGCGGGGGTTGGGACTGGCCTTGACCGCGGCGGCCTGGGGGGGATCGAGTTGGGGTCTGGATTGGCGAACGCGCCTCATGCTGGCTCTCCTCGCCGCCGTCCTCGCCGCCACGGGTTCGGGATCGGCGGCGGCGACCGATGAACCTTCCGCCTCGACGATCGGCGAGCCCAGCGTCGCGCTGGAACACTGGGGCATCCTGCTGCCTCTGGAACTGGTCTACGGCGGCGTTTTGGGACTTGGCACCGGATGGGTTGTCGCCGCCGCACGACGCGCGGGGGATCTGCTGGCGGTGCAGGCGGGACTCTCGCCCGACGTCTGGTTAGTTCCCAGCGGCGACGATCCCGACGCCTCGCCACTCGGACGCCTTCACGGCTGGACCGCCGTGGCGATCTTCATCACCCTAGACGGACCCCTAGCGCTGACCCGCGCCCTGTGGCGCGGGCTTCGCCAGCATCCTCCGGGAACCTGGTGGAATGCCCCCCTCTCCACCGAACCCCTCGCTGACCTCCTCGCCGTGCTGCTTAATCAGATTTGCCACGCATTGACCCTTTGTCTGGAATTGGCCGCAATTCCCGCTGCGGCGCTGATTGTCGCGGCGGTTGGTCTGGCTTGGACCGCCCGCGCGTTGCCCCACGTCGGCGCGCTGGCGGCCACCATGCCGTTGCGGTTTGCCGCAGTTGTCGCGGCGCTGTTACTGACCAGCGAGCAATTCGCCTCCTCGATCCTGGCCGCTTTTCGAGCAGGACTGGGTTCATAAGCATCGAAGGGTTGCGCGAATGCGGGCCTGGATTGCTCCCATCGAGTCCCTCAGCCCACTGCGACCGAAATAGCGCGGGCCGTCCCGACAGACTCGATCGCGGGGGGAGACCACACCGGCAGGTCGCACAAGCCACCGCCGAGGTAAAGATGATGCCACAACTGAGTCGCGGCTACGCAGACCAGAGAGATGTCGAACACCGCCCGCCGGGGAGTGATCCGTGGAAGCGTCCGCTGCCATTTGACCTGACGGGCCACTGCCTCGGGGTCGAACAACCCGGTGCGCGTCAGAGATTCGGGGCTGAGCAGCTGATCGACCCAAGAGGGACGATCGGGTCCCAGAAACGCCTCGGAACGACTGGCCCGGAACATCGTCTTGGGGCGATTGGCGATCCTCGCCGGCAAAATCCGCTCGGCCACCTTGCGGAGAATCCATTTCTCTGTCAACCTTTTAAGTTTAAGTTCCGGGTCCAACGTCGCGCAAAACTCAACCACGCGCTCGTCGAGGAAGGGGTAACGGGTCTCGACCGACGACCTCATCGCAATCCGATCCCCCTTGCCGATCATAAGCAGACCCGCCAACATCGCCCGATAGCCGACGTAGAGCGACTGATTAAGCGGATGCCATTTGGTCATTCGTTCGTTTGTTATCAACAGTTCGGTGAAGGGATCATGATTCTTGAGTGTTGCTTTGAGGTCGGGGTTCAGGAGTTGCCACGACCCCAACAGGAACGCCTCGTACATCTCCTGCTGGGCCGGTCGAGCCCCTCCGATTCCCAGAGGGGGAGGAAGGATGGTCCGATCGCCGCCGACGGCCAGCGGGATGACCCCGCGTAGCGTCCGCATCAGGCGATCGCCTACCAAACCGCGCAGCCGCTCACGGAGCTTGTGCGACTTGAACCAGACGTAACCCGCCAGGGCTTCGTCGGCTCCCTCGCCGGTGAGAACGACCTTGTACCCCTGCTCGTGGACCTTCTCGGCCAACCGCATCAGACAAACGCAGGAGGTGTCCAGCACCGGCCCCTCCGCGGCGGTGATCAGGTCGGGATAACCGGCGACGATTGACCGTTTGTCCATCGTCAGAGTGGTGAGGGGCGACTCTAGGGTTTGGGCCGCGTCGGTCGAGGCGTCCCGCTCGTTGGGTCCGGCGCGTTTCAGGTCGATCGTGAAGGACGGCACGCCGCGTCCCCGCAACCGCGTGGTCGTTCCCAGCACCATCGTGGAATCCAGACCCCCGCTGATGTAGGAAACCACCGGCACATCGGCCCGCAAACGGCGCTCCACCGCCGCTACCAGACGCGCTTCCAACTCGTCGATCAGCGGGGTCGGATCATCGGCCCGAACCTCGTCTCCCCGGTCGGGGAAGTCTAAATCCCAATATTTATGAATTTCCATCCGGCCGTCGCGGACCTTCCAATAGTGCCCCGGCGGGATCAACTCAATCCCTTCGAAGAAGGTGCGGGGCGTGCCGGCGCAAAAGAAGGTGAAGAAGTGAAGGATTCCTTTGGGGTCGGGACGGGATGGAACCATGCCTGAGGCGAGCAGCCCTTTGATTTCGGAGCTCCAAAGCAACCAGCCGTCGGTCTGGGCGACGTACAGGGGGGCGATGCCGATCCGGTCGCGTCCCAAAATGAGGGTGCGTTGGTGGCGGTCCCACAGCGAGACGGCGAATTGGCCGCGGGCGTGGTCGAACATCGCCTCGCGGTGATCCTCCCAAAGATGCGCCCAAAGTTCGGTGTCGCAGCGGGTCGCCAAGCGGTGCCCGCGGGCGGTCAGAGAGGCTTGAAGGTCGGGATAGTCGAACAGTTCACCATTAAAAGCGACCCAAACCGAGCCATCCTCGTTGGAAAGGGGCTGACGGCCCCCCTCCAGGTCCACGATCGCCAGGCGTCGAGCCGCCAAGGCGACACCGGGTTCAAGGTAGCAATGGCCGTCGTCGGGACCGCGGTGAACAATCGCTTGGGCCATCGCCTCCAGGCGGGCCCGGTCGAAGTCGCGGCGACCAGTCAAATCCAACGCGCCGGCGATTCCACACATCGTCAAACACCTTTCCGCGCGACGCGGCGCGTTGCTTTCACTTCCTTCAAGGTCGCCCGCCTCCTGAACGTGGACGACGCGGTCAATCGCGGGTTTAGCCTCCCGGCGGGGGGCCGCCTCCGGTGTCGCATCGCGGAGCCGTCTAACCAGAATCATTCACAGCGTAGGAGCGGACAGTCGAATTCGACATGATCCAAGACCTTGGCATTCGAGGGTGCCGATCTCGCAGCGGAAGTGGAAACTCGAACGCCATGCCGGGTTCCGGTCCCAGGCCAATCCGATAGAGCGCTGGGAACACCTGTTCGACGCTCCGCCCCCCCCCGACACCGAGGGGTCCTTCACTGCGTTGGGGAGGTTTTGAATCCAGGCTGATTTCAACGCCCCGAGCGAGCGCGCCGCCAACGGTGGGTTTTCCAATACACCACTGCTCCCCCTAGTGTCGAGATCAGAGTCCCGAAACGATAGACGACCGCCCACGGTCCCAAGGCGACGTAATAGCCCATGCGGATGGCTCCCGATGCTTCAAGTTCACTTCGCCCACTACGATTTCCGCGTCCAGACCGGCTCGGGCGATCACGCCGTGGATCGGATCAACGACCGCGCTGCGACCGGCGAACCGGTCCTCGAACCCCATCCAAGGCAGCCCCGGCACCCGCGAATGAGTAGGACCGCTCTGGTTGGCCACCACCACCGGCACCCCCAGATCGGCCGCGGCCAGTCGCGGCAATTCCCCCACCAACGGCCCCAAACGACCCAAAAGCCAATGGGGGCGATTGGTAGAACGGTGGACAAACTCCGGCCATGCCGCACCCACCACCATTAAATCAACCTGGTCACGATAATCACGCCAAACTCGACGATAAAGCATATCCGCACAAATGGCGAATCCGATCCGACCCCAACGGGTTCTCGCCACCACCTGGGAACGTCCGGGACGGAACCGCCGCCGCTCCCAGAAGACGAGGTGACGCTTACGATACCGCGCCAGCAATCCCGAGGCGTCCACCAGGATCAAAGCGTTGTAAACATCCTCGCCATCGCGTTCCACCAACCCAGCAGCGATCATCATTCCAAAGCGACGGGCGCGGTCGATCAGCCAGGAGGCGACGGGGCCTTCGAGGGTTTCGGCGACGGTGTGATAGGGACAACCCGGGCAGTATCCAGAGTGGAATAGTTCGGGCAACACCGCCAGCACCGCGCCGTGTTCCCACGCGCGGCGCAGACCGTCATCTGCCGCCTCGAGATTGGCCGCCGTCTCAAAAGGAGTCGTGGCAATTTGAACGGCCGCGATGGCGTGGCTCACCTGAACCTCTCCCTTGCCCTCGCTCTCTCCACGTCGTTGGAGGCGGTCAACCTCAATCCGGTTGCAGATGCCATACCGACGATTCGATTATGATTGTGGTCTTCCTTCCGAGAAAGAAAACGGCCAGTCCTCCAGGCCGCGACACGCTTTTGGCGATGTTTCACTCGTCCTCATCGGCGTCTCATCGACTGGACTTGACGTGAACCGAGACGGACTGCGCCGGGGGATGGGATGGGAAGGGATGGACAAGGACAGCCCGAACCAGACCGCGTCAGTTGGAAAACAGCCCCTCGAACAAGCCGGGAGGGGGATCGGGCGGACGGGATTGAGCTTGGGCGCGGAGCGCTTCGGCCCGTCGAGCGACGTCGGTCTGGGGAGGGGTCGAGGCGGGTTGGAGTTGATAAAAGAATTCGCGTTCGTCGCGCAAGGTTAAGGGAATGAGGTTCTCGGTGACAAACTCGGTCAGGGCGTTGTTCCACCAAGGCGGAGGCGTGGGCTGCACCAACCGTCGCCGCTCGTAGCCGTCAGCCACAAGCTCCACCTCGCGGTCGCCATAGTAGGTGAAACTCTTGGAGACCGGGCTAGGACCAAGTTCCTCGCCATTAACCGACACCAACGCGCCAGGGGGATCGGTTCGGATCGTCATCCGCCGCTTGACGCATCCGGTCGTCGTCAACACGACCACGGCCAAGAGCGCTACCCACGCCGACCACCTGCACCCATCCCTAGGCATCGGCTCGCCTCCTTGCGGAATCGGGTTCGATGCCGGCTTGATCCGCAACGCCGGCCCGAACACGTCAGCCCAACCCCACTCCCTCGGGGACGGGCGGGCGGATTCTAGCCATTCCTCCGGGTTCCGCAAGATCAATAAATAAGATCAATCCGTCGGACCAGTTCCAACAAGCCATACCCTCTCCAGCCCCACACGCCAACGCTCAACGCAACCCAACGTCCACGACGCCCCCAGTCACGCAACTCGTCCGCCCTTCCTCCAACCCCTTCCCTCAAGTCCATCGCAACCCATTCACTCGCCCTCGCGGTCTGCGATTACGGGGTCGAACATTGGCGAAACCATGTTCGCAGTTTCGTTTTTTGTGTCACTTTTTCGTTTTTCGCTCTCAGTGTGGTTGACAATGGTGTGGGATCGCGGTAGAACGGAATTGGAACAGTGGTCGCAGGCAACTCTCAAGACTCACGCCAACTGAAACGACACCCCCGACCTTTCCGAGGCTTGGAGTGCCGATGTCGCCCGCCCGCACGTTACCTACGCGTCTGTTGGTTCAAATCTCGGTGATTCCCATTCCCGAGGAGGGCATTGTCGAAGGGTCCTGCCCTCATTGTGGCGGAGCCATCCAGTTCCACGAACCCCAACCCTCGGTGCCCGAGCGTTTGTTGGGGACGTGTGAGCGGTGCGGAGCTTGGACTCTCTATGAAGAAGTCGCTGGACGCGGTGAGGCGTTGGTCATTCCTCTGCCTCGAATCGGAGAGGTGGCTTCTTCCCAAGGTGCGAATCCGTCCATACTCAAAACAAACAAGCCGGCTCAATCCGCTTCTGGATTCGGGCCTGGCGAAACTGGCTCGTCTGGCGAGAACGAAGCGGTTTCCAGCTCCGAAGCGGTCGAGACCTTGCCGGGCGTGGCGGCCACCGATCCAACCGACGACTCAAACACCTCCCTCACGCAAGACCAATTGCAAGCCGGTTGGATTGAAACCCTCCAACCCGATTGGACCGGACGTGCTGAAGGCGTGTCCCAATGGCACCGGGCCTTGCCGGTGGTTCCAGGATGGGTGGAATGGGCTTCGCCGGGCGGTTCGCGTGACTCCTGGCACGAAGCGTCCGGCGAGTTCGATTTGCAGGGCTCGGGACTCAACCTCGAGGAGACCACGAGCTCAGGCGAATTCGATTCTTGGGTGGGCGTCCTTTGATCTTCGGGAACGCCTTTGAGAACCCCTCTTCACCTGGCGTCGTTTCATGTCATGGTGTTGCCAGCCGCTGGTCCGGCCCGCGTTCGAATCAACGGCCCCGCGTTCGAATCACAAACGGCTTGGCGGCGCGATGAGGCACGCGAGCTGGAATCGGCGGCTTGGTCCGATGCTGGGGAGGGAAACTCCTCACCCGATGGATGAGAGCCGGCGCGCCTCGTCGGGGGTCGTTGAACTCGACGAAGGATCGCGGCGGGAAGAGGTGTTCATTCGAACCTGGCTGACGAAGGAATGGAACTAGGACCGGGTCAGCGACCATGACGCCCCGGAAGAAAACCGGTTCAGCGGGGGCATCGACTTCGACGAGGCCGCCGCCCAGACGGACCTGGTTGTGGCCTCGGCCTACAACGGCGCGATCCTCGGCGTTGCCGAAGTAGGGTCGGTGGACGTAAACGATGGTGTTGCCGTCGCCGACGCGGATGGTTTCATGGATGCCATCGCGCCCGGCGTCCAGAATGTTGTTGCCGGGTCCGCCGTCGATTGCGTCGAAGCCGAGGCCGCCGAAGATTTCATCGTTGCCGGGTCCGCCCAGCAAGACATCCTCGCCGTCGTTGCCGAACAAGGTGTCGTCACCCGAACCGCCGGCGAGGGCGTCGTTGCCGTCACCTCCGAAGAGGATGTCGTTACCGTCACCCCCGAAGAGGATGTCGTCGCCGTCGCCGCCAACCAACAGGTCGTCGCCGTCGCCGCCGGCGAGGGTGTCGTCGCCGTCGCCGCCGAAGAGCGAATCCTGCCCCGCGCCGCCGGAAAGCGAGTCGTTGCCGACCCCGCCAATCAGCAGATCCGCTCCCGCGCCGCCAGCGAGGACATCGTTGCCCGCGCCGCCGGCGAGGGTGTCGTCACCCGAACCGCCGATGAGGGTATCGTCGCCGTCGCCGCCGTTCACGACGTGAGCGCCGGTGGTTCCAGTCAGATCGACCAGGTCGCTGCCGGCCCCGGTGAAAATGTTGAAGTTGACCGCACCGCCGCCGTTGGGATCGACCACGATCTGGTCATCGGTCAATCCCGATCCAGTGCCGTCGTTGATGTCCAGGCTTAGGGTGACCTCCACATTGGTGGCGAAGAGGAGGTTGGGGATGGGTTGACCGTCGCTGGTGCCGGTGACCAGGGTTTCGAGTCCGTCGGGGCTGCTCAGAGTGATCCGATCCTGGCTGTTGGGTGTGACCACCTGGAAGTCGCGGAACGAGGCGATCCGGGTCAGACCCACGTTGACGGGGGTGACGACCCGCCCATCTACCACGAACTGGTCGCCGCCAACGGAGGTGAGGTTGCCGGACGACTCCGCGCCGCCCAGGAGTTGCAGGCGGTTGAGGAGGCCGGCCGGGTCCAGGCCGCCGTCGTAGGTCAGCCCCCCGACGGGAATGGGGTTGCCGTTGGCGAGGTTAATGGTCAACAGGTCGGCCCCGCCGCCCAACGCGACGCTGATTGACTGGACCTCGGCGGCGTTGAGGCTAACCACCTCCTCGTTGAGGGTCACGTCAAGCTGGGCGGGATTGGTCGCGTTGAGGCTCAGCAAAACGCGATCGTCGTTGGGCAAACCGGTCTCGGGGTCGAAGGTGCCGGTGATGCTCAAAACCCCAGTGAGGGGGGAGAAGTCGATCGTTAACAGTCGGCGGGTTTCCAAACCATCCAGACCGGGACGGTGGCGACAGGGGCGGCGGCGCGCCTGGCCGCGACGGGACAAGTCAAACAATGACATGATGGGATCAACCTTCCCTGGATCGGATCGGGGCTTGCGACACGACGACCGGCTCCATCCCGACTATGGGCGGCCTCATGCTAGCCCCACTCCCCGGAATGGAATCCGCTGGCGACGCGCCCGGGCCGCGGTCCTGGTCAACCGATGGGCTCTCGATGGCGGGGAGGAAGTCCGACCGTCCTCCACCCGAACCGTCCCGCGTCCCCAAAGGGCCCGGGAGACGCCGGAAGGTCGTCTTGGCCGCGTCCAAGATGGGATCGTCATCCCGTGACGCGACCGAACCACTTGACTTCCGCCGTCGATCTGCACCGCATTGGAACACGCAGGCGGTCTCACTTGGGATCGGAATCGGATCGACTGGCCGGCTCCGTCCAGTCGCTCAGAGCGATCGGATCGGAACGCGCCAGGAATTTAACGTTTACGCCGACCGCACGGACGAACCCGGTTGGGAGGTTTGGGGCGATGCTTGCGGCGGACCGAGGGTCGGGGGCGACGGTTCAACGTGATTTGATGAGTTAACGGTTCGCCGGCGTGGGCTGCTCCTTGGTTGCCCCAGCGCTCGGGGCTGACGGGATCGGCCACCGGGGCGAATTCTAGCAGCCGTTTGTCGGGATCGACTCGGCGGATTTTGACGATGAGGCCGTCGCCCAGACGATAGCGGGTGCCTTTGCGTCGGGCGGTGAGACTGTGGCCACGAGAGTCGTAGTCGTAGAGGTCCGGCGGCAGCGCCTCTAGGGGAATTTTTCCCTCGGCGGGAAGCTCGACCAACTGGCAGAAGAGGGCGAAATCCTCCACGCCGGTCACAATGGCGTGGTACTCGCGGCCCACATGGTCGGACAACAGGTTGAGCATCTTGAGGCGGATTAAATCCCGCTCGGCCGCCTCGGCGCGTCGTTCGGTTTTGTTGCAATGATCGGCCAGGGCTTCCAGTTGGCCCTGGTCGTCCATAGGGCGGCGTCCCTCGATCAGGGCGGTGAGTTGACGATGGACGAGAAGGTCGGGATAGCGGCGAATCGGCGAGGTGAAGTGGCAGTATTCCCGGCTGGCCAGGGCGTAATGTCCTTCGGACTCGGGGGTGTAGGTGGCTTGCTTGAGGCTGCGCAACAGGGCGTAGTGGACTGCGTGCCGCAGAGGGGTGCTAGCGGTCTGATCCAACACGCGTTGCAGTTCCGAACGACTTTGGGGTTGATCTAACGTCAATCCCAGGCCGCGGACGAATTCGGCGAACTGGTCGAGCTTAGCTGGGTCGGGATCCTCATGGCAGCGCCGCAGGAAGGGGACCTCGTGTTGGGCGAGGTAGTTGGCGACTGCCTCGTTGGCGGCGAGCATGAACTCTTCGATGACTTGATGGCTTTCGTCGTGCGACTCCAGACGCGCTCCGGCGACTTTGCCCTGGTCATCGAGCAGGAGTTTGGTTTCGGGCATGGTCAGCTCGAGCGCCCCGCGACGGAATCGGCGGTCTCGAAGGATCATCGCCAGTTCGAGCATCTGCATGAGGAGGGTTCGATGTTCCTCGGCGAGGTCTTCGGGGGCGTCGAAGGCGTTGGTCATGATGGCGTGCGCTTCCTCGTAGGTGAAGCGACGATCGACGCGGATCCAGGTGCGAGCGAACTGGGCGGCGGTGACGATGCCCTCGGGGGTCAGGTCGAGGGTGACGGTGACGGCCTGGCGTTCCTCGCCGGGCTGGAGGCTGGCGATCCCATTGGAGAGGGCCTCGGGGAGCATCGGCAGCACGCGGTCGGGCAGATAGACGCTGGTGCCGCGGGCGCGGGCTTCGACATCCATAGGCGAGCCAGGCGCGACCAGAGCCGAGACGTCGGCAACATGAACCCGCAGGGTCCAGTGGCCCCTCGCGTCGCGCTCCAGACTGATCGCGTCGTCGAAGTCGCGGGCGTCGACCGGGTCGATGGTCACGGTGGGCAGATGACGCAGATCATGCCGCCGGCACCGGGGATTGCGGACCGCCGTGGCATGGGAGTCCTCCTCGTCGGGTCCAACGTAGGACAGAACCACCTCGCGGGCATGGGCGATGGTCAGGTCGTCGAAGCGATCAGGAAGGTTGAACGTCCGAATAATCGTGAGGGTATCGACGCCGGGCACGCCTCGCGGCCCGAGCACCTCGACGACCACCCCTTGACCGGGATGATGAGGTGTAGGGTAGCGGGCCAGTTCGATCGCCACTTTGTCGCCGTGCCGAGCCCCTTTAGCCCCGGGATCGCCCACCGGGATCGGTTCCTCGAATTTCAGGCCATCGACCACGACGAAGGCGCGGCGACCCTGGACCTGATAGGTGCCCACGAAGGTTCCCGAGGCGCGTTGAACAACCCGGGTCAGGCGTCCCTCGCGGTTGCTCAGCCAACCCCCGCGCGGTCTGCGGACCAGACGCGCCTCGACCAGATCGCCCGAGGCGGCGTCGAGGGTGAACTCGGCGGGAATGAAGATGTCATGACGGCGATCGGTCACCCCTCTGGGTCGAACGAATCCAAATCCCTTGCTGGTTCGCTTGAAGGTGCCGGTCAGTACCGCATCGGACGTCTCGCGGACGCCGCGACGGGTGTTGACCCACTTCGCCTCCAGCAGACGCTCCCACTCCCGCATGTCGGGATCCCCATCGTGTTCGTCCCAGTCCATCCCGCCTTGGGGTTGGACCAAGGTCGCGTCGAGGGAAGTGAATCCCTCCAGGGGACGGGTTCGGAACGCCGCCAAACGGATCGCCTTGTCGCGTCCCACCAGCAACGCTCCGGAGCGAATCAGGGCTTTGACCGTCCGACGGAAGGCCGGATATTCCTCGTCGGGCAACTCGAAGTAATGAAACAGCGCGCGGAGCCTCAAGGGTCGGCAGTTGGGCCGACCGGCCCATTCCATCACCCGTGCGGCGTAGTCGTTGCTCATGGGGGTCGGTTCACGTCGTCTCGGGACGGGGCGGAACAAGCGGCAGCACGTCGAGCGGCCCAGGGGTTGGAGTTGGATCAAGTGCCCGGCAACCTGATCGTTCCATTTATCAACCCTTCAATCAATCGAGATCCTCCTCGCCTTCTCCGGCGGCGGGGGGGGCCGATCCTTTAAACAAGCGTCGGTTGCGCTTGGGGTCGTATCGAGTCCACCGCGACGCGGTGTCGGGGTCGTCGCGGATCTCGCGCAACGCCGCGTGCAGCTTCGAGTCGAGGGCGTCCAGGTGGTGTAGCGCCACGGCTTCGGGCGTCATGGGTAGTTTCGGACTGCCGAATTCGAGGGTTCCATGATGGCTGAGGATCATATGCTTGATCCTCAAGAGGGTTTCGGGCGGGAATGGCTCGCCGAGAAGCCGTTGGACCAGGGGCAGTTTCTCCTCGACCATCGAAACGCCCAGGCTGAGATGGCCGACGAGTTGGCCTTCGTCGGTGTAGTCGAACCCGCGTTGATGGGACAACTCGCGGACTTTGCCGACATCATGCAGGAAGCAACCGACCAACAGCAGGTCGCGGTTGACCTCGGGATAGAGTTCGCCGACCGTGGAGGCCAGGGTCATCATCGCCACAACGTGCTCCAGCAAACCGCCCTGGTAGGCGTGATGTTCACGCACGCCCGCGGGAACGGCGGTGAAGTCGGCGAGGAAGGCGTCGTCCATTAAGAAAGCGTCGCAAAGCGCTTTGAGGTGGGGATCGTCCAGGCTCTTGAGAAAGCCGCGCAACTGGCTGGTCAGAACGGCGATGCTAACCGGGGCTTTAGGCAAGAAGGCGGCCGGGTCCAATCCCAGGCGAGCCGGATCGACCGCCTCGAGATGCGAGACCACCAACTGGGTGATCCCTTGGGCATACTGCGCCTTGGCGCGAACCTTGAGGAAGTCACCGCTCTCGAACGAGTCGGCCAAGCTTTTGGTCACGTTCCAGACCCGCGCCGAGATATTCCCGGTGGGGTCGCGCAGATCCAAGGTCAAGTACAGATTCCCTTGACGATCGGCCCGCGACTGCTTGGAGGCCACGAGGAAAACGTCATCCACCAGGTCGCCGGGCGCGAGATCGGCGAGGGATCGTCGAGGCATGGACCAGCTCCCGGCGCGGCGTTGGCAGTGCGATGAATCGCGTCACGAGGCGGCGAAGGTCCGCGCGGCCCACTCAGCAACCCCGAGGTGTCAGAGGATCGCGGACATTCCTTGACTCTTCACCATGTCGCGCGACTCTTCCAAGGCTTGATTGTAAAAGCCTTCCCGCGGGAATCAAGCGGTCCCAAGCCGCCCTGAACCGACAACGCAACCACACGGAACGTCTCGCCATCTAAATCGATCAACATCAATTTATTCACAATGATTTAAATTCGTGTCGTCAAGGCGTCCCGCTTTCAAGAACTCCTCCCTCCCGCCATCGCGTTCGCGGGCTGGTTTTCGCTTAGCTTAGCGGGCGATCAATCGTCGATACGTGCTGAAACCAAGTCCGCGCATTGGCTCCGAGAGGAAGTCAAGGCGGTCGGTCGCATCCCCCGGCGTCTCTCGTCATCCTCATCGTCGCCTTGACGGGCGTTTCGCCAATTTGCCTTCGAGGGACCTTCCTAATCCCTTCACACCGAACGGTTCGGACGCTAAAATGGGAATGCGTTTTCAATCGCCGAGCAGCAGACAACTCTCATCGCCCCCAAGACTCCTTCTTACTTGGCGTTAGTATGGTCCGGTCACGGATGAAGGGTGAGCGAGCGCAAAGCGAGGAATGGACGGGTTGGGTTGGGTTTGGTTCCGCAGCGGGAGCTTGTTGGTGTTCACAACCATGACCATGACGAAGTCGGTCCGGCACAGCTCCTCCTCGAATTCCCGGAAACCGGGTTCAAGGAAGTCGGCCCCGACCGCGTTGTTACTGACGATGACGATGATCCTGATGATGGTGGCGGCGTGGGGTTGTAATGGTTCTGAACCCCTCCACGCAATCCCCGACGATCCCAACGCCCAGGGCCGCAGCGCTGAAGCCGACTCGGCCTCGGGGCGGTTCGCTCCGCCGGCCGACACCAAGGAGGCCGCAACGCCGCGCAAGACTCCCAAAGGCGCAACCACCGGCGAAGAAGGGCGGGAAACCCGATGAGCCTCCCCGTCCAGGGGATCGCTCTGCGTCTGGATCGCATTCACGGCGTTCCGACCGATCCGCAACTCCCACTTCCTCTTCCTCTTCGCAATTCCCCACCTCTCCAAACCCCGTCCTCAATCGACGCCGCCACACGCTGGCTGCTTGCCAGTCGTCTCCCTCTTTCACACTCGCCCACCACTCGTGGCGTTGGCCGACGCGACCGCGTGTCGTCATAAGAAGATTCTCTCCGGAGTTGGGCGAGGTCCGATCCCTTCCTCTTCCCGGCGCGATGGAGGCCGCGTTGTCGTAGGTCTTGTTCACGTTCACGATGCCGGAGCGCGGTCGGGCCGTGATTCGTAGCCTCTCCCATCTTGTCCGCGTGTTCTTCATGTCCATGTCTTGAGCTTCGCAAGTCCGAAACGAGGTTGATTCCATGTTGGACACCACGCCATCTCGATTGAGACCAGTCCGCGTTCGCAGCGGGTTCACCCTGATCGAACTTCTGGTGGTCATCGCCATCATCGCGGTGTTGATCGCGTTGTTGCTGCCGGCGGTGCAGTCAGCACGCGAGGCGGCCCGCCGCGCCCAGTGCGTCAACAACCTCAAGCAATTGGGGCTGGCTTGCCACAACTACGAGTCGGCCAACAGGTGCTTCCCGCCGGGTCACTTCACTTCGGTGCGTAACACCGACCTTGCGCCCCGCGAAGGAGCGAACGTGTTTGTGCGTTTACTGCCATTTATCGAAGGCCAGCCGCAAGTCAATGCCTACAACATGTCGTTTTCCAATGGGTCCATTCAGAATGTGACGATCGCGGGTTTGGGCATCGCCACCTTGTGGTGTCCGAGCGACGCGCTGGTGTCGATCGCGCAACCAATCGATACCAGAAGTTACGTGTTGCCGCCGGGTTCGTGGCGTCAAGCCTATTCGAGCTACGCGGGCAACCAGGGAACCTGGGGACTGCGCATCCGCTCCAGCGACTCCACCTTCCCGATCCGGGTGGCCAACATGAACGGCGTGATTTTCGGACACTCGACCATCACCGTCGCCAGCATCTCCGACGGGACCTCCAACACGTTTCTCATGGGCGAACACGGTCACAGCCTTCTGCCTCCGAGTCAGATCAACTATTACCACTGGTGGAACTCAGGCTATTATGCCGACGTGTTTTTCGAGGCGTATTATCCACCCAACATGCACAAGCGCAACGTGGGCACGGTGGCCCAGGTGGGGGGTTACGACTTTTACGCGATGAACGCCTCCAGCCTTCATCCCGGCGGGGTCAACATGGCTTTCGCCGACGGCTCGGTCCGATTCATCAAAGACACGATCGACTCCTGGCCCATCGTGGCGGGCAACGCCCCCGGCGTGGGCTACGACTCGGCCAACCGGATTTACGTGTTGGCCCCTGGCACCCGTTTGGGAGTCTGGCAGCAATTGGCCACCCGCAACGGCGGGGAAGTCGTCTCATCGGATGCGTATTGATCCTGATTGCGTTCTGACGAGATTCGACCTCTTGACCCCCGGCCTACCCACGTCGCGGTATCGCGTGAAGGAAAGGAAAGAGAAGAAAAAGGAAAGGGAGTAAGTGAAAGGGCGTCTTGGACGCTCCACCTCCCCGCGTCAATGACGCGATGCGGTCTTCGCGCGCAGCGGGTGGTTTGCTAGACTAACCACCCGTTGGCTTGGCGACGACGCGTTCTTCCCACACCCTCGATCAGCTCCCAGGCGGAAAGGATGACGCCTCGATGAACCCCTACCGCGACGCCTTCTACCAACGTCAAGCCCGCTGGCACCGCTACCAGGGACCCGAGGATGTCGCCGCCCGGCATCAGCATCGAGCCCGGTATTACGAATGGTACACCCGCGGCTGGCTGCCCGAACGGCTCGACACCCCGATTTTGGACATCGGCTGCGGGTCGGGTCAGTTCCTCCACTTCCTCAAAACGCGCGGCTACACCCACGCCCTGGGAATCGACCTCGACGCCGACCAAGTCGAGATCGGCCGACGCATCGGGCTGGATTGCCGCCGCGAGGATGTTTTGGACTTCCTCAAGGGTGGGGGTGAGGAGGGGAGGGGGGTACCTATTCGTTACGGTCTGATCGTTCTGCTCGACATCCTGGAACATTTCACGTTGGCCGAAGGGCACGCGCTGCTGGAGGCGGTTGTTGATCGTCTGGAGGAGGGGGGGCGGCTCATTCTGAGCGTCCCCAATTCCGAAAGTCCCCGGGGGTCGTTCCTGTTCCACGCCGACATCACCCACGAACTGTCGTTCACCACGCTCTCGCTGGGACAGATGTTGTTTTGCCACGACCTGGAAATCGAAGCCTTTCGCGATCCCTGGCCCGCGCCTATCGACCTGCCACGCACCATTCACCGGGGAATCGCCACGGTCTGCCGGCGTCTTGAAGCGCTGCGGTTTCGAGCCTTGGGTCTGGAGGCACCAGCGATTTGGTCGCCGGTGATGTGGGCGTTGGCTCGCAAACCTGCCGGTCGGAGCAATACCAACACCAACCTGGACGCGGCCAACGCGGCGAGTGGACCTTGCTCAGACCGGCACTCCCAACCGGCGCGGCTTGAGGCGACGGTCGGTCGTTGACCCCGACCCTGCCTGCGAAGACCAGCTGTGCAGGCCACGCGACGGAACGTGGTTCGATCTCAGGGCCCCTCGCCGGACGTCATGGGAAGGGCGCGGGGGACCAGCGTGAACACCACTCGATCCCCCAGACGCTCGGTGAGAGCGACCCGGTCATGCCAGGGGATGGGATTGCCAATCAGTTTGAGCAATTCGAGACTTTCCAACAGATCGGACTCGGCCAATGCGCGTGCGCCGGGGCCGCGAATGTCGCAGTTGGACAGATCAAGCAGAGCCAACTCGGGGCAGGGGGGAGCCTTGGCAAGCGCGATCGCCCCGGCGTCGCCGAGACGCGGGTTGTCGGCCAGCTTCAGCGAGATCAACCTGGTCAAGGCCGGCCACTGGGCCAGCAACGCTGCCGAGCGGCGATCCAGGCGATTGCTCCGTAAGTCGATCGAGGTCAAACGCGGCGTTTCCCAAAACGCTCGCCCCCACGTCGAGTCGGGACCCAGCATGCCGTCGCCGTAACCATGCAAGGTGAGCTGGTTCTCCGAGAGATCCAGCGAGCGTGGTTGGAACGCTTGGAGCAAAATGCCCAGCGCCACGTCGCTCATCCGGTTGAACGAAACGTCGAGGTGTTCCACCTCGGGAAAGGGCCCGGCTTGGGCGACGATCTGAGCCTGGCGCACCCCCAAGTTGTTGTTGGCGAGCATGACCCCGCGCAACCGTCGGATCAGTTTGGAGTGGGCCAAGGTCCGCCAGTCGTCCGACTCCAAGGCGTTGCGGAACAGGTCCAAACGTTCCAGATGGGGCCAAGTCGCGGAGTCGTCAAGCCATTCCAAGGTAGTTCGATCAATGGTTTGAAGGAACAGCCCCAATCCACGCAGCTTCGCGGGAAGTTCGGCGGGCAAAAGGTCGCGTAACGCCTGACCAGGACCGGCCTCGAACACGCCGCCGATCAACCGCAACCGATTCAAACGAGGCGCGTCAAGGACGGCGAAACGTTGGGTCGCTTGACGGCTCCAACCACCTCGTCCCAACGGGAGGGTCAGCGCTTCGAGCCGTTGATATCGGCAGGATTGCACCAAGGTTTCGACGGCGTCGAGGTGGTTGTTGGGGTTGAGGACAATTTCCAGTCGGCGCACGACGTCGAGCCACTGGGAACGGGCCAAGAGCCGGGCGGGTTCGGGCTGGATGCGCTCGATCCAAAGGTCTCGCACAGGCACATGAGCGAACAAGCGATCCAGCGAATCCTGACCAGGCCAGGATTCATCGTCGAGCCACAGATGCGCCGAGCGGAAGGAAAAGCCAGCCGAGCCCTCCCACCTGATTCCCGGCAAGGTCGGCAAGGCGGCCAGCCACTCGGCCCGATGACGCCGATAGAGCCGATAGCGCCGGGCGGTCAGGGCTTCCACCCAAGGATCCTCTTCATCGTCAATCTCTTCGATTTCCGCTTGGAGGCGAAAGAATTCGGCCCGATCGACCTCGCCCCGCTCCTCCAACCAATCGGCGTAGATCTGCAAGGCGTCCCACGGCGGGTCGGTGGTCAGAATCGCCTTGAGAAAAGGTGTGTGGTCGTTCTCATCGGCGAGCATTGGATGTTCCCCGTCGCGTTTCGTCACCCTCTCGCCGAGCCGTCGCCCAACCTGCTCCCGACCTTTTCGCCTCTTGCGACGGAACGGAACTGTGTAAGGCGCTGTTATTGAAGAGAGTGTAGGGCGTGGTCCAGATGGTGGAGGAAACGAGAACCAGCAACACCCTCTTTAAATAATTTTTAATCTTGATCGGATTGGGTTGGATTGCGTCGCGTCGCGTTGCGGCGCGGCGTGGTGGAGCGGAAAGGTCAAGGGGCGGCGGGAGCGAACTGGGATAGTTTACTCCGCCACCCCGGCTTGGAGCATGTCGAGGAAGAGCCACGCGGGGAGCTTGCCATCGGTCCAGGAGATCCTGCCCTGCGACCGGATGAGCGACCGGCACCAACGTCGGTCGATCCTAGGCGCGGTCAGTTGGCCGACCGGGTTCCCAGCACGACTTTGAGACGTTGCGGCTTGCCGTCACGAATAATCTGGACCTCGACGGTTTCACCCGGCTTGTGAACACTGAGACATTCCATGAAATCCTCAAGGGTGCCGATCTTGCGGTCGCCCATGCCTACCAGCAGGTCGCCGGCTTGGAGACCGGCCTTCTCGGCGGGGCTGCCTTCGGTGACGCCGCTCAGCAACACCCCTTTGCCTTCCTCCTGGGCGTAATCCGGTTGGGTGCCCAGGTAAACCCGTGCGCCGGAGACCGGGCCGGGGTCGTTGGCCGGCGGAGCGGGTTGGGGGGCGGTGGAGTTGGCTCCGACCTCCGCCTTGGCGGTGTCGGCACGAGCAGCGGAACGACGGGTGGTCGGGATGAACTCGGGACGATTGGGACGTCGCACAAGATGCAGGGTCAGTTCCTCCATAAAGTCGGCGATCCGTTCCATTCCCTCGAAGTTGATGGTGTCGAGCGTGTCGTCGGGGGTGTGGTAGACACTGTGTAACCCGGTGAAGGCGAACAGCACGGGAATCGACTTATTGTAAAATGGTTGGTGGTCCGAACCGCCGAATCCGTCCGACGCGCCCGCGGTTCCTTTGATGACGAAGCCGTGCGACGCTCCCAGCGCCTGGCAGATTTCAGCCAGGCCAGCCATGGTGCCAACCCCCAGCAGGCTCAGTTCGTTCTTGTCGTTGAGCCGGCCCACCATGTCGTAGTTGAACATGAATACGGTGTTTTCAAGAGGATAGAGCGGGTTTTCGACGTAGTGACGCGACCCGAAGAGGCCGAGTTCTTCGCCCGAGAAGAGGATGAAGACAACCCGTCGCGGCAGGGGGTCAGGTCGCGCGGCCAGACGTCGGGCGAGTTCCAGGACCATTGTGGTCCCCGAGGCATTGTCGTCGGCCCCGTTGTGGATTTCGCGGCGGTTGGGGGTGCGGGATCCGCCTTGGGTGCCGTCCCCTAGGTGGTCGTAATGAGCGCCGATGACGACGGTTTCTTCGGCTTTGGGGCCTTGGCCTTCCAACACGGCCACCACATTCTTAAGCTTGTAGGGAGGACGTTCGATTGTCACGTCGCCGGAGAGGGTCAGGCCGGGCAGGGGACGGCTTTGGGGTGCCCCCTCTTTGTCGATCGCGGTTTCAAGGTCAGCCAGACTGGGTTGACCGATGGCGTTGAGCCAGCTGTCGGCCACCTCGCGCTTGACCATGAAAAACGGCAAGCTCGAGCCTCTGCCGGCTGCGTTGTAGGGAATAAGGCTGTCTTGGGCGTCGCCCAAACCGGCCAGGTTGTTGACTAGAACCACCGCGGCCGCCTCGTGTTGGAAGGCATTGACCGCCTTGTGGCGGAAGGTGGCGTAGACCGTGTTGTTCGCGCCAGCGAACTTGCTGTTGGGGTCGTTCTGCTGAGGTTCGCCCCGCAGAATCAACACCACTTTGCCTTTCACGTCGAGGTTGGCGTAATCGTCGTAGTGGATGTTGAGGGTGTCGTCCTTGGCGGTGATCCCATACCCAGCAAAGACCACCTCGGCCTTCTCGAACCGTCCCGAGCCGCCCACGGAAAGGGGGGTGAAGGTCTCGCCCAGGACGCCGGCTCCCGAGGCCGACTCCTCTGGCAGGGTCCAGGTCAGGGCCACCGTTTCGGCCAGACGAGGACGCCCGGGAATCTCGAACGGTTGGAAGTAGTCCTCGGTCCCTGCGGCCGGTTTGAGTCCCATTGCCCGGAACTGGTCGGCCAGATATTGAGCCGACACATCCAGTCCCTTGGTTCCGGCTCCCCGACCTTCTTGAGCGTCATCAGCTAGGAAAGCGAGGTCGGCCCTCATTCGTTCTTGAGGCGTCGGCAACGCCTCTTGACCCCGGATCGGCCCGGAGAACGCCGCCAGGACCATCAGGAACACCAGCACGCCGCGCCTTGCGCGTCCGGTGAGAACTCCGCGACCGCCAGCCGCGCCGACACGGTCGAACATGGTGAGACCATTCATAGGAAAACACTCGATCCAGTTAATGTCATGTTGGAACCAGGAGCCGATCCCTCGAAACATGTTGGGATCGCATCACAAGCCAGGCACAAGCACGCAGCGACCCGCGTGTCGCGCCGGATGAAGATTGAATTGTGGACGGCGTCCCCTGCGTCGTCAAGCGTCCGGCATCGGTTCAAAGCCGAACCAACAGACGCATCGTGATTCATTGCCTCCGTCCCACCGCCGCCGTCAAACCACGATGCGATCGAACCAGTCGCGGGCAATTTCGGCGTGCCGGGTGACCTCGGCGCGGAAATGGTGGGCCAACCTGGGATGATCCAGAGGGTTGGAGGTCTGGGATGTTCCGGGGCGTCGAGCTAGGCGAACCCAGTCCTCAACCGATTCGGGAAGCGCGGCGACCGCGCGATGATGCACCAGGCGGACCCGGTTTTTCAACGCCCGCAGGAAGTCGTAAGCCTCCGTAAGTTGACGATGGGCGGTAGAACTCAACAAATCGTGGTCCCTAAGGGCATCTAGCGCATCCCAGAGGTTAGGCACCAGCAGGTTGGGATGGTCGGGTCCGTGGCGGAGTTGGAGGTACTGCACGATGAATTCCACGTCGAGCGTCCCGGCCAGGCCGCGTTTGAGGTCATGCGCCGGGCGTCCCCGCCCGATACGGTCCCGTAGGTCGCGGGTGAGTCGAGCCAGTTGTTGGGGTGGACCGAGATCGCGTTGTGTCAAAATATGACGGATCGTCGTTTCAACCTGCGAGACGAAGTGTCCTGGCGGTCCCAGCACGCGGGCGCGGGTCAGCGCCAGGCGCTCCCAGCCTTGGGCCGTGCCGTTGAGGTGGTACTCCGCAAAGGCGCGCAATGGCAGGGCTAGCGGGCCGGAGGACCCGAACGGACGCAACCGGGGATCGACTTCGTAGAGGGCGGGACGGTCGGGACCACCGGCGAGGAATTTCATGACCTGTTGGGCATGCCGCACGCAACGGGCCTCGCGGCGGGCCGTCTCGGCTGGGTCGTCGGCCTCTTCGAAGAGAAAGACCACGTCGAGGTCGCCGTGGTAGGACAACTCCCGACCGCCGAGTTTGCCCAGAGCGAGGATCGCCCAGGGGGGCCGGTCGGGGCAAGCAGGGTTGCTCGGGTCTTGGTCGTGCGCACGGTACCTGGAGCCGAGGGGCGGGCAGGCCGGGCGGCAGTCGCAACGCTGCCATAGATCGAGGGCCGCCACCATGAGGACCGCTTCGGCGGCGTCGGCCAGTTCCCGACAAACCACCCGCACCGGTTCCCTGCCGAGAATTTCCCGCACCCCCACGCGAACCCATTCCTTGTTACGGAAGCTCGCCAGAATGGGTCCAAGGTCTTCGGCCCCTAACGCCAGGTGCTTCAACTCGTCGAGGATTTCCTCCCGGGAGCGAGGACGGTCATCGACCAGAGAATCCATCAAATCGTCGATCATGCCGGGATTGGAAATCAACACTTCCGAAAGCAAGGGGCTGACGGCGCATAGTTCAACATACAACGACAGCGAGGGAGGGTGATGATTGAACAGTTCCCAAAGCACCGCTTTGGCTCCCAGCGAGGCGGAGACTCGTTCCAGGTTAGCGAGGGCCTGGTCGGGGTCGGGAGTGGTCCCGACGGCCTCAAGCAGCCTGGGAGCAATCGCGGCCAGAAAGTGGCGACAGCGGGCCTGAGAGAGAAACGGGATGTCCTCGCGGGCCAGCCGGGCCAGGTTTTCCGCAGCGCGGGTGGGGTCGCGGAACGGGAAGGCCCCCAGGGCCGAAGCGATCAGATCGGCGGGCGGGTCGGGGTCCAACACCAGATCGACCACCGGATGCACCGGGCCGTCGCCAGGGAAGGCGTCGTGCAGCAGGTGGTCAAGAATCTTGCGGTTGAGGCGGGTTTTAGATCGGTACTCATTGAGGAACACCACGCCAGGGTCAAACGGCCTCGAATCGCCGCCAACCTCGTCCGCGGCCGGATCGGCCCAATCCGGACCGTTGGGGTGTTCGGCCATTCTCAAGGCCAGAGCGCGGAGTTCCTCCGGGTCGCGGGGGAGTTCGTGAGTCTGACGGTTGAACATCGTTTGAAGACGGTGTTCAACCCGGCGCAGGAAGCGGTAGGTCTCCTCCATGATCCGCCGCTCCTCGGTTTGCAGGCAGCCCGCGGCGTGCAACCGCGCCAGGCCGATGAGGGTGTTGGGATGGCGAACCGAGGGGTCAGTCCCTCCATGAAGCAGCTGAAGAAATTGCACCACGAACTCCACGTCCCGAATGCCGCCACGACCGGTCTTGACCTCCCAATCGTCGGTCCCGGCGGTCGCGGCGCGACGTTCGATCCGCCGCTTCATCGCCTTGATCTCGCCAATGTCCGCGCTGTTGAGATGACGGCGATACACGAACGGCTCAATCGCGGTCAAAAAGGCGTGCCCCAAATCCAGATCGCCTGCGACAGGACGGCATTTGATCAGCGCTTGACGTTCCCAGGTGCGCCCCACGGTCTCGTAGTAGCCCAAGGTGGCCGCCAGACTGCGCACCAATGGCCCAGTCGCTCCATCGGGACGCAACCGCAAATCGACCCGGTACGCCGGCGCGCCTCGGGAGGAGTCGGACAACAGCCGAGTAGTCTCCGCCGCAAGACGCTCGAAGAACTCAGCATTGCTCAATGGGCGGCTTCCCGTGGTGTTACCTTCACCATCATAGATGAACATGAGGTCAATATCTGAACTGTAATTGAGTTCGCCGCCGCCGAGCTTGCCGAGCGCCAGAGCCGCGAATCGGGCCGGACGACCATGCTGGTCCCGCGGCACGCCGTGGCGCGCTTCTAACTGACCGCGGGCGATTCGCAAGGCCGCCTCCACGCAGGCGTCGGCCAGGTGGGAAAGGTCTTGGGCGACGACTTCCAGCGGCGCGTTTTTCACGATATCGGCGTAGCCGATCCGCAGCAGGTGGCGGTGGCGGAACCGGCGCAGCCGGGCCAGGCGGTCGGCGTCGTCCTGCGCCTCGGCGAGTTCCTCGGCCAAGCGATCGACGAGTTCGCCCCGGTCGAGTCGTTCGGCTCCTCCCCTCAGCCAAGGCAGCACGTCCGGGTCGTGGATCAACAGTTCGGCGAAGTAGTAACTGGTGCCGAAGAGTTGAAGCAGGATCTCGGTGGTTTTGAGGTCCAGCGTCAGCACCGAAAGCGCGATGTCTGGTTCCTTGTGGGCGGCGACGAACCGATCCAGATGAGTCAGCGCGGCGTCGGGATCGCCGCAACGGGGCAGCACCGCGTCCAGGACCGCCAGCAAACCTCGACCGACCCGCGGTTGTCTGCCCCGACTGGCCAGGTCGCGCAGGTCGCGTACCGCCTGTTCGGCCCGTTTGACCCCACGACTTCGAAGCCAAGCGCGAACCGCCGCCTCGTCAGCGAGCCAGGCGTGAAAATCCTCCCCGTCGGCGACCCCGACCGCCTCGCTCGCGGTTCCGTCTGGAACCGTGGTCGAGAGGGGTGACGGACGGGCCGAGTCCGAAGCATCGGCGTCGAAAGGCGAAGTCCGGGAGGGAGGCGGCGTCATTGCGGCGCGGTTGCAAGGGGAGGGAAGACCGAGCGATTCGATCCGAGTCGCCTCCCGACGGGAGGTGAGGGATGAGTCGAGTCGCTCAGTCTGGTCTGGGTGTCACGCCTTTTCAAACGAGGGTGAGATCTAACCGTTGATATGGTATGATTAGAATATCAATGGACTAAAGAGAACTCGGGGGAGAACCGCCCACGGGAAGGCGTCCCGAACAGGCGGGGACCAGTGGCGAGCCGGCAGGTCGAGACGCCGCGGGCGGCGGCGGGATCGTCGGCCAAGGGGCCGAGCCATTCACGCCAGAGAAGGTGCCGCGACGGCGATGTTGAAGGTGGCGAATCAGGGTCTCCACCTCGTCGGAGAGCAGGTGGAGTTGGTCGGCGATTCGTTCCAGCGAACGGCCTTCGGCCAAGAGGACGTCCACCGGCTCCAGCCAGGGACGCAGCGGCGCGGGCAACTCGGGCGGAGCCACCCGCTCCTGATGTGAACGCCACGGACACCCCAGATCAACAAATGAGGGTTCGGACCACGATTCCCGACCGTCCTCGTGGAGCAACCGCAGAAACCAGGGCACGAACCCCGGCGCGATGATCCGCGCTGGCAGACCCCGCAAATCGTCGCCCGACACGAAGACTGGGCAATCGTGGCCAGGTCCCTCCCAGGCGCGACGATCCTCAAGGTCCATGCAGACGGTTTCCGACTCGGAACGCGGGTTCCCCAACTCGATCCACCCCTCGGGAATCAAAACCACGCCGGGAGGACGCGCAAACGGCAGCATCGGTCCCAGGCCGCGTAGGGGATGAATCAACGAGCCGTCGCCGGGGAAACCGTCGCACAGCTCCAGCCAGACCCGCAGTGGGGTCGGCAACGCCACCCCGAACCGATCTTCCCAATCATCCAGCGCGTGGGTGGAGACTCCGGGACGACCGGGGTTGGGGAACGCCCGATCCAGCGCTGAGGGGGTGGGAATCTGACGTGGATCAAGACTCAAACGTTGAGCCCAGCGCATCACCGCTTCGGAAACCTTCAATCCTGGGGAGGATCGCGGTGAGGAGGGGATGGGTTGGCTCGTGGTCGTCATGCCAGCCTCCCCAATTCCTTGGACCGTGAAGAACGATCGTTGGACTCGGCGGATTCGGGTTCCCACGCTCCGGCTTGCGCCACCACGCCTTCCCGAGTGACCGCTTGGCCGAACAGGGTCACCGCCGAAGCGGCTTGGATCGTCACCGGAAGAAACGAGCCAATCAATCGCGGATGGCCTTCGAAGACGACGATCCGGTCGCACGCGGTTCGCCCGGTCAACTGAAGCGGACGGTCCTCTTCCGACTCTCGGTCGGGCGGGGTCGGCAACGCGACAAAGTGGGGGCGAGGGGGGGGAGCCAGAGTCACCAGGGCGGAGGGTCTGGAAGAGCCTCCCTCGTCCTTAGCCCCTGAAACGATCGGGATTGGGGGGTGGGGTTCGGTCAACAAAGTGGGCGAGGCGACATCCTGAGCGGGTTCAGCTCCGAAGTCTGGGTCCGGGACGCCGGACCCGTGGGAGGATGCCGACGAGGGGATCGAACGAAAGACGATGGCTGGAGACGCCGAGCCGTTGAACACCGCGCCAGGACCACCGGCGGCTTTGAGATGGGCTTTGGATGGACCCTCGACCAGGATTTCCACGGTGCGACCCACGAAGGCTTGTTGATCCTCCAGGGCGATGGCATTCTGGACCGCCAGCAATTCGTTGTTGCGCCGACGTTTGACCGCCTCAGGCACGTCGTCGGGGAACAGGTTGTACGCCTTCGTTCCTTCGCGGGGGGAATATTTGAAGATAAAGCTATTCTTGAAACGCCAACGACGAACCAAGTCAACGGTCTTCTGGAACGATGCTTCGGTTTCCCCGCAGAAGCCAACGATGAAGTCGGAGGTCACGGCCGCCTCGGGCAGGGTTTCCCGGATCCGGGCCATCATGTCGTTGTAGAGGCCCACGGTGTAGCCCCGCTTCATTCGCTTGAGCACCTGGTCGCAGCCGCTTTGGGCTGGGACGTGCAGGTAGCGCGAGATTCGGGGCAGGTCGCGGATGGCGGCCAGCAACTCGTCGGTCATGTCGTTGGGGTAATTCGTAACGAATTTGATCCGTCGCAGGCCGTCGATGTCGTGAAGCTTGGCCAAAAGGTCGGAAAACGAGGTGATGCGGCCGTCGGGGGTTTTGTGGCGGTAGCTATTGACCGTCTGCCCCAGCAGGGTCACCTCGCGGGTGCCCTGATCGACCAGGTTGCGAACCTCCTCAACGATTTCGTCGGGGTGGCGCGACTGTTCTGGCCCGCGCACGCTGGGCACGATGCAGTAGGTGCAGAACTTGTCGCACCCCATCATGATGCGTACAAACGCCTGGAACGGGACTTTGCGGGCCTCCTTGCGGCGGGCGGGATCGAACTCGTTGAAGCTAGCGGCGACTCGGTCGCGGCTGCCGGCAGTGCGGGGTAGACTGAAGGCCGTAAGCTTGCGCTCGCCGTTCTTGGCTCGGGCGATTAGCTCGGGCACCACCTCTAGCTGGCCGGGACCGACCATGAGATCGACGTGGGGAGCGCGTTGGAGAATCCGTTTTTGGTCCTTCTGAGCCATGCAGCCCAGCACGCCGATGGTGACTTCGGGATGTTCTGCTTTGAGTCCCCGGAGCCGTCCTAGCGCGGAATAGACCTTGTCCTCAGCGTGCTGACGAACCGAGCAGGTGTTGAACAGGATGGTGTCGGCCTGTTGGGGGTCGCTAGTCAATTCATAGCCGTCGCGTCGCAGACGTTCGACGACGAGTTCGCTGTCCAGCACGTTCATCTGGCAGCCAACTGTCTCGATGAACAAACGCCGTGGGGGTGGAGCGTCGGAACCGGGCGCGGATCGTTCCGGGTCGATCGGCTGGGGGGCGGCGCACGCTGTCCCCTGCGAGGGAATCAGCGGGGTTGGGCGATCGTCATCGCAATCGGGGTTCGGGCTCGCCATGCGCGAGGGCCTGCTAGGGTGGAGGGAGGAGGGGCGTCCGGGCCTGAGTCAATCGGAAACGGACCGCCAAGGGGGAAGGAGGGGAAAGCGTGTCGAACTCGAATTGGACCAAACCTCCTTTCCCCGAGGTCCGATCCCGTCCTTCCCTGGAGATACGATTGGGTGGGGCGTCTCACGGAGCATTTTACGATAATCGCTCCCGCGCGGGAACGGGGTTTTTCGACCAATCCCCGAAATGATTTTCCGACCAATCTCCCCAATGGGGGGGCGTCTGGGGTTGGGAACTCCCCGCGAATCCAGTCTTGGTCCGGGGTAGACATCCTCATGCCCAACAACGACCTGATGATTTGTCAAGGAGATCAAACCGCGATCCCCAGACCGGGGCAAACCAAGCCTAGGGATGATTCGTTGCGTTGGCCGGGACGACCGAAGCGATCAACCAGCCTGAGCCGGGGGCGAGGCGGGAGCGGGAGGCGGCGGGGCCGCGGCAGCGGTGAGATCCAGCGCGGAGCCAGGTTCCACGTCGCCTTCCCAACGGGCGATCACGCAAGAGGCCACGCAGTTGCCGGTCAGGTTCACCGAGGTTCGAGCCATATCCATGAAGGCGTCCACCCCCATGATGAGGACGATCGCCTCTAAAGGGAGTTTGAACGAGGTCAGGGTGGCCGTCAGAATTACCAACGAAGCGCGGGGAACCGCCGCGACACCCTTGGAGGTCAACAACAGCGTGCCCATGATGAGCAGCTGTTGAGGCAAGCTCAATTCGATCCCGCCGGCCTGGGCGGCGAAGATCGAGGCGATCGCCAGATAGAGGGTGCTGCCGTCCAGGTTGAACGAGTAGCCGGTCGGCATCACGAAGGCCACGATCCGCTTGGGAACCCCCAATCTCTCTAGACGCTCCATCGCTAAAGGCAGGGCCGCCTCGGAACTCGCAGTGGTGAAAGCAATTAGGAACGGCGTGCGGATCTCGCGCGCGAATGGTCCCAGAGGAATCCGCCATACCAACAAGACTGGCACCAGCACCAACCCCACGAACAGAAGTAGCGCCACATACAAGGTGCCGACCATATACGCCAGGGTCCACAGCACTCCTAAACCGCTTGAACCGACCGCCACGCCAATCGCTGCGCCAATGCCGATGGGCGCGTAATACATGACGATTTTGGTCACGTTGAGCATTGTTTCGGCCAATGCGTCGCAGAAGCTCAGCATCGGCTGACGACGCTCGGTGGTCACCATCGTCAGGCCCGAGGCAAACAGCACCGCGAAGACCACCACCTGCAACACTTGGTTGGTGGCCGCGGCGTTGAAGAAGCTCTCGGGGACCGCCTTGCGGATCAGATCGGCCAACATCGACTGATCCTTCAATCCCGCCTTGGCTTCGGCCGCCTCGATCTCGGCGAGCTTGGCGGCGGTGGCTTGATCGTCGTTCTTGGGCAACGCCACGCCGTCGCCGGGACGGGCGGTGTTCACCACGATCAAGGCGATGGTCAGAGCGAGAATCGTGGTCGCGGTGAAATAAACCGCCACCTTGAGTGCTATGCGTCCCACCGCGGAGAGGTCGTCGCCGTGACCGGCGATTCCCACCACCAGGGTACCAAAGATCAGCGGTACGACCAGCAGCTTGATGAGCCGCAAAAACAGGTCGGCCAGCGGCGCGGTAGAGACCGCGAACTCCGGCGCGGCCCAACCGATCGCAATCCCCACCACGGTGGCGATCAGAATCCAAACGGTCAAACTCAGGCGAAACAGCCAGGCCATCGCGCGGGGTTCCCTTCCAGAGACGTGACTTGCGACTCGGACGGCTCGGTTCACGCTTACCCAACCAACCGCGAGCGTTCTAGGCGACCTCGTTTCCCTTCAATGGAATCCGATGGAGGATGAATTCCGTCGAGGGTTCAACGCGGCCGCGCCGCTGCGAGAGGTGGGCGGGGTTGACCCCGTGAGCCAACCCAACAACGGGGTCCGGCTTTGAAACGAAACGTGGGTCGAGTCTAGGGGCGGGGTCCCCTCAGGTCAACCGAAGTTGAACCGGCCTCTGGGTGGGAAACGGCGTACTGGCTCAAGGAGAAGGAGTGGGCAGATCGGGGGCGTCCCGCGGCGACAGTCCACACGGAACGCCTTCCAACGGCAGGTCGGGGTCGGGATAATGCCGGGAGTTGAGGCAACCCACCCACCAGCGGTCCAAGGAACGCGACGGATCGTAGGACTGATCCGGTCTCAAGCTGATCGACCCAATCGGTTCCTCGACTGGTTCGAAGAACAGTTCATTGACCGCCACGCAGCCGATCCCCACGTCTTTGAGACTGGCAACCCGCGCGGCATCGGGCAAGGTCGAAAGCGCGACGCGAATCCACATGCCGTGGGTGACCACCACCACGGTTCGTCCCAAATGACCGCGGGCGATCCGCTCCAGGACGCTTCGTGCCCGCTCGGCCACCTGGCGGAACGACTCCCCCTGGGCATTGGTGTAGTCTAGATCGCCGGCGATCCAACAATCCAGCACCCGCAGGTAGTCGCTCATCACCTCGATTCGGCGGCGACCCGACAGATCCCCCATCGCCCGTTCGCGCAGGTCGTTTTCGATCAAGAGATCGACACCCAGCGCCCGCGCGATCGGCTCGGCCGTCAGACGAGCGCGTCTTAAGGGGGAGCTATAGACCGCCACGGGACGAGGCGCGACTCGGGACAACCGCGCGGCCACCTCCTCTGCCTCGACCCTCCCTTGATCCGAGAGGCCCACGTCGGTCTCCGAACCCAAAACCCGGTCGGGTTCCGCCGAGGTCGCGTGCCTCAAGACCAGCAACAGACAGTGGGTTTTGCCGCAATTCGACTCGAATTCGCTCATAACATGACCATGCTCACGTCAACGTCGCCATGCAGGTGTTGCAACCCGATTGGATCTGGAACCCCGAACACGGTTCCACGGCTTACTCCCGCGGTCTCGTTGGCCCCGCCGATTCCCCGACCGGTTGCGGTTGGAGCGAACCGAAGCAAAGAAAGAATGAAAGGAATTCAACTCCCCGGGGTCTTGACGCGCCTTTTCTCAACCACGGGAAGATGATAGGTTGAAGTTGGTTTGCCTCCCGGTCCTTTCCGCGCCCGCTTCGGATGGTCCCGTCATGCCCGAGACGATCAAGCACAAATACCGCACGGTCCTTTTGTTCGGGATGCCCGGCAGCGGCAAGGGAACCCAGGGTACCATCCTGGGTCACATTCCGTTTTACGTCCACGTCTCGATGGGCGAGGTGCTGCGTAAGCTTCCCAAGTACGGCGTGCTGGGTCAAAAGGTTCTGGAGTACACCTCCAGGGGCAACATGGTCCCGGACGATTTAACCATCCAGATCTACGAGCGGCACATCACCCTACTGGAAATGCAGGAGTTGCTGACCCACGATCGCCACGTGCTGATCCTCGACGGCATCCCTCGCAACTACGCGCAGGCCGAGCGACTGGCCAACGTGCTGGACGTGGTCCAAATCTTTCATCTATGCATCAATGACGTGGATCTGGCCATCGACCGTCTCAAAGCCCGCGCTCTGCGCGAAAACCGCCTCGACGACATCAACGACGAGGTGATCCAACGTCGTCTCAAAATCTACGAGGAGCAGACTGCCAATACGTTAAGCTTCTACGACCCGGCCCTGATCTGCGACATCGACGCGACCCAAGCTCCTCTGATGGTGCTTCAGGACATCATCAATCGCCTGGTGATGCTCCAGAAAGGCCGACGTTTAGCAGGTCTCTCCGGCTTGGGCGAGTCGTTCGAGCCTGGCTCCTCCGCCAAAATCGCCGCCACGATCCATCAGGAGGCCCGCTCGGCGCGATCGACCGTTCCCCAACCCTCGGGCGCGACCGTCACCAATTCCCAGAACAGCTCTTCGTAAGACGACGCGCTCAGACGCCATACCCGCACCGGTGGCGGCTCGCTCAACAACGAGACGATCACCCACGGAATCGCGCCGTGAGCATTCCGCGCTAGGTCGGTGGCACTGGGGATCGGTTCCCAACGCGGGTGCGAATGGTAAATCGCCCGGATCGTCTCCCCCCGCGCCCGCATGGCCTTGTGCGCCTCCAACAGGTCGCGGGTATCGGCGGAGAACCGGGTGGGGCTGCGTTCAGCGTTGCGTAACGGATAAATCATCGTCACCAGCGACGCCTCGGCTGCTTCGTTAGCGTTGAGCGGGCCGGCGAGAATCCCGCAGGCCTCGAGCGGCGCTTCAGCCCGACACTGCTCCACCATTTTGCGGTGGATCGGTTCAGGAATCCGCAAAGCTGGGATCATCCCGCCCATCCGCACCGCCGCTGATGCCGAGTCACTCCGCTTCGGGGCCGTCATGACGCCATCCCCCAATCCGCCTCGAACAACGCCTCACGGCGGCGGCCAGGCTCCTCATCGCACCTCACTCGAATGATCCCGCGCGGACGCCCCAATCGAGTCCTCTTGACGGACGCGGCCGAAGCGGTGTCCCATCTTGGCCTGAGTCGCCTGCCCAGGCCAGAGGATTCCTCCCCGCCAACACCACCCCAGCTTGATCGTTGATCACTTGGAACGCGCTCGAGCCGCCTCGGCCATTAGACGTTCCAGATTCAAACGATTCAGTATCTCGATGGTGATGGGACGCTTAGCGTCACGACAGATTAGTCCCTCCAGCGCCAGCCGTCCGGCTTCGGCGTTCAGCGCCTCGGCCAGACATCGAGCGTGGGCGAGCTGCTCACACGCGAAAAACGCCACTGTGTCGTCGAACATCACCGGTTTGCCCATCCAGGAGCCGACCGCGACGAACCGCGCGTGCTTGCTCAACCCTGAAATCGCCACCTTCCCGGGCGCGAAGGCGTAAGGCCCGATCCCGAAGACCGCGAACCGGGAACGTTTCCGATAAACCGAACTGGCTCGACGGTCTAAACGCGCGCCGTGACGCTCCAGGTAGGACCAAACCAACGGAGCGGCGTCGCGCAAGCGCTCGGTCGGCTCACCCACCCTGGTTTGGGTGACGATCACCCAGCGTCTCGGCATTTCGACCTGGCCTCGCGCCACCTCAGTCCCCTTGAGCAAGGGATACAGCGGCTCCGTCTCCAACTCGACTGTTTCCCCCAACCCATTGCGGAACCATGCCCGCGTCGGAAGCGATCGCTCCCACGCCCCCTTCACTTCCCCATCAGAGACGCCGCGACCATCCAACGAGGCCAGTGGAATCAACTCCATCACCGCGGCGCAGTCGTGCTTGATTCCTGAGCGCCAGGAGGCCTCACCCTTGGAACCCTCCGGACGCAGCCAGGGACGCGCCCGTTCGTAGGCCTCCAGGTCGGCGACCAGACGATGATCGCGCCACCCCAGGATCCGTCGCGGAGGCATCTCCGAGTCAAGCGTCTCGACGATGGGGCATTCCCTTGGATGCTCGTCCGTCCAGTCGCGCGTCCGAAGATTCTCCGCTCCCAGAGCGCAGACGAATAATCCTGCCTCGACGGTCGCGCCGAACCAAAGCGAGGCGTCGATGGGACGTAAACGGGTCTGGACCAGCGGCAGACGCCGTCGCCAAGCGAAGCTCAGCACCCGACGAGCCACCGAGGTCTTGACCAGCATTGCCAGCCACCCTGGAGTCTCGGCGCGGGCGAGGGCCTCCAGCCACCGGATGAGCAACCACTCGGAGACATCGAAGTTGCCGCCGCCGGTCAAGGCGATCAGGCCGGGATCGCCCCGCAAGTTGGTCTTGGGCGGCAAATTGCCGGATTTCAACACGCCGAGGGCGGCGTTGGTCACCCAGGGCGGATTGCCCAGAACCAATACGGGCGGCTCCAGACGGGCGATCACAGCGTCCCAGTCCAGTTGAAAGGCGTCCTGGCAACGCAATTCGAAGCGGCCAGGGAACTCCCGCGTCAGAACGGACGCGCACGTTTCCAGATGCGCCGAATTGAGTTCAATGCCCAGAGCCGCTGCGTTGGGGAAGGCGTTCAAGGCGGCCCGAAGCAGGTTGCCCCGCCCGCAGGTCGGTTCGAGAATGGAACGGGGTCGTATCCCCCAACGAACCAACTCGTCGCAAAGGTCGGCGGCGGCTTGAGGCGGGGTTTGGAAGTCGCCGTACTCCACCCGCGCGTGGTTGGACCAAAGAGCGACGGGTGGAGCACAAGGAGACGTGGATAGGTCCGGGGAGTCGGCCACGTCACTCGGGGTAGAGGGGGGTCGAGAGGTAGCGTTCGCCCAGGTCGGGCAGCACGACCACGATCCGTTTGCCGGCGAACTCGGGACGCTGAGCGACCCGCAACGCGCCAGTGGCGGCAGCGCCGCAGGAGATGCCGACGAGGAACCCTTCCTCCTTGGCGAGCCGTCGGGCCATGCTGAACGCTTCGTCGTCGGTAACGGTCAGCACCTCGTCGATAATGTCCACATTCAGCACGCCAGGGACGAAACCAGCCCCGATTCCCTGAATCGCGTGCCGTCCAGGACGGATCGGTTCCCCCTTTTTAGTCTGGGTCAAGACCGGCGAGGTGACCGGCTCGACGGCGAACACCTTGAGGTGAGGCAACCGGCTCTTGAGAACTTCGCCACAACCGGTGATGGTGCCGCCGGTGCCCACCCCGCACACCAAGGCGTCGAGCTGGCCGCCGGTGTCACGCCAAATCTCCTCGGCGGTGGTGCGGCGGTGAATCTCCGGATTGGCTGGGTTGCTGAACTGCTGAGGCATGAACGAGTTGCGGGTCTGCGCGTGCAGTTCCTCGGCGCGACGAACCGCCCCCGACATCCCCTCGGCCGCGGGTGTCAGCACGATCTCTGCGCCGAAGGCCTTGAGGAGCCGCCGCCGTTCCAAGCTCATGCTCTCGGGCATAGTGACGATCAGACGATACCCCCGCGCCGCGCAGGTGAAGGCCAGGCCGATGCCAGTGTTGCCACTGGTGGGTTCGATGATGACGGTGTCCTTGCCGATCTTGCCCTCGGCCTCAGCGGCCTCGATCATCGCCACGCCGATGCGGTCCTTGACCGACCAGAGCGGGTTGAAGTTCTCGAGCTTAGCCAGCACTTCAGCGTGACAACCAGCGGTCACCCGCCTCATACGAATCAGCGGGGTATTGCCGATGGTCTGGGTAATGTCGTCGTAAATCCGTCCCCGCCCACGAACCGCGGCGGTTCCCCCAATCGTCTTGGCATGGGTTGCTCCGTGGCCGTTCTCGGCGGTTGACGCCACCTGCTGATTGTGCGCCAGCGATTCGGTCGCCATCGCGGATGTCCCCCGGTGTTGGCGAGGAGAGAAGAATCCGGATCGGATCGGTTGAGTAGCGACGGATCGGGTCGAGTCGCGTCAAGCCGAGCCGAGCTCAAACTCAACCGTCTATCCTGACTTAGGACCCAACCCTGAACCGACTCCTTGGAATATTTTTCCGAATCGGTCTCAAGGACGGGGAAAGTTCAGTTTCATCATAGAGACAGTCGGGATTCGCCGGCAAGCCCGCGGTCTGACGGTCCCGGATTGCCTGGGATTGGGCGGCGTCGGCAGTTCACCTTCTTAAGGAACGCTCCCGACCCCTTCAAGGTTTGGTTATACTCAGTGCCGTCCCTGTCCCCTAGACGGGGCCGGCGTTGGATGGTCCGACTTTAGTTCGACCCGCCGCTAGGGAACGAACATCCTCCTTAGGAGAGGCGTCATGCGTGGAACGTGGTCCGCCACGATCCGAGGTTCGGCGGCCCTGGCCGTCGCGCTCATCGCCCATCAGATCGACATGAACTCGAATGCGCAATCCACCGCCGACGGCGTTCAACCCAACGTCAACCCGGCTCGTTTCACTTATCCCCCCGCCCGCAAAGCCGACGTGGTGGACAATTATCATGGTACCCTGGTCGCCGATCCCTACCGTTGGCTGGAGGATCCCGATTCGGAGGAAACCCGCGCGTGGGTTGAGGCTCAAAACGCCATCACCATGCCGTTTTTAGAGGCGATTCCAGCCCGCGTTCCCATCCGCGAGCGGCTCACCCAGCTTTGGAACTACGAGCGCTGGGGCGTCCCCTACAAAGAAGCCAACCGCTACTTCGTCTCGAAGAACGATGGCCTGCAAAACCAGGCGGTCCTCTACACCACCGAAGCGCTCGACGGCGACCTCCGCGTGTTGCTCGACCCCAACCGTTTGAGCGAAAAGGGGACCGTGGCCCTCTCCGGCCTGCGGGTCTCCCACGACGGGCGGCTTATGGCTTACGGCCTGGCCTCCGCCGGGTCGGACTGGAACGAGTGGAAAGTCCGCGACGTGGCCACCGGCGAAGATTTGGAGGACCGTCTAGAGTGGATCAAGTTCTCAGGAGCCAGTTGGTCCACAGACAACCAGGGCTTCGCCTACACCCGTTATCCCACCCCCGACCCCAACGCCAAGCTGGAACAAGTTAACTACTTCGCCAAACTCTATTATCACCGTGTCGGTACATCCCAAGACCAAGATCTGTTACTCTATGAGCGTCCCGAGGACAAGGAATGGCGTCCCTCCGGCGAGTTCACCGAGGACGGCCGTTACTTGGTTGTGACCATCTCCAAAGGAACCGACGCCAAGTACAAGGTGTTCGTCAAAGACCTGGAGAAGGGAGGGTTGGTCGATTCCCCAGCAGTCGAACTGGTGGGCGACTTCGACGCGGAATATT
>Ga0209017_10000530_pt1 | contig 37293 bp, 26 predicted proteins | sample YNPBryunderm2012_FD_185812 | JGI IMG/M metagenome (GOLD analysis project Ga0209017, IMG submission 185812) | Anoxygenic and chlorotrophic microbial mat microbial communities from Yellowstone National Park, USA - YNP Bryant MS undermat 2012... ...
AACATGCCCTCCTTCGCGGTGGGCGAGGTGCGACCGATCCGTGGTCCGGGCCGTCGCGAGATTGGCCACGGGGCGCTGGCTGAGCGTTCGGTGGCTCCAGTGCTGCCCTACCCAGCCCGCTTCCCCTACACCATCCGGGTGGTCTCCGACATTCTCGAATCCAACGGCTCCTCCTCGATGGCGTCGGTCTGCGGAGCGACCCTCAGCCTGATGGACGCCGGCGTGCCGATCAGCGATCCGGTCGGCGGCATCTCGATTGGTTTGGTGTGGGATGAACCCACCGACCGCTTCGTGCTGCTGACCGACATCATCGGCGACGAGGACCACTATGGCGACATGGACTTCAAGGTCGCCGGCACTCAGCGCGGCGTCACCGGCATCCAACTGGACCTCAAGAACCTAGGGATCTCGCCCCGGATCGTCCGCGAAACCCTTGACCAGGCGCTGGAAGCCCGCATGGAGATCCTCCGGACCATGCTCCGCTCGATCAAGCGGCCCCGCGACCACATTTCGGAAAACGCCCCCCGCTTGATCCAGATTCAGGTCAACCCCGAAAAGATCGGCCTCATCATCGGACCCGGCGGCAAGACGATCCGCCGGCTCGAAGAAGAGACCGGGGCCAAGATCGAGATCGACAACTCGGGCGTCATCACCATCTCCTGCGTTCGAGCCGAAGGCGCGCAGGACGCTCGCGACCGCATCCAGGGGATGACCGAAGGAGTCCAAGTGGGCAAAATCTACGACGGCCGGGTCTCCTCGATCAAAGACTTTGGCGCGTTCGTCGAAATCCTGCCGGGCAAAGATGGGTTGGTGCACATCTCCGAACTGACCGAAGGGTATGTGTCTAGCGTGGCCGACGTCTGCAAGGTGGGCGACGTGATGCCGGTCAAGGTTATCCTGGTGGACGAGCAGGATCGGGTCAAGCTGTCGCGTAAAGCGGCACTGGCCGAACTCGGTCAAGTCGATCCTCTAGCCGAGGCCGTTCCGTCTCCAGGGGGCGCTGCACCTCGGCCGGCTCCCTCCGGCGGCGACCGCGGAGGTTACGATCGGGGTGGATCGCCACGACGCGGCGGTGGCGGCGGTGGCGGCGGTGGTCGTCGCTCCTGAGCGTCGTCATCCCGCTGGTTCGGTTTGTTCGAGAAACGGCCGTGGTACAATCACGAACAGGATCAGACCCAACCACTCACGACGAACCGAACCCCAACCAGGTCGCTATGCCCGCCCCGGGAACGACTCCGCCCACTTCACTCCTGTTGGGGTGGGCCAACCCGCCAAGCGTTCAAGCGCGGCCAATGACCTGAGCTGAGGCCAGAGCGCTCCGCTGCCACCCAACCGGGCGGAACGGAGCGGAGCGGGGCGTCGAATCCACCGCGACCCAGCCACCTGCGGAGCGGACCTCCTGCCATGACCCGGGCGACTTCCGAAGCGACATTCGCCGCCGCTCGGCCCGCCGAGCCGCCCGGCTCGCCGCCGGGGCCAGACTCCGCCCCGACGAGCCAGGCGCTCGACCCCGCTCCTCCTTCCAATTCAGTCTCGGCGGAGTCGCGCTACGCCGAACTCGCGCGGATCGCCGGTGGACTCGCTCACGAAATTCGTAACCCCCTCTCGACCATGAGGCTCAACCTCGACCTTCTGGCCGAGGAGTTCCGCGGGTCCGACTCCATCCGCGACCGCCGCGCGTTGACCAAAATTGAGCGCCTACGCAAGGAGACCCTGCGTCTCCAAAACGTCTTGGAGGATTTTCTTCGCTTCGCGCATCTCGAGCGCATCCAACCGGTCGATCAACCACTGGCGGCCGTGGTCAACGAGGTGTGCGACTTCTGGGAGCCGCAGGCTCAAGCTCATGGGATCGTGGTGCGCGTTTACCACGACCCTCAGCCCAGTTGCTCGCCGTTGGACGCAGACTTGTTCAAGCAGGCGATTCTCAACCTCTTGCTCAACGCGCAACAGGCTATGCCCGACGGCGGCGAGTTGATGCTCATCACCCGTCGCGCCGGTGCCTGGAACGTCTTGGAAGTGGTCGATACCGGGGTAGGGATTCCCGCCTCGCTGCGCGACAAGGTATTCGAGCCGTTTCAAACCACCAAACCCGGCGGCAGCGGTTTGGGACTGCCGATGGTCCGGCGGATTGTCGAAGCCCACGGCGGCCGGATCGCGTTCGAGAGCGAACCAGGCAAAGGGACCAAATTCACCATTTGGTTGCCTTGCAGCCCCGAGGGTGATCAAATCCACCCTCCCGCGGTCGAACTCAACGGCGCGGTTCGCTACCTGGAAGCGGATCCCCGTGCCAATTCCGATTCACCAGCGCCGCCGGTCGAACGCGGCACGAGCTCCGACCCGTGAAAAAGTCGCTTCGCGGCACTTGAGGGGATCGCGTCGCGTCCCGGTCGTTTTCCTTCCTTCAGGGGGTTCACCCCTCCCCCTCAACTCATTTTTTCCCCTCGACTCCGGCCCCCTTCGCTCGATCATGGAACATGCGATCCGCGTCTTGGTGGTGGACGACGACGAAGCTCACGCTCAGGCGGTGGCCGAGAGTCTTGAGCGGGTTGGCTACGAATGCGTTGTGGCCACCGATGGCCGTTCCGCGCTGCGACTCATCGAGGAACAAACCTTCGATATTGTGTTGACCGACCTCATGATGGGAGAGATCGGCGGTCTGGAGGTGCTGGCCAAAGCCAAGCGGGAACTGCCCGACGTGGAGGTGATCATCCTCACCGGACACGGCACGATCCGAACCGCCGTCACCGCGATGCAAGCCGGCGCGGCCACCTATTTGACCAAGCCGCTGGACATCGACGAGCTGCGCATGGTGGTGGACAAGGCGTCCCAATCGCAACGCCTGGTCCGTTCCAATATCGAACTGCGCAAACAACTCCATGAGCGGTTCGGTTTCGAGGGGGTCGTGGGCAATTCGCCCCTGATGCACCAACTGGTCGAGCGGCTGCGTCAGATCGCGCCCACGACCGCCACCGTGCTGATCACCGGCGAAAGCGGCACCGGCAAGGAATTGGTGGCCCGCGCTCTGCACGTCAACAGCCCTCGGGCCAACAAGCCGTTCGTCCCACTCAACTGTGCGGCGCTCAATGAAAACCTGCTCGACAGCGAACTATTCGGTCACGTCAAAGGAGCCTACACCGGGGCTGAGCGCGACCGCAAGGGACTCTTCGAACACGCCAACGGTGGCACCCTCTTTCTCGACGAGGTCGGCGACCTGCCGATGTCCACCCAAGTGCGTCTCTTGAGAGTCCTGGAGAACGGAGAAATTGTTCGAGTCGGCACCAATGAGCCGATCAAGGTGAATGTCCGACTCATTTCAGCCACCAACCGCGACTTCGCCGAGGCGATCGCTCAGGGGAAGTTCCGCCAGGATTTGTATCACCGCCTTAAGGTGGTCTCCATCAAGATTCCGCCCTTGCGCGCGCGTCGGGAGGACATTCCCCTCCTGACCGATTCATTTTTGAAACAGTTCTGTAAAACGCATGACAAGAAAATTCAAGGGGTCAGCCCGGCGGTTCGCAAGGTGCTGACCGCTTACGATTGGCCGGGCAACGTGCGGGAATTGCGCAACACGATCGAAAGCATGGTGGTGATGGATACCGACGGCCTGCTCGACCTGGACGACTTGGTCGAGGAACTTCAGCCCACCGCTCAGGCCGTGGGAGAGTCAGCCGGAAAAGCACGAGCCGGCGCGGGAACCTGCCAAGCCGCTAACGCCCTGGTTGGCAAGACGATGGACGAGATCGAACAATACTACATCGCCGAAACCCTCAAGCTGACCCGGGGCAACCGCGAGGAGGCGGCCCGCATCCTGGGCATCGGCGAGCGAACCTTGTATCGAAAGATCAAGGAGTACGGAATCAGCTGACTTGGAACCAACCCCGCCTGTCCATCACAGGGAGCTGTTTCGCAATGAGTCGCCGTCTCGTCGTCGGTTGGGTGTTGACCATCGTGTTGGGCATGCTTTTTCTAGCCAGCGCCGTGGGTAAATTCGTCCGTCCCCAATCCCTGGTCGAGTCGTTCACACGTTGGGGGCTGATCCACGTTCTGACGCCGATCGCCGTGGGCGAGACACTGTGCGCGACGCTGTTTCTCATGCCTCGGACCCACTCCCTAGGGGTGTTGCTTCTCAGCGCCTATCTGGGAGCTGCCACCGCCACCCATCTTTCCCACAACGAGCCCCCTATCGTTCCCGTCGGCGTCCTGGTCCTGCTCTGGCTGACTGGCTGGTTGCGCAACCCGAAGCTTCTCGGAGAGTTGATCCCGGAGCGGATTCCATGAATTGGTGAATCCAATGCGAATCCAAATCGATTTGGGAGTCGCCGGATGAGGACGGTGTGATCCAAGGCGGGAATTCCATTCTTTTTCGTTCTTGTTGCCTTGGTCTCGCCCCGCCCCGCCCGGCCGTGTCAGATGGTGAGGATCGTCTGTTTGGTCACTTGGCGCAGCGGATCGGCGTCGGAAACCTCTTGGGCGATGCGCAGGAATTCCATTTGGGATCGCACCACCTTCCCGCCCTCGGCGGGCGGGCGGACCCGGGCATACTCGCCGTTGGGGCCCAGTTCGCGGGCCTTGACGTTGTCGGCCAGGCTGATCTCCAAGATTTCATCGATCAACCGAGTTTTGAGCAGAGGACTCTCCACGGGATACATGATTTCCACCCGGCGACGGAAGTTGCGGGGCATCCAGTCGGCGGAGGCCAGATAAACTTCCGAGTTGCCGTTGTTGTGGAAGTAGGCGATGCGGGAGTGTTCGAGAAACTGATCGACAATCGAGATGACCCGAATATTTTCCGACACCCCGGGAATTCCAGGCCGCAGGCAGCAAATCCCCCGAATGATCAGGTCGATCTTGACCCCAGCGCGGCTGGCGTCGTAGAGTGCCTCGATGGCGGCGGGTTCGACCAGCGCGTTCATCTTGGCGATGATCCGCGCGGGCGACCCGTTTTCGGCGTGGTCACGCTCCCGCTCGATCAATTCGATGATCCTGTCCGCCATGTTCATCGGCGCAACCATGAACTTCTGCCACTCGTGGCCATGCGAATATCCGGTCAAAAGATTGAATAACGCGGAGGCGTCGTCGCCGAACTCAGGCCGCGATGTAAAGAAACTGATGTCGGTGTAGATCCGCGCGGTGGTAGGATTATAGTTGCCAGTTGAGAGGTGAAGATAGCGGCGGATGCCGTCGGCCTCCCGGCGCACCACCAGGGCGGCCTTGCAATGGGTTTTGAGACCGACGATGCCGTAAACCACGTGCACTCCGGCTTTTTGCAGGGCGCGAGCCTTGACGATGTTGTTCTCTTCGTCGAGGCGTGCTTGGAGTTCCACTAGCGCGGTGACCTGCTTGCCGTTTTCCGCAGCACGGGCCAGAGCGTTGATGATAGGGTTGTCGTCGGAGGTGCGATAGAGGGTCTGCTTAATGGCCAGCACCTGGGGATCGTCGGCGGCCTCCTCGATGAAGCGGACCACTGAGCCGAACGATTCGTAAGGGTGATGCACTAGCAGGTCGCGCTCGCGGATCGCCGCCAGGATTTTACCCGGCTTGGCGAACTCCGCGGGCATCCTCGGCTCAAAGCTGGGGGCTTTGAGTTCGCGGAATCCTTCGACGTCGCACAACTTGGCCATTGCCGAAAGCGCCAAGGGACCGTGGATGGGATAAATGTCCCGTTCGTCCAGGTCCAGGGCCGACCGGAGGATTTCCACCAGGGCCGGCTCGGCGGTGTGATGAATCTCCAGCCGCACCGCGTCACCCCATTTGCGCATCCGCAGGTTGTCGCGGATCATTGAGAGTAGGTCGGTTTTGACCTCGTTTTCCTGGATTGACAGATCGCTGTTGCGTGTCACTCGGAACGACGCCCAGGAGGCGACGTGGAAGCCGCCGAACAGCGAGTCCAGCCGCGGGCCGATCACATATTCCAGCAAGGTGAACCGGAGTTTACCGTCGTCGCGGCGGGGCAGTTCGACCAAACGGTTGAGGACCGAGGGAACTTGGACGATCGCGTGAAGCTGCCGCACCTGATGGTGCCCGCCGATCGCCTCGATACGCAGGATGAGGTTGAGGCTTTTGTTGTGAATATGAGGAAACGGATGGGCCGGGTCGATCGCCAGCGGGGTGAGGACCGGGAACACCTGCGAATGAAAATAGTCGTCGAGGAAGTGAGACTCCTCCGGGGTCAGATCGGCGGGGTCGGCCAGGATCAGGCCGTGTTTTTCCAGCAGGGGGCGAATTTCCTCGCGCCATACCTCGTACTGACGCTCCACGAAGTCGTGGGCGAACCGCGCCACCTCCACCAAGGTGGCTTGCGGTCCCATGCCGTCGGGCGGGGGATCCTGGGGTTCGAGTTTGCTGTAGACCTGATCTTGCAGGCCGGCGACCCGCACCTCGAAAAACTCGTCCAGGTTGGACGCGGAGATCGCCAGGAACCGCAGCCGCTCCAGGGGCTTGACCGTCTCGTCACGCGCCTCCTCCAGCACACGCTCGTCGAACCGCAGCCAGCTGAGTTCTCGATTGATGTACAAGTTGGGGTCGCGGGTGGCGTAACGGGCGAGCTTGGGCGAGGCCAGGCCCGAGCCGTTGCCGGAGGGGTCCAAAATCATCGGAGGCGGCTCCTGACCAGTGAGGTCGTGATCGTCGGAGGTGTCCAAAGAGCGGCGGGCCTGGTCGCATCCGGCGGGCTTGAGCAAATCCTCATTGGTGGCATTCAACGTCGGTGGCCTCGGAAAGGGCCCGCGGCTCGAAGGAACTAACCGTGACATTGAACTTGGGATCGGGATCGGGATCGAAATCGAGCTTGAGGTTGGGTCGGGATTGGGACGGTGGGAGCGACCCTGCGCGGCGATATCCTCGCTTGGGTTTGGGCGATGGAGACGACCCACCGTCCGTGGACGCGGGGGTCGGGGGCAGGATCGGCGTGGTCATGCCAAGCAGTCCCCGCAGGGTTCGCAAATGGATGAGGTCCAGGTCCTCGCCCGCCTCGGTTCCCTTGGGGGTCTCGAGAATCAGAGGCGTGGCGAGGAAGGCGGGTTCGTTTACGAGCCGCCGGAATGGTTCCAAACCCAGGCGGCCCCGACCGATTCCGGCGTGGCGATCGACCCGCGAGCCACATTCCCGCGCGCTGTCGTTGAGATGCCAAACCCGGACTCGTTCCAGACCGATTCGGGTGGCGAGTTCCTCCATCAGCGCGTGATAGCCCCAAGGATCAACCAGGTCGTAGCCAAAGGCGTAGAGATGACACGTATCGCAGCAGACCGCCAGACGATCGCGGATCGAACCATCGCCGGGGTCACGCGCGTCGCACTGCTGGAGAATCGCCTCCAAGTGGGCCAACGGACCACCCAGACAGGTGCCTTGGCCCGCGGTCGTCTCCAGGTCGAGTCGAACCCGGCAGTCTTGAGTCCGTTGGAGCACTTCCCAAACCCCTTGGGCTACCCGTTCCAAGCCCACACGCTCGCCATCGCCCAGGTGCGCTCCGGGGTGAAACACCAGGTCTTCGATCCCCAGCGCGTCGCAGCGTTCGACCTCGCAAGCTAATGCATCAATCGAACGAGCGCGGATGTCGGGGTCAGGGCTACCCAAGTTGATGAGGTAGGAGGCGTGGGCCACGGGACGCTCGATTCCGTGTGTGGCCACAGCGCGTCGAAAGGCAGCGATGCTCGATGGCCGCAACGGTTTGCCCACCCATTGCTGGGTGCTTTTGGTGAAAATCTGAACGGTCGTCATGTTTCGATCCGCGGCCGCCTCCACCGCCCGCTCATGGCCCCCGGCGATCGACAGGTGCGCACCGAAAAGACGCTGAGGTGGCTGAGAGATGTTGGTGTGGGGCAAGTCGGTCGAGCGGATCACGAAAATGGTTCCTTAGACTTAAAAGAAAACGCCTTCGCCAAGCGGGCGTCGATGCGAATCGACGGACGTGGCGATCGGACGCGGGGGATCCGATGCCGTCCGCGCGACCCGTCGAGGATTCCAGGTCAAGCAGCGTGGTCAGCCGCCGAGCCACAATGAACCTGGCAGCCGATCCCGCGGCTGAGCGTGTCCACAGCCGATCCGGAGCGAGCCGCCCGACCCGTCGAGGGTCGGGAAAAGGCGCGAGCCGCGTGTTATCCGGGTGGGGAGGCGAGCCGGTCCAACGAGCACGGCAAGGTGGGACGGGACGACGTCTCGAAAAGAGACCGATTCGAGGGGGGAACGCCCACTCCGTTCGCACCCCTCATCTTGCCATTTCAACTCATGGTTCGCAAGTCCGAGTCGAACCCAACCGAACCGATCGCAAGAAGTCAATTCAATCCACACCGCGCCGCGGGTCGCCCTCGAACGGAGATCGGTTCGACGCGGACGAGCCGGATCGTTCCCCCCTTGCGAGTCGGAGTTGTCACTGGGGGTCGGAAAGCGCAGGCGAGGCCGACTGGGCCGAGTGAGCTCGGAGTTGGTCGAGATAGGCGGCAATCCGACGATGCACCGCCAGCGTCTGCCGAACAATCAAAGACTCATTGAGATGAAAGGATTGAATGGTACCCCGAGCGCCGTTGGCATGACGCGCCGGCGAGGCGTTGCCGAGAGGCGAGTTGTCGTGTGGGGATGCGGGTTCCCAGGTTTCGGGCGCGACGGCGCAACGAATCCGGTCGGCTATCGCGTTGAGATCGGCCACGGCTCGACCGTCGGGGCGCTTCAAACGCGGGTGGGGCGGAGCCAGATCCCCCACGAAGTAAACCCGAGTCCGCCAGGCCGTCTCGTCGGGGTCAGCAGTGGCTGTGCGGGTCAACGCCGGGTCTTTCGAATTCGCGGTCTTTGGGTCGCCTGGAGCCGACGCGGCCAGCGCCGCCAGGCCCGAGGCGGGAGCGGGGACAGGTGGGGAGTCGGCAACGCGCTTCAAGGTTAGCAGGTAGATCCGCCGGCTCCCGTGATCCTCCAGCGGATCACCTTCACTCCAGACCAGAGTTTCGTCCGCGTTGAGCAGGCGATCCACCTCGACCTTGCGAATGGTTGCGACCGGGCGGCTTAATCGCGTCACCACCGGCTGATCGTTTTGGTCCCGCCCCTCGATCACCTCCTCAACGACACGACGCTCAATCACTTCCAAAGTTCCTCGCACGTGAATGGCGGTCTGAGAGACGTGTTCCGTCTCCAGGGTCCAGCATGGACCGCTGGGCGCGTCGCCAGCGCTGAATTGAACCATCTGACGCCCCAGGCCGGGGTGGGCGGTTTCCAGATCCATCGTCACCGTGAGCGGTTGACGGATTCGGAGATTGAGGAGCGTGGGATGATGGAAGTCGATAGCAACTCGGATAGCTTGGTCAATCGAGGTTCCAGGGAGCGGAGCCGCCGAGGCAGTCGTGCCGTCGCCGGCGCGTGAGTCCGGACGAAGGACTCGCACGGTCAGGCCGTCGGCTTGGGCGATCACCGCACAGCGCGCCGACGCGGTGAGGTCGATTCGCCGCAGGAACGAGGCGGGACGCGATTCCAAAATCCACTCCCAACCGCTGGGTGATGAGTTTGACAACGCCGAAGGGGTACCTTGGGCCGAGATCATCGCGGGCGTCTGGGCCAATGCTAGGCCGGCCAGCGCTACGAAGGAACCGAGCGGCATCGCCACGCCTCCATTGCGGAGAGGAGAACGGAGAGGGATCGGACGAGTCGCGGCGGCGGTTTGATCGTGAGGGGAGCCTGCCGCGACGAAGGGTTGTGGGTCTAACCCGATCCTCCGTATTAGTCAATCCGAATCGGTCGCTGCGCCGTTCGTCGGCCTCATTTTGCCGACGCCGAGACGTTGCCGGTCGCGTTCGCGTCGTCGTCGGTTGGTTCGCTTGGTCCAGATTGGCAAGAAAAACAACGCCAGGCCAGTCACCCAAAGGCCCAGAACCACGATTGCCGAAGGCAGAAACACCCCTAATCGAGCTGATTCGTGAAACCAGGAACCGTCATGGATCGACTCGATCAGGTCGGAGCGCCGGTAGGCGGTTTGCAGCACCTCACCGCTGCCGAGATCAATCTGAATCTCCCAGCGGTCCTTGGTCTGGACCTTGACGATTCCCCGTTCCGGCCTCACATCCAGACGATCGATGTCAGCCCAGTCCTTCACCGTGGTCTCGCTGACGCTTCGAGCGGCGTTGAGCAATGTTGCCCAGTCAATCGCAGGCGCGTTGGAGACTGAACCCCGTTGAGTGGGAGGTTGGATCCAGCTCCAGTTCTTCTTGAGTTGGAGCAACAACCCACTCAGGAGCACCACCAAAAACGGCGCAGCGATCAGAAGAGATCCCCAACGATGCGATCGCCTGATCCAAATCCGCCAGTTCATTGATTCTTGTTCCTTGACTCGGATGGTGAGGCAAACCGGGCAAGAGTGGCAATAAGTGCGAGTTCAGCTCGCTCGAAGTCGCTTGACGCCTGATGTCACGTCTCAACCCATAAAATAAAGCGTCGATCGACCTGAATCAGGCCGACCGACGCTCTGGAACAACGCGATGGAGTTGGGTCCCAATCCGCTTGAGCGTGAAGGGGAGGGTTCAGGATCTGTCAGTGCAGCAAGACCAGTTTGCGTTTGAACAAACCGTGACCGAGCTTGAACTTGGGACCCAACAGACCGCCGTGGTGATGCCGGACTTCCACGACCGGACCTCCTAGAATCACGGGGGCAGGCGAAATCCCGTGGGATTGCGATTGCTCGGCGGCCAGAACCGTGGGCGGGCCATAAACCGGAACCTTCACGTCGATCTCAACCGGCACCTGACGGCAAATCACCCGAGGCTGGGTGATCGTTTGGGTCTCCATGACCGTCTTGACGACGCATTGAGGGACCATCACCGTAACACACGTGAGCACGACCCGCTGAACAGTGTAGGGCACCTGGCGATAGTGGGTTTCGGGGACCTGCTCGCAGATCGTGGTTGGCACGCAGACCACCCGTTGCTCGTAGATCGTCTCGCAAACGACCCGTGCCACCTCACGAGTGACGGTTTGGGGAACCATGACCGTGTAAGGAACCGGAACTTCAACCACACGGGTTTCGGGCACGATCTTCTTGACCACCACCGGAATTTGACGGCAAACGACCTGAGGCACCAAACGAGTGACAGTGTAGGGCACTTCCTCGCAAATCTGACGCTTGACCATGCGGGTGATGGTGACGGGAATCTGCTCGCAAACTACGTCGTTGACTACGCGGGTCATCGGGATTGGCACCATGCGGCAGACCTTGACATAAACCGTGTCCACCACTGGAACCTTGACCTTGCGATGGATCACCTGAGGAACCATTTCGACCACACAAACCGGCACCTGCTTGACCACCGCTTGCGGTACCATGCGGCAAACCACGCGAGGCACCGACTTCATGACCGTCTCAGAAACGCAACGGGTCACACAAACCGGCACCTGACGGGCTTCGACCCGGGGAACCGTCACACAGACCTCAACTGGAACCTGACGGTAACGGCATTGAGGAATCATCCGGGTCACCGGCACCGGCACCATCCGATAGTGGGTCTCCGGTACGGCGCGGGTGATGGTCACCGGTACGACACGCTGGACAGGCACCGCGACCTGACGACAGACTGGGATTGTCACCAGACGTTTGACCGGCTTGCGATCGTACACCACCTCATAAACCGTTTCCATCACGGTTTCCACCTCGTAGGTCATGGTGGGAATCGCTGGCAACGGCGGAGGAGGTGCTTGGGATGACGCCACCGCGCTTTGTTCGGCGGCCAACGGCAAGCCCTTGATCGGAACGGGCAAACTCTTGGGAACCAGCTTGATCCGCTGCCGCGGCACTTGACGAGCCACTGTCCGAGGAATGCAGATGAGGTCTTCAATCTCTTGGGTCACGTAGTCTTGAACCGTTCGATAGGCCGTCTCGGTGACAGTTTGATAGGTGATTTCGGGAATGCAGCGGGTGACGGTGTAAGGTTGAGGTTGAGGAACGACCTGCGTGACCGGCACCATCTCGGTGTAAGCTTCGGTCTTGAACACCGTGCGGGTTTCTTGGACCGGCACCGTGACGTGAACCGTCTTCATGACGGTTTCCTGAACCGGACGGGACACCACGAAGGGAACCTGTTCGTAGACGACGTCACGGACCGGCACCATCACGGTGAAGGTCTGAGGTTGGCAGACGATCCGCTTGACCGGAACTTGAATCGTTTCGGGAACGCAACGGGTTTCCAGACGTTCGACCTGTCGAGCCTCCAACTGGATTTGGGGCCGCATTACGGTGAACGACTCGATCCGCGGCACGACCCGTTGCACCGTTTTGAACACCGTCTCCTGAACCGGCTCGCACACAATCCGAACCATCGGACGAGTCAGCGTTTCCTGAACCGGAACACACACGGTGGTCTGGACCGTTTGCAGTACCGTCTCGCACACTTCGCGGGGCACGGTGTACGATCGGGACTCCAGACGGGTTTGCACCACGGGAACCTCGATCGTCTCGGGCACATACTCGCGGACGACCCGTTGCACCTGACGCGGGATGGTCTGGACGACTGAGCGTTGAACCACACGCTGGACCGGACGATGAACCACGTAGGGCTCGACTCGGTAGCACACCTCTTCGACCATCTTGGGCACGGTGACCACCCGAGGCACTTGAATGGTTTCAACGACCTGGCGGGGGACCTGGATCAGCCGTTGCTCCGCAACCACCTCCTGCACCATTCGCATGACGGTTTGACGCACGATCTGATAATCGACCCGAGGCGGTAGCGCAACTTGTTCGGAGGGCAACGCCTTGGTCTGAACCGATGGAGCAGGCAACACGTCCGAGGCAACCCCTCCGGCATATCCCGCAGCCCTAGCCAGGGGACTCGTGGTCACCAAGATCGTTGCGACCCCCACAACTAACGCCGCCCCCCAGGTCGCACCAACCGGGTGACTCGGCTCAATCCTTTGATCTGATCGCATGGCCCGAACGACTCCTCTCATGACGCTCCATTCCTTGCGGTCGCCCGCGACGATTCGCGCTCCGACCTTGATCCGACACAATACCACTCGAGCCTCCGGCCCGAGTCTTTCACAGGAATACTTACCTTTGGATCGGCTAGTTTTCCAGTTCGGACAACTCATCCCGCTCGCCAAACTCGCGGTTGTTCCCGCAATCCCCCGGACGGTGATTGTAGGCAACTTGACGGTTGAGTTCATACGACACGACGACTCAACGATTTGGGCTGAGCGGCTTTTGTGGATTCTGAGTCTGCTGACGCTTGAAGTGTGTGGTTCACTCTCCTTCCCATTCACTTCCTCATTTTTCTTTTTACGTCGAGATTTTGAATTATGCGAACCTCATCCGAACTCCTTCCCGCCGGTTTCCGATTCTCCGGTTCGACCGTGGGTATCAAAGCCAGCGGGCGTCCTGATCTGGCCGTGGTGTTGACCGATCGGCCCTGCGTTGCGGCTGGGGTGTACACGACCAATCGGGTTGCCGCCGCCCCAGTGGGTTGGTGTCGCGGCGTGACGCCGTCCTCGGCGATTCGCGCAGTGGTGATCAACTCCGGCAACGCCAACGCTGCCACCGGACCCCAGGGCGAGGCCGATGTCCGCGCCACCGCCGAAGCCGCAGCGCGTCTGGTGAGCGACTCGTGCCATCCCCATCAAATCCTGATCGCGTCAACCGGGGTGATTGGACGAACTTTGCCGATGGATCGCCTCCTCGCCGGTCTTCCCGAGGCGTTCCGAACCGTCGCTGCCACCCCTGAGGCGCTCCAAAACGCGGCCGTCGCTATGATGACGACCGACACCAAACCCAAAACAACCCTCATTCAACGGGAGGTCGCTCCAGGTCGGACGGTGAGACTTGTCGGCATTGCTAAAGGAGCCGCCATGATCGCGCCCCGCATGGCCACCATGTTGGGCGTCCTCATGGTGGATGCGGCCATCGAACCCACTACGCTTCAAGCTCTGCTTAAAAACGCGGTGGACGATACGTTCAACTGCCTGACGGTCGAAGGCCACACCAGCACCAACGACACCGTGTTTGCCCTGGCGCTCGACTCGTCCGGCGAACCGGCTTTGGAGGGCGAGGCGGTTACGGTGGGGCTGGCCGGGGTGATTCGGGACGCTTGCGAGGACTTGGCCAACCAGATTGCCGACGACGCCGAGGGAGCTACCCATCGCGTCTTTGTGGAGGTTGTCGGTTGCGTCGATCGCGCCTCGGCGGCGGCGATCGCGCGGGCGATCGCCGAAAGTCCCCTGGTCAAGACCGCCATTCACGGCCACGACCCCAATTGGGGCCGGATTGTCTCAGCGGCCGGTTACGCTGGCGTGCCGTTCGAACCCACCGATCTGTCACTCACCCTCAATGGGTTCGAACTCTACCGCGCCGGGGTTCCCACCGCGTTTGACGCCCAGGCCGTCTCGCAGTCGATGGCTGCGACCCGCGACGTGCGGATTCGTCTGAGTCTGGGCGACGGACCCGCTGGCGTGACCTTCCGCACCTGCGACCTGACCGCCGAATATGTGCGCCTCAATGCGGATTACACCACCTAATTTTCTTGAAGATCAGTGGGTGGGTGAACCATCCCCCGACGATCCCATCCCATCGGATCGTTGGGGGATCAGATCAGCGGCGTCGGCGAGCTTCTTCGCGAAGGGGATTGAGCGCGATGACCTCGGCGACTTCAAACGAAGGCACAACCGCGTCCGGTACCGGCCGCAGCCTGACAATCGTGGGGAAATAGCCCATGCGGCCGTGAAGTTCGGCGATCACTGCGCAGGCGATGGCGCTCAAACTCGGCGGATTGACGATCAACGGCGTGTGTTGCCATTGCTCGCGGGACATGCCCACCGAGTCGATCAACGCGACCGCCTGGGCGGCGAACGACTCGTTAGGGTCGAACTGGGTTTGGATGTCGAGAATGTTCTCGATGGGCGTTCCCACCAACGCGCCCAGTTGAGCGCGTTGGCGTTCGGTGAACGGGTGGGCAAAGTTCAGGAGGAGCATCGATCAACTTTGGGTTAGAGTGGATTGAGTTTCCCGTACCCATTGGCTATGAAGTTGCAAAAACTGATTGATGATGGTCTTGGGAGGCATTGGATCTTTCCTGTAGCCTGCATGTTGAATATCGTTTCGGAGCTGACTGATTTGTTTCCCGAGGTTCTCGTGACGTTCAAAGAAACGCTTCTCAGCCTCCTCCCGAGCATCCATGTCGAAGTCGACCGTTCCAGGCTTATCCGAGCGTGAGTCGGCATATTTGGTGATCCAGCCTTCGCGCAGGGTTGCGCATGCCTCCGCGATGCGTCCCATCTTGAAGTAGAGCATGGACAGATATTGTAACGCCGCTTGGCCTTGGGGGTCGGAAAGACACGTCGCGCCACAAAGCGGTTTGAGACGTTCGATGACCATATCCACCACTTTGCCGAGGGGAGGCAGGATCTGAATCACCTCGTCACGCGCCTTCTCCATCATGTTGACCAGCTGTTGACTGGACGATTCGGGACCAAGAAGAAGGCATCCGGTTCGTACCGTGATAAAGTCGTCACTGAACTTTTCGAGAAGTTTCGCCAGTTGGTCCAGGTCGGTGGGTTGTCCTTGACGGCCTTCAGCTGCCCATTTCTTCTTGAGATCCCGACCGATTTTCCGAGTGGGTTCCACCACGCCCTGGGCTTGCCCCGTCTTGAGGAACAGGAGCAAGGACCGCGACCATTCGGAGAGTTCGACGAAGGGTGTCAGGTCCCAAATCCGTGAGTTCTCGGGTTGGTTGCGGTTGTACTCGCCATAGATGACATGAACGTCTTTGGAACGGTTGAAAACCGACTGGAGATACTGAATCACCCCAGAGGCGAAAAATGGCTGAGCACGAAATCCATGAGTAATATCAATATAAACAACATCATCTGAAGATTGAAGGACATCGAGGATGATCTCGAACTGGTTCCACAACTCGTCTTGCGAGGCTCCGTCGGGAATCGTTCGACGTTGGGGGGTGGGCAAGTCGGCTTGAGCGAACGTGTCGCAAACGGATTGACCATGTGCTTGCCATGCTTTGTCTGTAGCGAGAAGAACGACTTCGATGTTTTTTTGCGATTCGATATTCTGAAGCATTTTGGCAATCGCAAACACAACGTATTTGGAAGAGTAGCTCTCGTTGTTCCAACGATAACAAGCGTTCTCGTAATTGCCGGTGCCTAAGAAGCTGATGAGCCGAATCGACATGAAGGGTGCCTCAAAGTAGAAGGGTTCATTGACGTGAACGATCACTCCGAACGTGATGTCAATCACCTGTTCACGTCAATTCGTTGGCGTTGGTGGACAACGAGGAGTTCAAAAACGACCTCGACTCAACTCTTCGCCCACAAGAGAGAAATGCCGTTTGCGTTCCAGGCGTGACGCATTTTATCAAAGACGTCCTTTTCAAAAACACCACCGCCCCGGCGCGTCGTCGTTGGTAACGATGACGAACCGGGGCGGGCGCTCTCGATCAACCGACGCGCTCCCAAACCGAGGGACTTGGCTTCGACTCAGCCTTCGGCCTTGGGCTTGAGGTTGAGGGTCAGGGGCCTGAGCACGGCGAGCATGGTGTTGAGATGGGCCAGACGGGGGCCGAAGCGATCCACGAAGTCGGTCAGGGCGAAGTCGCCCTCGACGAGGTTCTCCTGGTTGTCGGCAATATATTCGGTCAGTTCCCGCATGAGGGCAGCGTGAACCTGCTCCAGCTGACCGACCGACTCCCGGCAGGCGTCCAACACCTCGCTGTGGCTGGCCTGCCAACGCTCCAACTCGGAAATCTGGCGGGCGCGCTGCTCGCGGGCCACCTGGACCGTCTCCTTGGCCAACTCCAACTGCTGGCGTTGCAGCTCCAGGGATTGGCGTTGTGCCTCCAGGGTTTGCGACTGGAGATTGATCAGAATCTGGAGCAGAGCGACCAGGTCGTGAGCAGGGGAGTGCGGCATGGTGGGGACGGCGCCCGAGGGGGAGACTTCCACCCGATAGGTCAGACCCTGAAACGATTGGGGGTTCTCCTTGGACACCCTCCGCCTCCTTTCCCCGCACGGGGCTGGGTTGGCCGCCTCGACCGAACTAGTTGTTGAATGGTTGATCCCGAACGCGACGGGATGGCGGCGGCGTGACGAATTGCAGTCAATCAGCTTGTTCGTCCGGCGATTCATCCCATCCGCAGCGATCCGGCTCGCCGACGACCCCACTCCGGACCCACTCCCGAAGCAACCCGATCGGCAGGTCGAACCACTGTCCGCATTATAGGTGGGCTTCGTCATCTCGACAGGTCAACCTCGCCACTTTTTCCCAAGACCGCCCGTCCGCAAGGGTTGTGACCCGGTCGATTCCCCCGATCGATTCGGAACGTCGGTTGAACGATTTCGTCCAGCGGTTCGGTGATTTCGGAATCAATCTTCCCATTCTCTGAGCGCTTCGGCGATGAATTCGGGAAGGTCAGAGGCGATTAGGCCATTGGGTCCCCGTCGCCGCGCGCCAAGATCGCCGGCCCGTCCGTGGCGATCGACCGCCAGGCAGGCTGCCTCGAACGGTGCCAGCCCCCGCGCCAGCAGCGCCGCGACGACGCCGGTCAACACGTCGCCGCTGCCTCCCGTGGCGAGTCCCGAGTTGCCAGTGGTGTTGCGGCGCGCCCGGCGACCATCGCCGATCAAGGTTTCAGCTCCTTTGAGAACAAAGACGATCCCGGAGTCCCTCAAGCGGGGACTCAATGTCGTCAGAAAACCGACGCGGTCGTGACGCGCCTGCTCGGCCAGCTCGGGAACCAGACGCGCCGCCTCGCCAGGATGAGGGGTCAGCACCGCCGGACCACGAACATGGTCCAACCCCCCTAGGTCGGCCAAAGCGTTCAACGCGTCAGCGTCAAACACCCGAGGACGCTCCAGCGCCGGGGATTCCGCTAAAAACCGGATCATGCGGTCCAATTCTGGTGAGCGGCCCAGGCCGGGACCAACGGCGACGGCGTCGGCCCAACTGGCTTGTTCTTCGAGGAGTGTCCAGGTTTCGGGGGGGGCGAAGTCGATGCGTCCTTGGGGATCGGCGGGTAGGGGGACGATGGCGTAGGAGGGTTCGAACCCGGCGACGGTCTCGAGGATGGTTTCAGGCACTGCCAGACGTACCAGCCCGGCTCCGGCTCGCAGCGCCCCCCGACCGGCTAGGGCGGCCGCGCCGGCCATGCCGCGGCTTCCCGCCACGATCAGGACCGAGCCGAACGTCCCTTTATGACCGTCGGAGGGGCGGCGGGGCCAGGGTGGGAGTTCGACCCATTCCAAATCCAAGGTGTCCGAAGGCTCCGAGGTGGTCATGACTGGGGTTTCCCGGCGTGGGGTTGGAAGGGGTCGTCCGAATTGGGACGAATCAGGTGCAATGAGGGGAGGGGGGAGCGTGGGCATGTCCCTGGCGCGCCAGGTGGAGCTTTCGGGCAATCATGCCGGCGAGGTGACCGCCGTTGAACCCGGCGTCGATGTTGACTGCCGTGACATTCGAGGCGCAGCTGTTCAAGATCGCCAACAGGCTGGTCAGGCCATGAAAGTGCGCTCCGTAGCCAACGCTGGTAGGCACGGCGACCACCGGGCAATCGACCAACCCGCCCAGCACGCTGGGTAGCGCCGCCTCCATGCCCGCGACGGCCACTACGGCGTCGGCCCCCACGATCTCGGGTAAACGTCGCAACAGACGATGCAGGCCAGCCACCCCCACGTCGGCGATCAGCTTCACCTCGCAGGCCCAGGCTTCGGCCACCACCCGCGCCTCCTCGGCCACCGGCAGGTCGGCGGTCCCGGCGGTCACTACCACCACGTTGCCCCCGACTGGCTCTGGTTGGCGGGGAGGAATCCGAAAGGTGCGCCCCAAGGGGTTGTGTTGGCCTTCGGGATGGTCTCGTTGCAACAGTTCGCCGGTCTCGGCGGTGATGCGGGTCACCAGCGCGCCCTGACCTGTTTCGCCCAAGCGGCGCATGATCGCGCGGATTTGGTCGGGGGTTTTGCCCTGACCAAAAACGACCTCGGGGAAGCCGCAACGAGCTTTGCGGTTGAGGTCGAGCGTGGCGAATTCCCCCAACTGGACCGCGGCGGGACGATCCTCCGATCCTCGGATCAACCGTTGGGCCGCTTCGGAGGGTTCGATCGCCCCTCGCCTCACTTCGTCGAGCAACCGCGCCAGGGCGTCGGGGTTCATCGTCGGATCGCTCCCCTGCTGAACTCTTTCGAACCTGATCCCGCCGCGTTCGACCAGCACAACGCGACCCAACGGGGCGATTCCCTCATCGAACGCATCGAGATCGAGCGAGCCTTGACCGCGTCCGACAACGGCGTGTCCCGCGTCGTGACCAACACGCCCGAGGAACCGGCCTTATCCCTGGTTCAGCATAGCGACCCGGCTCGTTTTCGCCACTAGGTTTGGAAATCGCTTCCTCCCGCGCTTAGACTGGGAGGTGACGCCTCTTCCCAAACGGTGACGATCCGCCCAGAACGAACGTGGACACCAACCTCAACAGTCACGGCTCCCTTCAAAACGAAGGCGGGAATGAGGTGAATGGGATGCGTTTCGAGGGAACGAGTGAGCGTGCCGCAACGTCCGAGGATCGCCGCCGATGACCCCATCTCCCAACCCGCTTCCGATGGATCGCTCGCCGTCTTCTCAAGGAAACGACATGAATCCGGCGCGCCAAACGGTGCCCCTGTCGTCCGGCGAGCCGGTCGGTACCGGTTTGAGGATCAACGTCGAGGCTCAAGCGATCGCTCCGTCTTGCCATCCGGCACGCTCCAGTCCCAACACGATTTCCTCTCGTGCTCAGGCGGTAGGCGGTCAGGCCGCCGCCGCCGCTCAGGCCGCCGCCCAACGTGCTGGCCAAGCTGCCCGACGGTTCCGCGATCGGGTCGCCTCCGGCTTGCCGCTCCAAGTGCGCCGGGTCGAGGAGGAGGAAAACACCGAACCCTTCGATGCCCGCGCAGGCGTGCGGATTCGTTCCTGGACCGTTTCGGCCCTGGTTCACTTGGTGCTCTTTCTGGTGTTGATGGTTTGGGCGATCGCTCCCAACAGCTCCGGAGGCGACGGGCGGTTCACCGGCGGCTTCGGCGGTTCCAACTCCGGGGCTACTGGCTTCGATCAGATCGAAGGGTTCGACGAACCACTGGCCAGCCCTGCCCTCAATCCCATCGACACCATGCCGATCGATACCACCTTGCCCGCGACTGCTCTGAGCGACAACCTCTTGACGGTCGATGCCAGCGGCGTCGCCAGCCGCGGACGCGGCTCCGCCGGCGGTTTAGACGGCGACTTCGGCGACTCCCTGTTCGGCGATGGTTCCGAAACGATCAAGGGGGTGGCCGTCAAGGTCGGCGACCCTCAATTCACTTTGCTCTGGGATACGCGAACCGATATCGACCTGCACGTTTGGGAACCCGGCGGTGCCCATATCTATTGGAATGAACGTCGATCCGCTCAAGGCGGCGAACTCGACGTGGACAACACCCAGGCGTTTGGACCTGAGAACATCTACTGGACCGTCACTGACGAAAAGGGCAACCAGGTCAAAACCAATGGTCCTCCAGGGGAATACGTCTGGAAGGTTCACTACTACGGCGCACCCAGCGGGCTGTCGATTCCCACCCGCTGGAAGGTGCGAGTCAAGCACAAAGGCAAGGTGCAGATTTACTCCGGCGTCCTCAAACGCATCGGCGAGTGGTCGCGGCCCTTCACCCTGACCGTCTCGCCGTCCGACTCGTCCCGAGGCGATTGAGCGTCATTCGGCAGGAACCGGACAAGCGACTCGTGATCGTCGATCCCGGGATTTCCGGCGATCGACCTTCCCCGTTGGTCGAGTCAGGGTTAGGATGGACCCCGACGGAGCGTCAACCACGTCCAACGATCCGACCGCAGGGATGCGAGACCGCGCGATGCACCTGTTCCTCTCCACCGGCGAGCCCAGCGGCGACCTGCACGCGGCCAACCTGGCCCGCGAACTCAAACGGCTCGACCCCAGCCTCAAGCTCTCCGGCTTTGGTGGCCCGCGCCTGGCCGAGGCCGGTTGCGAGGTGATCTATCCGCTCACCGAACTGGCGGTGATGTGGTTCACTCGCGTTCTGCTCAACCTGGGCACCTTCCTGGGCATCCTTCGCCAGGCCGAACGGTTCTTCGAGGAGCATCGCCCCGATTTGGTCGTTCTAATCGACTACCCTGGACTTCACTGGTGGATCGCCCGCGCTGCTCACCAACGCGGCATCCCCGTGGTCTACTTTGTCCCCCCTCAAATCTGGGCCTGGGCCCCCTGGCGCATCGAAAAGATCAAGCGCCACTTTGATGAACTTCTGTGCAGTCTCCCCTTTGAGCCGCGATGGTATCACCAACGCGGCTATCCCCACGCGACCTACATCGGCCACCCCTACTTCGACGAACTGCGGCAGCGTCGCCTCGATCCAGCGGTTTTGGAGCGTTACCGCTCGGAGGCTGACGACGCCGACACCTTGGCCATCCTGCCCGGCTCGCGTTCGGCGGAGGTCGGCTTCAACGGCCCTCCACTCTTGAAAGCGGCCGCCAAGCTCGCGGCGGTGCGTCCACGGACCCGATTTCGCGTGGCCGCCTACAAATCCACGCACGCCCAGACCCTCCGCGACATGCTCGATGCACTGGATTTACCGACCGACCAGCGTGCGCTTTTGGATCGGCGGCTGTCGATCCATGTGGGCGAGACCCCTGAAATCCTCCGGGTGGCCGCCGCCTCGTGGTCGGTCTCTGGCTCAGTGAGCCTGGAGTTGATGATGGAGGCGGTCCCCTCGGCGGTCGTCTATCTGCGCCCCCGCTGGAACCTCTGGGTCGCCCGCCGCTTCATCCAGGTCCGCTACATTTCACTGGTCAACCTGATCGCCGACGAAGAAATCTTCCCCGAATTCCTAGAATCCCGCGACATCACCGACGACCTGGTGCGACTCGCCCAGGGCTGGCTCGACGATCCCGCTCAGCGCGCCCGAGCGTTGGCCGGTCTCGATCGGGTCCGCGATCTCTGCGCCCAACCGGGAGCGACCCGCCGCGCAGCGGAACGGCTCTTGACCCGCCTTCACGGCCCCGAACAGATGGCCCGGTTGCTCCAGGACGAAGCCGGTTTATCCCAACCCGCGTCGCTCGCTCCCTCCGCGACCCGGTTCGACCCTGCCCACTCAGTTCCCTGCCGGTTGGAGCCGTCCACCACTCACTCCGGGATCATCGCGTCGAAGGTTTCATAATCCTCATCCTCCCGCCGAGTTGCCGGGACCAAAGGGGATTGGGTCGCGTCAGCCCGCCGCGATCATCTCGGTCTCGGCGTTGGGAGATGAGGAACCTAAAGGCTCTAGTGGTTCGTCGGCAATGGGGCCCAGGATCAGGCGTCCGGGACGGTCGCAGGGGGGAGGGCCCAGCAGCCAGCGGCTGAGACCGTTGCCGGGAGGGTTGGGACGGACTAGGCGGCGAGGACAGCCAAGGTATTCCAGCGCTTCCTCGGCAGCGAGGAAGCCGGAACGGACTGCCCCTTCCATCGTGGCGGGCCAGCCGGTCGCGGTCCAGTCGCCCGCGAGAAACAGGCCGTCGATCGGCGTCCGCTGAAACGGACGGCGCTTCTCTAGGCCGGGGGTGGCCGAGAAGGTCGCGGCGTGCTCGGTGACCACGCGCGCGGCGTTCAAACGAGCTTGACCCACCTCGGGCCAGATCGCCGTCAACTCGGCCAACGCCCGGTCGATGATCGCCTGACGGCCCATCCCCTTGAGCCCCCGCGAGGCGCTGACGACCAACTGAAGGTATTCCGGTCCCGCGTCGGCACCGCCACCGATCTTCCGGTGGTTGAACACCCATTGAATCATCCGGCCCGGCGTGGCGGCGAACTCGATGGGGCAGACCGGGCGATCGAACCAAAGGTGAATGCCGGTGATCGGCGCGGCTTCCATGCTGTTGAGGGTCTCGATCAAGGTTGAGAGCCGTCGTTGTCCGCGTTCAGGCAACACGGCCGCAACCCGACCAAACGGCAGCGCCAAAATGACCAGATCGGCCTCCACGACGCGACCATCGCGTAGGGTCAGACCAGCCACCGCCTGCGGTTCGTCTTCAAGTTCGATCCGGCGCACGCTGGTGGAAAGGTGGATCTTGACGCCGCGTGTGGTCAACCAGTGTTCTAGAGACGGACCAAACACCTCGCCGAGGGGGCCGCGAGGAATCAACGGGCGGTAGCCATAGCGGTTCCGCATTAGACCTTCGACAATGACCATCCGAGCCAGGCCAGGGTCGATCCGGTCGAGCGATTCGTTGAGCGCGGAGACCAAGATCGGTTCCCAGAACCGCTCGATCGCGTGGGGTGATTGACGATGGCGAGTTAACCACGCGGCGAAGGGTTCGTTGGGTCGGAAGTCGGGTCGAAGCGCCAGGCGTGTCACCGCGTAGGCGATGCCCAGCTTGTCGCCCCAGGTCAGAAAGGGCAAGCGGAACAAGCCGCCCGCCAGGTGGAGAGGCGCGGGCAGGGGGCCAGCCTTAAGCGCTCCGGCGCGGCGATCCGGACCAATCATGGGGATGCGATCAAATGGCTTGAGGAAGTCGCCGCGGCCGATCGTTTCGAGAAAGGCGATCACATTGACGCAACACCCCAGCGCGATGTGTTGACAGTGATCGACGAGTTCGCCGGTGGTTGCGTCGGTGAACGAGCCAGCGCGACCGCCCAGGCGGGGGCGGCTCTCGTAGAGGGTCAGGTTGAGGTCACGTCCGGTCAGGGCAACGGCGGCGGCCAACCCGGCCAAGCCGCCACCTACGATCGCCACACGCGGCGGGGGAGGCATCCAATCGGCCTTCGGGGTCGCCCACGCCGTGGTCATGTCGGAGAACTCCAGGGATGGTTCAGGATCGCCGTTTGTCAGCGGCTCAGGAGGACCAGATCCGTCCCGTCCACCAAGCACGCCCGGCGATTGCGAGTTTACGCCAACGGGCCACCCGGACCCGCCCTCCCCAGATGTTGTAGTCGCGGCGGACGATTTCACGGAGCAAGGCGTGATAAACCCCCACGATCGCGGCCAGCACTGGGCGGCCCACCGGGTTGATCAGGTTCGCCAGCGGCGCGGCCTCGCGGTAGAGGGTCTCGGCCCGCTGGGCCTGGAATTCCAGAAGGGCCCGGAGTTGACGAGGGGCAGGATGGGTCATCTCCGCCAGACTCGCCGGATCGACCCCAAACCGGGCCAATTCGGCGCGGGGGAGGTAGATTCGTCCTTGGCGGGCATCCTCTTGAACATCCCGAAGGATGTTGGTCAACTGAAGGGCGATCCCGCATTGCTCGGCCAACCGCACCGCCCGGCCGTCGCGGTTGTCGAAGCCCCAAAGATGCAGACAAGTCAAGCCGACCGCGGAGGCGACGTGGTAACAATAGGTCCGAAGCGCCTCGAAATCCTCGAAGCCGTGATGCTCCAGGTCCATCGCCACTCCGTCGATGACCTCGTGAAGATGGCGTGGGGGGATGGCGTGTCGCCGCACCGTTTCCACCAGGGCCGCCAGGCCAGGCCATGACGAGCCGTGGATGGGCGGGGGGGGGTCGTGGTTCAAGGCGTGGTCGAGTTGGATGCGCCAGGCGTCCAAGGCGGCGCGACGGCGTTCCAACGGTCCCGGCTGGTCTACCAGGTCGTCAGTGTGGCGGAAGAAGGCGTAGATTGCGTTCATGCCCCGCCGACGATCCGCTGGCAAAAGTCTGAAGGCATAGGCAAAGTTGCGTGCCTCGCATCGCACCACTCGGGAACAGAACTCATAGGAGGCCAGGGTGGCGGCTTGGTCCGAGGCGATGGTTGAAGAGGCCGGCCGCGCCGAGGACACCGCCGACCCGATCGCGGGCGGGGGAGGAGCCGGAGCCGAAACGGCGCGGAGAGTGTTCATGGGCGGGGAACCTGTTTGAGAAGGGTCGAGTCGAGCGTCGGGGGGATTGCAACCCGTTGGTCTTGGCCTTGGCGTCGTCGGGGCGGCTTGAGCGCCACTTGGGCCATGAGCGCCAATTTGGTCCAACGTCCCACCACCGGTCGCATAGTCCAAACGTCGTGGTTGCAAGCTTCGATCGCCCGGAGGATCGCCAAGCCACCCAGGCGGAACAGTTCGACGGCCCGATTCCAAGGCGGGCCCAGGCTGGCGGCCAGTGGTTCGCCCCGTTCGAGATAGGCCCGCGCCTGCGCCACCTTGCGGCTCGACAAGGCGCGGTACGCCGGGGTGTATCGCCGCGCGTGCAAATCCTCGTCGGAGTAGCCCAGTTCCCAACGGTCAGATCGTGGCAAATAGATCCGTCCGATGTCGAGGTCGCAAGCCACATCCTGCCAGAAGTTGGCCAGTTGCAGGCCAGTGCAAATCGCGTCCGACCATTCCCGACGCGCCGGGTCGTCGGCCTCGGCCAGCTTCAAAACCAAGCGTCCCACTGGGTTGGCCGAGCGTCGGCAGTAGTCGAGTAACTGAACATCGTTTTGATATTCGTAAATATGTTGATCCTGAATAAAGGCGGAGATGAGGTTCTCGAAAGGTTCTAGCTCCAGGTTGAAGCGGGTGATCGTGGGAGCCAGCGCCACGAAGACCGGATGACGCGCTGAGGTGGGATCGGCGAAGACCGCCCGCAACTGGTCGCGCCACCAGACCAAAAGACGTTCTGAGCGGGCCGGATCGCCCACTTCGTCCCCCAGGTCATCGGCCCAGCGGCAAAATGCGTAGATCGCCTCCATCCCGGTTCGCGCCTCCTTGGGCGTGAACCAACCGATCACCTGGAAATTCTCGTAATGGCTCCGCGCTAAGTGGGCGCAGTACACCTGCGCCTCCGCCAGGTCGGGAGGCCGCGGCGCGCGGGCCAGTGCGTCGGGACCGTAACGATTGAGGTGATCGGCAAAGCGAACAGACATCGAACTCGATGGGGGCCGAGAAATGGGAAAGATGGGCAAAAGGAAGGCCCTTGGTGGGTGGTTCCAACACAGGAGGGCTGTTTCCTTGGCCGGAGAGCTGGGCGAGTTTAGCAATCTTGGGGTCGTTTCGCCAGCGGTCGGGTCGGCGTCGGCTGTTGGTCTGGGTGAATGATGGTGAAGTTATGACGACGGTTTCACCCGATAGAGACGAACGAAGCGGTCGCTATAGAGAAGCTCGAAGCGGTCGGGGCGTTGGTCGGCCCAGGTTCGTTCAATTGGAAACGCGTCGCGGTCGTAGGGGTTGAGTCGTCCCTCCTCGGCCGCGGCGCGGGTGACGAAGAGCAGTTCGATGCGATGGCGTTCCAGGTTTTCCAGCCAAGCGTCGGGGTCAGCCTCTTGGCGATGCCAGCAGGGTCGGGTGTCGGGCCAGGTTGGTTGGCCTCGGGCGATCGCTTCGCGGTGGAAGTCGTGCGGGAGCCAGTCGTCGTGGCGGTTGATTCCCACGTAGCGGACCTGATGCGCTAGGTCGGGTCCGAGAAGATAATAAGGGATGTTGGTTCCCGAATAGGCGACGCGGTGAGGTCGTTGGGCGGTCTCGCGCTCGAAGGCGGCCCATGCCGGAGCGAAGTCGAAGATCGGGTAGAAGACCAGGCGAGGCGGTTGATTCCAGGGAAACCGCGAGGCGACCTGGACCCCCAGGAAGCTCAAGGCCAGAACCGCTGCCACCGCTGCCCGCCCTGGGGAGGGCTGCCGTCCCCAACGCCAAAGCCCCCACGTCAGTCCCAGAGCGGTTAGCGCCGACGCCGCGAACCAGGCGAGGTTGGCCTGGTCCGATCGCGGTGCGCTCATCAGCGAACCCAACGACACCACGGGCAAGGGCGTGCCGATCACTGCCGGCGAGACGCTGGGCACATATTCGGTGAAGTCCCAGGGGATGTTCGAGCTGCGCCGCAACTCCGCCAGATAGTCTCCTGGCGCGGTCCAGCGTTCGGTGCCAAACGGCCAGGGTTGCGGTGTGAACAGATGAAGGCTCAGCACCGCGACCGCCGCCCAGCGTCGCCAGCCCCCCCCTTCCAACGTCAACGCCAACGGCGCGCACCAAAGCGCGATGCCCTGAAGCATGAACCGCTGCTGGGTTCGATAGGGAATCACTCCCCAGTACAACGCGATGTTGAGCAAGCCCAGGAGGATCAGGCCGATCACCAACGCGGTTCGTCCTGGGCTTCGACCGCGAAACGCTGCGATTGGCCCGAGGATAAGGCCGATCAGCCAAACCGGCAGCGTGCGAGCGTCGAACACCAAAATCAGAATGTCGGCCAACGCTTGCCAACTGGTGAACGGAATATAATAAATGCTGGTCCTCATCGCCTCGCGGTCGTACCATCCCGGCAAGGTCAACGGTCCCAGCGCGATCTGCGCGGGGTACAGCGGATGCCCGCCGTGGAGGGTGTTGCGAACCCACCAAAACAAGGTGGGTATCAGCAACGAAACGACAAACAGCAGGACATGGTATCCAACCGCGCGTGAGGCGTGGTTCTTGGCGTCCGTGGAGTTGGAGGCGGAGTCGAAGTCGCGGCGGGACCCGCGGGCTTGGGTCACGATCACGAGCAGCCCCAAAACCGCCAGCGGCGCCACGAACACGATCGCGGTCGCCTTGGTTCCCAGCGCCAAACCGGCGGCGAGACCCGCCAGCGACCACATCGCCGGGGCAGTTCGGCGGGTGGGAAGGGGGGAGCCGAGGCCATTGGCGTCGCCGGGCTTAGCTCCAAAGCCCATCGCCCGCAGTCCGAAGGCGACCGCCCCGAGATAACCGGCGACGAAGATCGTATCGACGTTGGGCTCACTAGACCAGACGATCAACGGAACACACGTGGCGAAAAACGCGGTCGCCACCATCGAGGCCGACCGCCCCGCGCCAACGAGGCGGCATAAGTCGTAGGTCAGGAGGAAGGCCAGTCCCCAAAAAGGAACCTGACCCACTTTCGCCAGACGGTCCCCTTCCCAGGCGATCATGAGCCAGGTGAACCAGAGGTCGCCATTGGCCGGGAAGTAGGTGGCCGCGCTTTCGCCAAAGACAACCGGGATGAGCGACAGCCCTCCCTCGCGCCACCATCGGGCAGCGAAGTAAAGGTGATAGATTGGGCCGTCGCTGACCACCTTGACTGGCCCCAGCAGCGAGGGCGTCGCCAGGTGGCTCAACGCCCAAACCGAGCCGACCAAGGCTAGCCAGGCGGGCGCGTCCCACCGGTCCGTGTTGGTGGGCTTGGCGAGGAACGCCATCGGATCATTCGACCAGAGCGTTGAGCGGCGGTTTGGCCATCCAACGGCCAGTCCCAGGCCGCCCCAGACCAGCGACCAAGCCAACAACGGCGGGCGCCCCAGCCCGCCCAGGACTCCCAGCCCCTGCATTCCTAGAGTCAGACCCAGCCAACTCAGGAACACGGTGATCAGCCAGCGGGCGCGTCGGGCGTGATCGCCGTTGCTGGGGTCGATCCATGCCGAAGCGGTCGCCCAACCGCCCAGCACGAGCGGCGCAGTCAGCAACAGGGTCCAACCCAACGATTCGGCCATCGGCTCGCGTGTCCCTCCCCTGTCAGCTCGATTCGATTCAACTCGGCTCGACTCCCAGGCGCGGTGGTTGTTTGGTTGATGAACAAGGAGCCTCCACGTTCCAAGGCGTCCTCAAGGCAAGGCGTGGGTGTGGAGGTCGCGGCGATGATGACCGATTCCCCCGCCCGGCTCAAGACGACGGCGGCAGGCAAGCACCAGACCCAAGCCATCTCCCGTCGCCTTGACAATCCCGCGGCCAATGCCTCACCATGACCTCCCAACCAGGACGCGCGGAGTGGAAGCGACCGTGGAGGGGAGGAGGCGGGTAAAGATGGTCCGCTCAAAGGAACGACCATGTTTAATCTAATTTACGCCTGGGATCGGTTGAGGTCCGGTTACTGGTTTGTCCCCACGGTCGTGACGGTGTTGATGATTGGTTTGGCCCGCCTGACTCTGGCGCTGGACGCCGCAGCGGCGGACCATCTGCCCGGTCTCAAACTTGACCTGTTCGGGGGTGGTCCCGAGGGGGCCACCGCGATTTTATCAACCGTCGCCGGATCGATGATCACGATCGCCGGCCTGGTCTTCTCGATTACGATGGTCGTGCTGACCCTCGCCAGTTCCCAGTTCGGGCCCCGCTTGCTTCGCAACTTTTTACGCGACCCAATCAGTCAATTCGTTCAAGGGTGTTTCGTCGCAGTCTTTTTGTATTGTCTCTTCATCCTAGGGGCGATTCAGTTCGAGGGCGACCAAGCGGCGCTGCCGCAAATCTCGGTCCTGATGGCGATTGTGCTGGCGGTCGTCAACCTAGGCGCGCTGATTTATTACGTGCATCACGTCTCCGTTTCAATTCACGCGGATCGGTTGATTGCCGCGGTGGGCAACGAGTTGGTCAACACGATCGACCGGCTGTTCGTCGAGGTGACACCCCACTCGGGATCGGACGAGTTGTTAATCGCCGAGTCGCCCGAGACTGTGAACCCCGACGTTCAGTTCGCGCCGATTTTGAAACGGCTGGAGGAGCGGGCCCAGACCGTCATGGCGACTCAAGACGGCTATGTGCAAATGATTGATGAAATTTTACTGGTTCGCTGGGCCGCCGAACACGACCTGGTCGTGCGGATGGATCGGTTGCCCGGCCATTACGTCTTGCGCGACGGACCATTGGCCTCAGTGCTGGTTCCCGAGGAGACCTCATGGAAACCAGAATGGGCCGGGGTGATCAACCGCGCGGTCGTCATTGGTTCGTCGCGCACCCCAGTCCAAGATTTGGAGTTTTGTTTGGATCAACTGGTGGAAATCGCGTTGAGGGCGCTGTCGCCAGGGATCAACGACCCGTTCACCGCGATCGTTTGTATTGATCGGCTGGGATCGGCGCTGGCCCGGTTGCTGAGACGCACCCCCCCTTCATCCTACCGAGTCGATCCGCAAGGGCAATTGAGGGTGGTGATTCGTCCAGTCTGTTTCCCCGCGGCGCTGAACGCGGCCTTCAACCAGCTGCGTCAATTCGGCGCGACGAGTCCGGCCGTGGCGATCCGACTGGTTGAAACGTTGGAGGCCATCGCCCACCACGTCCGGCGTTCCTCCGAGGCCGACGCCCTGTTCAGACACGCCGTCATGATCGAGCGCGCCTGTCGGGAAGCTGTCACTGAGCCCTTTGATCTAGATGACCTTCGGCAACGGTGCCGCAGCCTCGAAGCAACCCTACGCGAGCGAGGCTACGCGCCGCCGTCCGACCGACTCATCCACTCTTCTTGACGAGCGACCTATCCGCGTCGCGCCAGGACACTGTCGGCAAGCAGGGTGGGGAACCGAGGATGCTCAACGAAGGCTCGGACTCGTGTTCGTGATCCAGGGACGTTGGAGGATGGTCAAACGCACCACCCAAGGAACTGAAAAGATCACCATCCAAACTGCCATGACAATTCCCATGATGCCAGTCCCACGCAGGATGCCGAAAAGGCCGCCTTCGCTGATGAACGACGCGCCCATGACCAGCGCAAACAAAATGGCGTAGGCCAGGGTGAACTCCTTGACGTCGAAATCGAAGGGATGGGACGAGACATCCAGCTTGGGGCCGGAGGTTTTAGGACGGGGTCGGTCGGGGTCGGCCCCCGCGGGCAGGAAGCCCAGGTCCTGCTCAGCAGCAGGGGCGTCCTCGGCATCGGTCCGAGCGGCTGAACGAGTTAGCCAGGCGTCCAGTCGAAGTGGCCAAACCGCCCGCTTGGCGGCCTGCTCCGTGGTGGTTTTGATGAGGGGATCGTCCAAACGACGGGATTGCTCAATGAAGACGATGAGGTTCAGGATGACCGAGGTGGCCCAAACCACCGCGAAGCTCGCGCCAAAGAGCGTGAGAATGTTGGCCATCATGAGGATGTCCCGTTCCTTTGGTATCAGAGGACGAACACCAGTTAGAAACGTAAACATGAACATAAAAAAGGCCATTCCTACACCGAGGCTAGTCCAACCGACTGGCGTGGTGCGAACTTTTTGCCGTCGTGGGATCGACGACGACACACTTAAGCCCCCTAGCACTTGCAAGACCGCGCCTAGGAACAAGCATCCCAAGATCGCCAGAGCCAGGGTGCGACCACCCAAGTTGAAGAGCCAGAAAATCGAGCCGATTACGCCAAGCGAGCCGATCACCGCGCCGACGGCTAGTGCCACCAGGCCGGACCCTCGCGGACGCGGCGGCAGGCTTGGGTCCAGCAAGCTGGGGTCGAACCGCGGTTTGGGCGGGGTGGGACGTGCCGAAAAGCCGTAGGGGTCGTCTTGAGAGGAGCGACCGCGTGGAGTTGGCTCCAGATCGTCGTCGTTCCACTCTGCGCCGCCGGGACCGAGTCCTTGACCCTGACCGGGTCCGTTGCCGTTGCCGGGATGGTTGCTCGCCATGTGCCTGTCGCTCCGTTGGGATTCAGCCCAAGCCCGTGGGGCTTGAGGAACCGGCTGGGTTGACCGACGCCCGCGAAATCAAGGCGTCGTCCACCATACCGAGATACTCCAACACCAAGTCGCTCAAGAGGGGTCCCCAGATGGGTCGCGAACGCGCGGCGGCTCGAAGGAAGGGGAGTTTGGGCAACGCCAAAATCAGACTCAGATCATCTCCCCAATCGGAGGCATCGGTCAGGAACCGCGCTAAGGCATCGGGCTGGGTGCGCTCGAACATTCGCGTGAACAGAGTGGGAACCTGCTCGGGGTGGTCTCGCAGAACTTGGAGGAAAATCGTGTCGAGGAAGTCGTACTTCCGGGGGGCGACCCGCGGATCGCGCAGACCACGCGCTAGCGCCCGAACCTGGCGTTGAATCCTCACAAAGGCGTAACCGCTGGAGGGCCGGGCGGCCCCGCCGGCTAAGCCGATGCGGCGGCAACGCCCCTGGGCGAAAGCTCGTTCCAGACCTACAGGAGGCGGCGCGGGTTGGGTGTTCATCGGGATCCGACCCACCTCGGTTTCCAGAATCTCGTAGTCGTCGGCCCGCGCTGCCCATTGCTCAGCCAACGCCTGACGGATCGCCTGTTCGTGACGCTCCCGTCCCACCCTGACGCCCGGCGGTAGCAGCATCGTGCTTTCCACCAGGCCGCCTCGTTCCGAGTCGGGCAGCACGTAGAGGAAATGCGGGCCGCATGACTGGTCGCAACGGAAGTCCATCAGGATCGGCGTCGTCGGGTCGAAACCCACGACTGGTGTCGGATGGGTCAGACGCACCCGCCAGCCGACGAACTGTTGCACGAGGCCACTCGATCCTTGTTCAACCTCAACGTTGGTCCGCGTGCCGCGACCGTCGTTCCAGCCGGTCCCCAAGTAGAGATGGCGGCCCCGCGCCACGCCTAGCGAGGTGATGACCTCGAACCCCTCCTCATCGCCCAGGTCCCGACAGGATTCAACGGTGCGCCCCAGCGCCAGCCGCACATTCTCCGCCCGGCTCAGCCGTCCTAGGGTGCGTTGGTAAACGTCGATGGCCCTAAGCCGCAGGTAGCGGTAACGCTTGGAGGCCGCCGTCACGTCCCAATCGCTCCCCCCACGGCCACCCCCGGGCGCAACGACCCGCCAACGATCCCAAGCGTGGGTCGCCAGATCGTCGAACGCGGTGCGCTGGACGTTCCAATAACACCAAGTTCGGTCGTTGACGTAATGCGAGCGACGATCAATCAACAAAATCGAGTCCTGGGGCCGATGATCGAGCAACGCCCAGGCCAGACTCAACCCAGCGGCTCCCGCGCCGACGATCACATGGTCGTAGTCGCGGGGTCGTCCCGAGGCCGAGTCCGGTTCAAGCCAGTCGAACCAGTGGGGAGACTCGATCCGCGTTTGATCGGAGTTCGGTTCCGTGGTCCGCGGTGGCCGTGTGGGGAGCACCACCGTTGATTCCATCAACGGCCGGTGGAGCGAAGGCAAGGGGGCAGCGATCATGGGACGGCCTCGCCAGAACCAGGGACGGGGGAAGGGACAGAGCAACCACGAACACCAAGCAAGCCGAGTCTTCACTTCGGAGGCGAGTGGGACGGCGTGGATGGGGGAGTCAGACGATCGACCCGCCGGAGCCAACCGGCTTGACCGACCAAACGCCCTGGAATCGATCCATCGCCGCGACCACGATCAGATGGGGAATCGTCACCGCGCTAAGAAACGCCAACGCCAGGAAGCCCAGATCGGTCGGCTCCCGAATCCGGTCCCACGCCAACCAACCCAGACCACCCATCAACAGAAAAGCCGCCGTGTTGGTTGGCCAGGTCCGTTTCAAAAACCAGCCCAAGGTGGCAAGGACGCCGGGACGACGACCAGGCGCAGCTAGGTCGGCAATCCGCTCGACATGCCGAAGCGCGTGCCACACATGGAAATAGACACCCATTGCGAGAATTGGAGGCACCAAGGCGAAGCTAGCCCAGAGCAGGGCCGTTTCACCCAACTCAGCAGCGATGTCGCGTCTCAGGTCAGCTCGTCGGGATGCTAGCGACACTCCACGGATCAACTGGGTCAGAGAGGCCCCGCCCACCAGAAGCCAGGCCGTCCACCAGGCCGCCGTTCCCTGAGGCAGGGGCGGTGGCGGCGGACCGCCCGAGGCGGTTGTCTGACCCCCGAATCGGGCTAGCGCCTCGCCGAAAAGGTCGGGGAAGGCTAGAACCGGCAGCACGATTGGCACGCAGCCCCGCGTCAGCAGGAACGCCAAGCGGTCGATCCTGCCGCCGGCCACTCGCAGCGGACGGCTCCAAACCAGGTCACCTTGGCCAAAATGCAGCGCTGCGGCAATCAGGAACAAGGCCAGAGCCAGGCCTGGTGCCACCCACCAGACAAGGAGGACGGCGGCCATGAGCAAAAGGTACCCCGACGCAAACGCCAAATGCGCCTTCAGCGATCCCGACCGATCCCGACCCGATAAACGTCTCAACAACGGCCCAATTTCATGGTCGAACGCCCCGTGGGGCATACCCAGGACCGCCAGCCCCACGACCCACGGCAACCATTCGACCCAAACTGGCCATGAGCGGATCGGAACCCCCAACGCCTCACTCATCCCCGCCGCGATCAAGACGCCAGCCAGAGCCAACGGCCCCAACCACAACGCGATTGAGCCACGCGCTTGGCAATCGAACGTGCTGGGAGAGCGATCGGCACGCATGACGCTTCGACGCCTTCGACTTGTGACGCATTCCAAAAAACCTGGCCAAGGGCCGCCCGGACGTGGTTCCCCGATAGGAAGGAAAAGGGATGAGGGGATCCAAATCGGTGGTGGGTGACAGGTCTGTTTGAACAACGCGAGTCCGACAGGAAGTTTAGACCGGCGGCAACAGCGTCGGTCCAAATTTCTTCAACGCAATGCCAATGCCTCAAAACCGTCCAATCCCCTCCGGAATCCCGTTCTAAACGAATTGTCCAAAAAAATCGCGCGGCCTCTTGACCGTGGTTTGGAGACGACTATACGAACCAACGGGTCGATCAGACGAGATGCTCCCATTGCATGACGGCCCTCTCAACGGTGAGCGACACAGCATGCCGTATTGACTTCCATCGAAGTCGAAGTCTTGGAGCATACGGTATCTCACCGTCATCCTCACATGGATGTCGTCGTGCTTGGGAAATAATGCCGTCACCTCCGGTTTGTTGGCCTCGACCTGAGGTCCAAACCGTGGTGCGCGTTCGTCTGTCTGTGCCTCGCTTCACCACCCGATCTGTGCCAGTCCGTTCACGTCTTGGTATTGGAGTCTGACAATGATGACGAGCTTGCTCACCGCAGGTTTGCTGCTGTTCTTCGCTCAGGAGGGCGGCACGGCTGCTCCGGCTCCCGAAGCTCCTGCTGCAGCGCCCGCTGCGACGGAAACCTCGGCGGCCCCGTCCAAGGAGCCTGGCCTGCCGACCCTGACCCCCGCTCAGTACAGCACTGTGTACAACATGTTTTCTTTCACCATCGCCTCGATGGGTGCCTCGGCTCTGTTCTTCTTCCTGTCGCGCAACCAGTTGGCTCCCAAGTATCGTCCGGCGATGATGGTGTCGGGCTTGGTGGTTTCCATTGCCTGCTACCACTATTTCCGAATCTTCGAGAGTTGGGAAGCGGCTTACGAATTGACCGGGGGCCAATACGTACCGACGGGCGCGGTCTTCAACGACGCCTATCGTTACGCCGACTGGCTGCTGACCGTGCCTCTGCTCATGGTTGAGTTGATCGCGGTGTTGGCGTTGCCCAAGGGCGAGGGTCGTGGTTTGCTAGTCCGTCTGTCGGTGGCCGCCTTCTTCATGATCGCGCTGGGTTACCCCGGCGAGATTGCCAAGTACGAAGCCGGCGCCCAGTACTGGATTTTCTTCGTCCTGAGCATGATTCCGTTCCTGTACATCCTCTTCGTGCTTCTGACCGAATTGACCAAGTCGCTGGAGCGTCAGCCCGAGAACGTGCGGGGCTACATCTCGGCTGCCCGCCTCATTGTGCTGGTCTCGTGGTGCTTCTACCCGATCGCCTACCTGGCCTCTGGCGTGGGTGGTCTGTCGGGTGCTCAGGCTGAGGTTGGTCTGCAAGTTGGCTACACCATTGCCGACATCGTTGCCAAGGCGGTCTTCGGTGTGTACATCTACTTCATCGCCCGCACCAAGAGCGAGAACGAAGGGTACGAAGTGTCGGCTCAGCCAGCCGTCGCCACCGCCTAATCCTGACCGTCTCTGCCTGACAACAGGCTGCTGGTCCTCGTGGGGTTGATCGCTCTCCGAAGAACCTCCGCATGTTTCCAGCTCGGTCGTTGATGCGATCAGCGCGAGTGGGTTTCACAACCTGCCCGCGCTGATTGTCTTTTCGGTGTGACCCGTTTCGGAGGTCCGGTCTAGTGGGCATACTGGGCGTCGTGTCGCGGGGTGGTCGGCCGCTGGCCGTTCATGCGACCCGACCTCGTTGACCCTGCGATTTCCTGAGGCCTGTGAGGAATGTCGCGGCGATGTGTCATCTGATGGGAGGGCGTTGGTTAGGTCTGCTGAGCCTGTTGGCCTGGTCGTGGGGATCGACCCACGCCGCCCAAGGAGGAGGGGACGATCTTGCTAGATCACTCGACAAACTTCGCCTGAATCAAATCCAGGTGATCGGCACCCACAACTCGTATCACCTCGCGCCCGAGCCGGCCTTGATGGAGGCGATGGCCAAGGTGGTGGGGGTGGAACGGATCAAAGGTTGGGATTACACCCATCGTCCCTTGCCGGAGCAGTTCATTCGTTTGGGGATTCGCCAGATCGAGTTGGATGTCTTCGCCGATCCTGCGGGTGGGTTATTCGCCAACCCGCTTTCGCGCGTCCTTTTGGGTGCGGCGGGCGTGAACCCGCAAGGCGACGCCCCAGGCAGTCCCAATGCCGACGATGCGGACAAGGAGGCGGAGGCTCTGCGGTTGCCCGGCTTCAAGGTGCTTCATGTGCAGGATCTCGACCATCGCTCGACGGTCACGACCTTGGAGCAAGCATTGGCTCAGGTGCGGGGATGGTCGCGCGACCATCCCCGGCATGTGCCGATCCTCATCCTGCTGGAGTTGAAGGATCAGACGATCGCTGGGTTGCCAACTCGCCCGATCCGATTCGACGAGCCACTTCTGGATCAGATTGACGCGGCGCTTCGACAGCACTTTCCACCCGGTACGATTCTGACCCCTGACGATCTGCGGGGCCATTTTGCCGACCTCCCCACCGCCCTGACAATGCGGGGTTGGCCGACGCTGGCTCAAGCGCGCGGTAAGGTGCTGGCAGCTCTGGACAACGAGGGCAGTTTGCGCGATCTCTACGTGAAGGGCCACCCCGCGCTCAAAGGACGGATGATGTTCGTCTCGGCGGATGGTCCCGAGTCGCCCGAGGCGGCCTGGTTCAAGATCAATGACCCGGTCGGCCAATTCGATCGCATCCAGAACCTGGTTCGCGCTGGATTCCTGGTCCGAACCCGAGCCGACGCCGAGACCCGCGAGGCGCGAACCGGCGACATCTCCCGACGCGACCGGGCGCTGGCTTCAGGCGCGCAGTTCATCAGCACCGATTACCCCGAGGCCCGCGTCGAATGGTCGCCTTACCAGGTGCGCTTGCCGGGCGGGATCGTTGCGCGTCCCAACCCAGTCAGCGCGGCCGACCTTCCCGGCGATCTCGACGTGGAAGGAAGCCTTGTTGGATCGCCTTCTCCCTCTGCTCCGCCAACTGGAATCCCTCCGCGATGACAAATCCGTTGCCTCCTCCCAACCTGGTGAGCCTCGAACCTCCCGCGGGGTTCACCATGTCGGGTCGCCGCCCGTCTCCCCGGCTGTCGCTGGCGAGGCGGGCCGACCCGTTGGCTTCGCCCCGAGAGCAAACCCACCTGCTCAACCGCACCGCTGCCCCCGAGTTCGCCGCGGTCCTGAAGGCGCGGGGATTGCCACCCCTCAAGGCATCGGGCGTCGCCGTTTTGCAACTCAACCTGGGCAAACTCTGCAACCAGACCTGTTCGCATTGTCATG
>Ga0209017_10000534_pt1 | contig 37029 bp, 26 predicted proteins | sample YNPBryunderm2012_FD_185812 | JGI IMG/M metagenome (GOLD analysis project Ga0209017, IMG submission 185812) | Anoxygenic and chlorotrophic microbial mat microbial communities from Yellowstone National Park, USA - YNP Bryant MS undermat 2012... ...
CGGTGGTGGTGCCTTAGGTTGGCCTAAATTCGGCTTTTCTTTGGGCATCTCAGCTGTCGGCTTCCTGGAATCTCCACAGCCGTATAAAGCAATCAGTCCAAATCCTAAAGCAAGTATGAAACTCCTGAGGCGCCATGAGTACCTTTGACTCTGTTTTCCACTCATAATCGCTCCTTTGTTGAAGTAACGAGAACTTTACATGTAGTCTTGACACCTTACAATAAGGCGCCCAGGGCACGAGGGTTTATTCTAGCACGGAAAATTGGATCAGCTCGCCGTCGTTTGTGCCGCCAAAACGCTGGAATTGATACCACTCGTTCGAGAACCACTGCGTCGTAGTGCCCTGAGCGGCTACCCCCTTGCGGACAGGTGTTACTGATCCATCAGCTCGTGCAAAGTTCACAACCGATGTATGTCGGCTACCAAAGGTGTGCCACTGGGCGGGTGTAGGTAATCCCCAAGCGGTTGCCATGAAACCCGCACCGAACCAAGAAGCCGCGTGGTCACGCGGACTGGTTTCGCGTCCCATCAAGGTTTCACCGAACAGGATAGTGTTGGAATTACCATCACGCATCGTGGCGAGTCTTTCCGATGAGCGATTGTAAAGGGCACCACGATATCTGTTATAAAAGGGTATTGCGGGAATATCGCCCAGACAACCAGCACTGCCTAAATAGTTTGTTTTACCAAAGTTATTACCCCATGGGTTGGGCATAAGCCCAGCAGACGCACTGATATTCCCATCAGGAAGTAGATAAAGAACCGGAAAAGAGGTGATAATAACTCCGTTAGTATTAGAATCCGGATCATCGGAGGGACAGAGGAAGGTTTTGATGCGGTATTGAGCAACCTGGAAGTTGATGGCATTATTCCACCACCCGGAGTTCGCTTGAGCAGGGGGGTTGTTCTCAAAGTAAACCAACCCCACCGTCTGTCCTTGAGGATTCACATTCGTGGAGATTTGCCGATAGATATTCTCCTGTTCCAGTTGGGGCAAGAGGAAGGTCAAAACCCCGTTGTATGGTGCATTCCACGGGAAAGCACTAGGTAAACTTGAACTTATGGGTGCTCCGACGGCGCCTGGCGGTAACTTGCCTTGCTGGCTTTCGTAGTTATGAGCAGCTAAAGCAATTTGTTTCAAATTGTTCTGACATGTGCTACGGGCGGCGGCTTCGCGGACTTTCTGCACCGCGGGTAGAAGCAGCCCGATGAGGATGGCAATGATGGCGATCACCACGAGCAGTTCAATGAGGGTGAACGCTCGTCGCCACGACAGGGAATTAGGTAACATGACACATACCTCCCAGAGCGTCCGTCCAGAAGCACATCCTGCGTCTTCTGACTGGACATAAATTCTGCCGAACTCCCTCTCGGCGGTAAAACAACCAATGGAACCGTAATGACCAGGGTGGGAAGAGGAAAATATTTTTGGTGCTCACCCCTACTGTCGATCCCAAGGTCCTCGGCAGGAAAATCAGAATCTCAAGGAGAGCGTGAGCTGCCTTGACCCAGCGGGACAGTGCAGGATTACACCTAGAGCATATTGTGAAAGGAGCTTCATCAACTGTCAACTGATTTTTTGAAAAGCCTAAAAGTAATCGGCAGCTTTTTCATGTCAACGATTCCAGCAACCAAGGCAAACCGTTGCGCATTCCGTGCCATCGCCGTCTCTGCAAGCCCTGTAGCACCGGTTGGATTGTAGGAGATGGAGCTTTCGGGAACTGTCGATCTTGAAGCGAGGGGAGATAGCCAGCGAATAAAAACACCTGAGGGGATGTCTTGGTGGGCCTGATTTTATCCACATCCCACTCTTGCCATTCGTTCATCGGTCGTTCACAATGCCGTAAGACACCTTAGGGAAGGCCCATGTTTCTCTACCCAGCCATTGATATACGTGGTGGTCGGTGCGTCCGTCTGCGTCAAGGGGACTACTCCCAAGAAACTGTATTTGGGGAAGACCCCGTAGCGATAGCCCAGCGTTGGCAGAGCGAAGGAGCAGATCGTTTACACGTGGTGGACTTGGACGGTGCCCGGAGCGGCCACCCTGTGCATGGTGAGGTCGTCAAGCAGATCGTCCGTATGGGAATGCTTGTGCAACTCGGCGGGGGCCTACGCAACGCGGATGACATCGCTAAGGCATTCGACTGGGGCGTGCGTTGGGTTGTCTTGGGCACCCGGGCGGTACGCGAACCGGATTGGTTACGAGACATGGCGGAACGCTGGCCGGACCGGATTGTGTTGGGACTGGATGCTCGTGATGGTTACCTTGCGACCGAAGGATGGTTCAACGTCTCCCAAAAACGTGCTGTGGACTTCCTACATCTGCTTGCAGGAGTACCGCTTGCTGCCGTCGTTTACACCGACATTAGCCGAGATGGAATGCTCAGCGGTCCTAACGAAATCGCTTTAGCGGAAATTCGCGCCACAGCCTGTTGGCCAGTGATTGCTTCCGGAGGGATATCGACATTGGAGGATATTCGACGCCTACATCAAGCGGGAATATGGGGGTGTATCATCGGTCGTGCCCTCTATGAGGGGACCATTCGCCTGTCCGAGGCACTGGCTTTGGTGCGGGCCCCACGAAGTTTAGCCACAAGGTAGTCCGAACATACTGAAGCGGACATGCTATGGGTAGTCCTGCCCACTGTCCTGCACTAGATCTGCTCCTCTAGCCTGTTTGGGAGACTGAGGCATGGTAGTCAAACATTCGGTGGAGAACATCCGGGATATTGCTCTGGTTGGGCATCGAGCAGCTGGAAAAACGACCTTAGCCGATGCCCTGCTGTATCAGGCACATGTGGTGGACCGTATGGGTAGCGTGGACGATGGCACCTCCGCTGTCGATGTCGATGAAGAAGAACGCAAACATCATTTTTCCATCGATACCCATGTTTTACACCTGGAATACCAGGGCAAGCACCTCAACATCCTCGATGCACCGGGCTACCCGGACTTCATCGGAGCAGCCTTGGAGTCTCTCGCAGCGGTCGAAACGGCGATTGTCGTGGTTTCCGCCGTCAATGGCGTAGAAATGAACACCCGCCGCATGTTTCAGGAAGCGACCAAACGCGGATTGGCCCGTATGCTGGTCATCAACAAACTGGATGCCGACAAGATCGATTTTGCCGGTGTGATCCAGAGCATTCAGACAGCGTTTGGCAAAAACTGCGTCCTCTTCAACGTTCCGGATGGGATCGGCCCTGATTTCCGTGAAGTCATCAGCCTGTTGCGCTTGCCCGCTCAGATACCCTCTTCTTGTCCCATCGATGTATCGGCGGCCCGCACTCAGTTGATCGATGCTGTGGTCGAGTGCGACGAGTCGTTAATGGAAAAATACCTTTCGGAAGGCACGGTTTCCGAAGAAGAACTGGAGACTGCAGTCCCCAAAGCGCTCGAAGCAGGTACTCTCATTCCCATCTTCTGCACAGCCGCCAAGAAAAACCTCGGTGTGCATGAGTTGTTGGAGGCACTCTGTCAATATGCTCTTTCACCAGCCTATGCCAGGAAACGGTTGGCTGATTGGGAAAGCGGCAACAACGGCCCCCAACGTACCCTGATCCCCAGCGAAAACGATGAGTTCATCGGCCAGGTTTTCAAGGTGGTCAACGACAAGTTTGTAGGCAACCTCAGTTATATTCGTGTGTTGACGGGGAAGCTCCAACCCAACCATTCAGTAACCAACCTCCGCAGTGGACAAGCCCTGAGAATTTCGCATCTTTACGAGGTTCAGGGGACGAAAACCTCGCCGATCCATGAAGCGGTTCCTGGAGACATCATCGCTGTGGCCAAGGTGGATGGTCTGGAAATTGGCGACACACTGGCCTACTCTCCTCAGGCGCCGAAGCTTCCGGTGCCGGTATTCCCCACTCCCATGTTTGGAGTCGCCGTCGAGCCGAAAAACCGCGGCGATGAGCAGAAAATTTCCATGAGTCTTCAAAAGGTAGCCGCCGAGGACCCCACGATCAAAGTGGCCCATGACCCCCAGACCAACGAGCTGGTGGTCAGCGGTATCAGCCAGTTACACCTGGATATCATCCGCGAACGGCTCAAGGCACGCTTCGGTTTGGAGATCAACACCAAAGAACCGAAGATTCCTTACAGGGAAACTGTGACGGCGGAAGGGCAAGGGGATTATCGGCACAAAAAGCAGACAGGTGGCCGAGGCCAGTTCGCCGAGGTGCATTTGCGGATCTATCCCCTGCCACGCGACATCAAGGATCAGGCTCAATGTGAAGAGGTGTTTGCCAACAAAAGCCGCTTCGAGAAGATGCGTGCCTGCCACTATGACCCCAATTTCAATTTCGCGTTCATCGACCACATTGTTGGCGGAGTCATCCCCAACAACTTTATCCCCGCCGTTGAGAAAGGGTGCAAAGAAATGCTCGAGCGTGGTGTGCTCGCAGGCTACCGTATCCAGGATTTGGCCGTCGAGGTGTATTTTGGCAAGCATCACGAAGTGGACTCTTCAGAAGCGGCTTTCAAAATCGCCACGCGGCAAGCGTTCAAGAAAGCCTTCCTCTCCGCCCGACCTGTATTGCTCGAACCCATCGTCCGGGTGGAAATCACCGTCCCCAGCAAATACACGGGAGCGGTTCTCAGCGATTTGCCGACGAAACGGGCTCAGGTGGAGAATCAAGAAAGCCTGCCCGGGGACTTGACGGTCATCTATGCGAAAGCCCCCCTGGCAGAAATGAGCCGCTACGCCGCACAACTGGGTGGCTTGACCCAAGGGAGTGGCTCGTATTCCATGGAGTTCAGCCATTACGAAATAGTGCCGCCCAACATCCAACAGCAGATTGTGAGCAAGGCACAACTCAAGGAGGAAGAAGAAGAATAGGCCCCGACCCGGCATCTCCGGAAGTATCGAAAGTCTGGTATGTTCCCCATGTGCTCTTTGCGGGCATTCCACGCAACTGATATCATGGGAAGAGAACCGATATTATGGTAAGTGAGAGGTAGATCTCCGAAATCTCACACCATTACCCCCGGGTCGTTGTGCGTAAGTGCCAAGCTGAGGGAAGCAATGCAAGCCGTCAAAGACTTCTTCATCGGTGAATGGTACTTTGCTCTGCCATTGGTCGTGATGTCCCTGGTGGGAGCCTCTCTGGTCATTTGGCGGATTCTGCTGAATATATCCGCAAATACCTCGATGGATGAGTTTCTTCCCATTTTTCAGGAGGTGCTCCGCAAGCACGGTATTCGGGGTGCTGTGGAACTATGCAAGCGCGAGACGGGGTTGATTCCTAATCGCGTGTTTGTGGCGGGATTGGAAGCAGCCGATCAGGGAGCAGCAGCGATGCGGCGGAGCATGGCCAACGAGGTGGAACTGGAAGTATTGCCTCGCCTGCACTTCCTCCTGCCGACGATCCTGGCCATCGCCAAAATCGCCACCATGGTCGGTTTGTTTTTCACCGTGATTTCCATGATCAACACCTTCGATGCGATTGGTCGTGAATCTGCCGCGGGTAAAGTCAAGGAAATCGGGGGCCACTCCTCCAAGATCGGCCTGGCCCTGTTCGCCACGGCGATCGGCCTGTTCACTGCTATTCCGCTAGTATTCAGTCATGTCCTCTTCAAAGCCTGGATCACCAAGTTTGAAGTCAAAATCAAGGTGGCCACCCAGAAATTGATCACCCTGGTTACCAATTACAAGAAAGATCCCAAACTGCTGGACAAACCCATCCCCGGAGTGACGGATCGAATGCACGTACCCACAGTTGCGGCTCCTGCTCTGGTCAAGCCCGTTGCGGCTGCACCGGCCACAGGCTCTGTTCCCGTAGCGGCGGCTGCCATGCCCATCCGGCCGGCCCCCCAAGACAGCCGTGGCTAACAAAGCCTTCACACCGTACCCCTACCCCACAGGCGAGGATGCTCCTTATGCGAAGGTCGAATTTACGGAAAAGAGCCGAGCTAACACCGAGTATTTCTGGGCGATAGACAAAAGCTGTAAGCCCAAGTAAGCAAGGGGGAGAATATTCGTGGGCGAAGCACCGACAGTTTTTGACGTCTGGTTCATCACCGCGAATACTGTGTACAGAGGTGTACCCTACCAGGTGACGGCAGATTGGGTGCAACAGGGTCGGCTGGCCCCTACCGATCGCATCCGACCTGGAGGAGCAAAGCAGTGGATCACAGTCCAGGATTACCCTTTACTAGCTGACTATTTACCCCAACCTAAGACCTTCCCGACGGTATCTGTCGACGACCAGGAGTCTTCCAGAAGTTCTGCTGCAGGGATGCCCACGGTACCCGTCAGCTCCGAGATACCCGTTAGCTCCGGGATTGTGGCATCTCCCAATCACATCTCTGCGGGGGGAATGATTCCACGGAATGCCGAAGAATTGTTCGAACGTAGCGAAGCCCCACTATTCCGCCGTACTGATGACGATGAAGAGGTAGATATGGTTCCTCTCATCGACATCAGCATGGTTTTGCTCGTCTTCTTCATTATGATCCGGGCAACCGGTGCTCTAGCGCCCGTTGATGTTCCGGAGATGCGATATGCCGGTACCCTAGCTACAGATCCGGAAGCGGTGACCATTGTCATTGACAAATACAATGAGGAGCGAGTCTATTATGCAGTGCGGCACGGCACAGCTGCTCCTAAACCGAGCCATGACTTGCTCCCTACTTACGAGGCAGCTCTACGTGCCTTGGATGAAATCCTGGCCACCGTGAGCCGACCCCCGGAAGTGCGTGTAGCCTGTCACAAAGACCTACCTTACGAACGCATCGTGGAATTGCAGCCGGAATTAGAGGCGCGATATAAGAAGAATCAGATCAATTCGTTTGTTGCTACTGTCGTGGAAGCTCCGCGTGAATAGCACGCTGGACCGGCAGGGCATGAAGTAGGTGGGTAACATCGGTATGTTGCACTATCAACAATGGATGGGTGAAGCAAAAGGATTCCCATGAGTGGTTGGTTGGTACGACCCGAAGGATCGCCGCAGGCGATTCAGCTGTCAAGTGTGGAACAGGTGCTAGCGGGGATTAGGGAAGGGCACTGGCTCCCCAGTGATGAGGTCAAAGGCCCGGGCGAGGATCAGTGGCGGAGTATCGACACCCATCCCCAGTTGGCGGACAGTGTGGTGGAGTGGTTGACCCCACCGCGGGTGCAAGAAGATGAAACGCACCTCGATATGAATCCGCTTATCGATGTCTGCCTGGTCTTGCTCATCTTTTTCATCTTGACTATAACTTATGCCTCACTAGAGCGGGCTATAGATGTACCACCGCTCAACCCGGATCAGAAAGGTCCGACCCAGATCAATTATAAGGACATCAAAGATCAGGTGTTTGTCGTGACAGCCCGGATGGACGGTGATCGGCCTGTGGTCCGGATTGAAAAGCAAGAAGTTCCGATCTCTCAGATTGCTCAGGAGATGAAGCGTATCATCGACAACACCGGGCGGCGGGAGATGGTGTTGGATCTGGATAAGGCGGTTCCGTGGGGTATCGTCACAGCCATTCTTGATGCTGCGAAAGGGAATGGTGTCCGCAACATCCTCAATAACCGGCGCGGTTAAAGGTTCCCGTTACCACTAATCTCTATTTGCATTGAATCGCGTTATGTTTATGGTAACAGTAGAAGTACGTAGGGATCTTTTGTGAACTTGTCGAAAAGTCATGTCTTCTAATCCAGCGCGAGCTTATGTGGTTGTTCGTCGTGAGGATGGCTATGGAGATGTTTTTCCATTGCTGGAGGGTACACGACATCGTCTCGGGCGTGCCCCATCCAACAAGATCGTCATCAGGGATGATCTGTGCAGTCGGGAACATGCTGAGATCTATCCCGAAGGAACGGATTGGGCAATTCGGGATCTAGGTAGTTTGAATGGCACGATGGTCAACGGTGAGTTGCTCCGGAAGGAGAGATTGCTCCGACCCTTGGATGAAATTCGGGTTGGCCGTACGCGATTGCTATTCGTTGAAGAATTGGGGCAATTGCCCGAATGGACATCGGCGATTCGGCCCAAGGAGACCGAGGGTGATGGCTTGGCCATCCGCAAACGTTTGGGTCAGACTCGTTATTTGCCTCCAGCAGCCAGCGTTGCAGAGATAACTCCTGCGGAGCTGCGGATCGCCCCCAACCAGGCCTTGGCGGTTCTCTATCGCCTGGCCCTGGATATGGCCAATTCTGCGACGCCTGTGGAATTGTGCGAACTGGTCGTCGATGCTTTGTTCCGTGCGACTCCTGCAGAAACAGCTGCTGTGCTCGCAGTCAAAGAAGACAATGAATTAGCTCCTGTAGTCTATCGATGCCGCAATCCGAATGCTCCACCGACTTACCACAAGGTGTCGAGTTTTGTCAGTCGGGAAGTAATGACCACGCGGCAGGCCATCCTGGCTGAAAATGTAGCGACCGATCAGACCCTCAACACGCGTGAAAGCATCGCGGAACTACGCATTGCCAGTCTGATCTGTGCCCCGGTGTTCTTCGAGAACCAGATCCTGGGATTATTGCATTTGTATCGGACCACGCCCACAGTGCCACTCAACGCCGATGATCTGGAGTTTACCCTGGCAGTCGCCCGACAATTCGGGGTGGTCTGGCACAGACTGCGACGCGAGGTCTCGCTGACGACCGAAAATCGGAATTTGCGGAGTCAGCTCCGTTTGGAGTCTGAATTGATCGGGGAAAGCCCAGTCTGGCAGCGCGTACTGGATCAGGCCATGCGTGCTGCCCAGACCAAGGCTACGGTATTGATTCGAGGCGAGAGTGGTGTCGGCAAGGAGCTGTTGGCGCGGGCTATCCATCAGGCTAGTCCCCGTCGTCATGGACCTTTCGTAACGCTCAATTGCGCGGCACTGACGGAAACCCTCCTGGAAAGTGAGCTGTTCGGTCACGAAAAAGGGGCCTTTACCGGCGCCACCGAACGTCTGATCGGTAAGTTTGAATCCGCCGACGAGGGAACCATCTTCCTGGACGAAATCGGGGAAATGTCTCTGGCAACCCAAGCGAAGTTCTTACGTGTGCTGGAAGGACATCCCTTTGAGCGGGTTGGGGGGAATGTGCCGATTCATGTGGATGTGCGTGTGGTGGCCGCCACCAATCGTCCCTTGGAAGAGGCTGTGCGTGCCGGAACTTTTCGCCGCGATCTTTTCTTCCGTTTGCAAGTGGTGCAGTTGGACGTTCCCCCTTTGCGTGAGCGTAGGGAAGACGTGCCGCTTCTCGCAGAGCATTTTCTCAAGCGCTTCTGTCGCGAGACAGGCCGGAAATTCAAAGGTTTCACCGCTGCGGCTTTGGACAAGCTGCAACACTACCATTGGCCGGGTAACGTCCGGGAACTTAAAAACGTTATCGAACGGGCTGTGGCCCTTGCTCCAGGTCCCGTCATTGATGCTTCCGATATTTGGCTGTCCCAACTGGATCTTCCGGCAATTCCGGGAACACGGTCATCCGAATCGATGCATGACAAACTCTACACCCCGGAGAGTTATCAACCTATCTCTCTCGAAGAGCTGGAAAAACGACACATCTGGGCAACGCTTCAGCATACGAACTGGAATAAATCCCAGGCATCTGCTATTCTGGGCATCGAACGTTCCACACTTGACCGCAAGATCAAAGCCTATGGCTTCGCCCGTGAAGGCAACACCTGATGGCCTGTTCCCGTCCCGTGATCCCTCGAGTGACCTCTGTTGGTCATGCCGTCATAACTGATCCGGAAATGTGGGGCCAGTGCCGAGATATCCAGGACTGTCACGTTCCCCGGCGGACATTTTGAGTTTCTGGAGGAAGCGGGACAAATCATCCGGAAGCGGCATACCCCAATGGAGGGTCACACCGCTTGCGGGATGAAGAAAACCTAACTCGGCCGCATGGAGAGCCAATCGGGGAGCACCGCTGGGATCGGTGATCACCCGGCCATCCGGCATATGAATGTAAACTTTCTCCCCGCAAACCGGGTGCCCTGCCTCTGCAAGGTGAATGCGTATTTGATGCGTTCGTCCCGTTTCCAGCCGACAGGAAAGAACCGTGTAACCGGGTAGGTGCTCGATCACATCGACATGGGTAATAGCTTCTTTGCCCAGATGAGGGTTGCGTGTACTACCTCGGCGTCCATCTCCCCGGTCACGCACCATACGGGAACGGAATGTCTGCCCATTGATTCGACCCAGAACTATGGCGATATAACGGCGGTACACAGTGTGCGCCTGAAACTGTTTCCCGAGAATTCGTTCCGCCTCTGCTGTGCGGGCGAAGACAAGTAATCCACTGGTTTCACGGTCCAGGCGGTGCACGATGCGCAAACGGGGTAATGCCTGCGGTGGACATCGAACACGGGAAGCTATAGCCCATTGGGTCAGATCCTCGAGCGTCGGACTTTGCTGTCGGCGACGTTGAGACCATACGCGTTCCAAAGGGTGACGGACCGTATTGATACCCGCAGGTTTTTCGACCACGACAATATGCTCGTCCAGATGGCGAATTACAAGGCGCTGAGGATGTGCAGTGACGGGAAGTGGTTGAGGGTGACGAAGCAGAGTGACTCTGTCGCCTTCTTGCAATCGTCGCGCATCATCCGTGCACACACTGCTGTTGATCTGAACCCGCCGAGCAGCAATGAGCCGACGAACTCGGTTCCACGTCACGCCATTCAGACGAGAACGAAGCACCTTGGCGAGGGTGTGGCCTGCCTCCTGGGGCGATACCACAAAAGGTGCTAGCTCAAACTCGGTGGCCATGCTCATTGTCCTCGCCTGAGACTCAACACGAGGTTACGACGCAGAAGACGGGGGACCGCCCAATGCGTGTTTCCTTTCTCGACGCCGATGGCTGCGACGTCCGGGGCGATAACCGATGCCCGAAACCGAAGCGGACCCTGGGAGTGAGGAACTTTGCGTCGCTTTTCTCGGTTCCAGTTTACGCTCAGTCACCGCAGGCCGGGTAACAGCATGGTAATGGTCATCTTCTGTGGTCTTCTTTGCGGAGGCTCGACGATGTGCCAGGGCTTCGGGAGGAGGTTGAGCCGGGATCAGACCATCGCAACCACCGATCAAATCGGTGCGACCTGCCTGGATGAGAGCTTCACGGACCAGAAAGTAATTCTCCGGTTTGAAAAACTGCATCAAGGCCCGCTGCCACTTCCTTTCGCGGAGTTTCCGGGCAACATAGACTGGCTGCAGTGTCATGGGATCAAGGCCGGTGTAATACATGCATGTGGCGATATCCATGGGCGCTGGGATGAAATCCTGGACCTGGTCGGGTCGATACCCGCTACGCTTGAGATACAGCGCCAACTCGATCATGGCCTGTAAATCGCTTCCCGGATGTGATGCGATGAAGTAGGGGACGATCTGCTGTCGTGGCTTTCCTGCCGAGCGTGATGCCGCACGGAACTGACGGGTGAATTGATCAAAGTGATGCACCTCGGGCTTTTTCATGAGTTGTAAGACCCGAGGATTTACATGTTCCGGTGCCACTTTGAGGCGACCGCCGACATGGTAAGAGGCCAACTCCTGAACATATTCCGGCGAGCGTTGGGCCAGATCCATCCGGATGCCTGAAGCCACGAACACCTTACGCACTCCAGGTATCTTTCGGACACGACGCAGGAGCTCCAGCAGTGGCCCGTGATTGGTGTCCAGCAGCTTGCAAATCGTGGGATGCACACAGGAAAGGCGTTTGCATTTCACTGCCACCTCAGGTCGGGTGCAGCCCATGCGGTACATGTTGGCCGTCGGTCCACCCACATCGGAGATGATCCCTTTGAATTGCGGGTCCTGGGTGAGCCGCTGGACCTCCCTCTCCACAGATTCCACAGAGCGACTCTGTATGATCCGTCCCTGATGCGCTGTGATCGAGCAAAACGTGCAGCCGCCAAAGCAACCGCGCATGATCGTAATGGAATCCTTGATCATTTCGTAAGCAGGAATTGGCTCCTGATAAACAGGATGCGGCCGGCGTGTGAAGGGCAAGTCGTAGATGGCATCCATTTCCTGTTCTGTCAGGGGCAGATCGGGCGGATTTTGCACAACCGCCTGTCGCTCATGAAACTGGACTAATCCCGCTGCGTTGTAGGGATTGGTGTGGATGTGGATGAAACGGGTCGCCTCAGCAAATGCTCGCTTATCGCTGCGGACTTCCTCATAACTGGGAAGTCGTTCGTACCGCCAGGGATGTGGACTGTTCTCAAGAGAGAATTGAGCTGCCTCCTTGGCCCCTAAAGGATAGACGATTCCACGCAGGTCTCTCAAATCACGTAACGTCTGTCCTTCGGCCAGTCGTCGAGCGATCGTCACGATATTCCGCTCTCCCATGCCATAGACGAGCAGATCGGCTTTGCTGTCCAACAGTATGGACCGCTTCACAGTGTCCGACCAATAGTCGTAGTGGGCCAGTCGCCGGAGTGAAGCTTCCACACCACCGGTAACGATCGGCACACCGGGAAAAGCCTCTCGGGCCCGCTGGCAGTAAACAATTGTAGCGCGATCAGGTCGCAAACCAATCCGACCGCCGGGGGAATAGGCATCGTCGTTACGTACCTTCTTGTTCGCGGTGTAATGATTGATCATCGAATCCATGTTGCCGGCACTGATGGCGAAGAACAGCCGCGGACGCCCGAACTGCCGCCACGGTTCACAACTACGCCAGTCCGGTTGACTGAGCATAGCGACGCGAAACCCCGCCGCTTCCAGTACCCGGTGCAAGATGGCCATGGCAAAGCTGGGATGATCGACGTAGGCATCTCCTGTGACAAACACGATATCCACCCATTCCCACCCCCGTTGCCTCATTTCCTCCGCCGACATCGGTGCCAGGGGATGCCCATCCAACTGATGGCCGGCTCGGGTGGATCGCTGGGCGGTCGACCGTCGGGACGCATCGTCCAACATCGGTAACGGAGTTCGGGCAGCCGGATTCACCATGAGCATCGTCTCGTACACGGCGGCAAAAAAACCATAACGTTTTGACAGGGACATTGTATATCGAAATACCACCCCATTATATTTCCACTTTTGCCGGCTGCGCGATATGATGCTGTTCGTATCCCTTGGGCCGAGCTAGATCCGGGAGGTGATGGGATCAGCTGCGTTCGTGCACCACCAGTTCAAGGGTATTCGTTGGTCCGGTAGGAGGTAACCGTGAAAATCGTCCCTTATCGCGGTTGGAATAACAATCTATGCCTGAGCAATGACGTTGCGGAAGTGATCGTGACTCTGGATGTGGGGCCACGGATCATTTCCTATCGCCTTCGGGATGGGATCAATGTGCTGAAAAACTACGATTCCCAGATGGGGGGAACAGGCGAGCCGGAATGGCAGATCCGCGGCGGCCATCGTTTCTGGATCGCTCCCGAGGACCTGACCCGAACCTACTACCCCGATAATCGCCCAGTACGCTGGGAGCCTTTGGGGGACTTGGCGGCCCGCTTCATTCCACCGCCAGAGACCGAATACGGTCTGCAAAAGATCATGGAAATCCAGTTGGATCAACGCTCGTCACGCCTGGATGTCAAATTGCAGGTCACGAATATCGGATCAACGCCGACTGAATTGGCTCCGTGGGGTCCTACAGTCATGGCTCCTGGGGGGATCGAAATCATCCCTCTGCCGCCCAAACGGCCCCACCCGGGACATCCCCGCAATGCACGTTCCCCTGCAGATTTTGCCCCGAACCAAGAACTCATACTTTGGCCCTACTTCGACTTTGCGGACACGCGCTGGACCTTTGGTAGCCGCTACATTTTTCTGCGACAAGATGTCAATCGGGGGCCTACGAAAATCGGCCTGGCGCACCGCATGGGATGGGTTGGATACCTCAATTCCGGCACTCTTTTCGTCAAGCGCTTCGACTATCGCGAGGGTGCGGTTTACCCCGACTTGGGTACACGGTATCAAACCTTCAGCAATGAGGATATGTTAGAAATGGAAACGGTTGGTGAACTAACTACACTGCAAGCAGGCGAGTCAGCAAGCCTGATCGAAAGCTGGGAGCTTTTCGCACCGGTCCCGGACATTCACACCGAAGAAGATGTCGATCGCTACATCTTACCGTTAGTGACCGGAGCTTGAGATCCTCGGAACACCGGAGAATAGCTGGGCATCCTCAGAACACCCGAAGAATCTTCTTGAGGGCGTATTCCCGGATCACGTGCCTGGGTTCATGGTTGCTCCTGCTTGCTTGGCCCAAGGTAACCGCTCCGCAAGCAGAAGGAAGGTGACCCCCGGCAATCCCAGGGCGGATGGAACCTTGAGTTGACGAGGAACTGATGCAAACGGCCTTGCTCAAAGTCCGCGATGTCATGGAACGTCAACCGGTGACTGTAGCTCCTGATTGTCCGCTGAAGGATGTCCTTCGTTTGATGAACGAACGACGGATCGGTTCTGTTTTGATTACCGACGAGGAGCGACGCCTCCTGGGCATATTCACAGAACGGGACCTTTTACGGCATATCGTGGAAGAGCCCATGGATTGGCCCAGCCGTCCGGTCCGTGACTGGATGACTCCACGGCCTCATACGATCGGTCCCGATCTGGATGTCGAAGAAGCCATGCAGCGGATGGAACGCCTGCGCGTACGCCATTTGCCGGTTGTGGAAGATGGTTTGGTTGTCGGTATCCTTTCGACGCGATTGCTCATGGCCCGGCGGACGGAATATCTCAATCGACTCGTCGAAGCACGGACCCGTGCCTTGAAACAGTTGAACGATGAATTGCTCGCTCGTGACGCCGAGTTGCAATACAATCTCAAAGCGGCAGCCCGTTTTCAGACCCGTCTGTTACTCCCCTCCGTTCCACCGACCTGGCCGGAATGGAGCTGGGGTATTCACTACGCTCCCCTCGATCATCTCGGAGGAGATTATTATGACCTGGCCCGTCCCGATGCCCAGCATCTGGGTTTTCTCATCGCTGATGCCAGCGGTCACAGCATTGCCGCTATGATGGTGGCCATCATTTCTCGAATCGCTTTCAACGAGGTAGCCTCTACAACGGTTTCTCCTGGCGCAGTCCTGACCGCTATGAACGACCGGCTACAAAATCTAGCCGATGATCGGTTCGTTACGGCTTTCTATGGGGTTTTCAACCGTCAAACAGGTCAGTTGACCTTTGCCAATGCCGGCCATCCCTCACCCTTGCACTTCATCGCAGCAACCGGTCAGGTCAAAGAATTGCGGGCCTTCGGTTTTATGCTGGGCATTGTCCCGGGCGAGCAATTTCGGGAACGTAGCGTTCAGTTGCAAGGGGGTGACCGTCTCGTCTTCTACACCGACGGATTGATCGAAGCTCGAAATGAAATCGGCGAGACATATGGAGTGGATCGCTTGATTGCCTGTTTGCAACGCCACGGACGCGAGTCGCCGGATTTCTTGTGTCGTGCGATTCTGGAGGATCAACGTCAGTTCTGCGGGCGACAACCGCTCCAGGATGACCTGACGCTCGTAGTGGCCGCTTATGCCGGACAACCGGCTGGGGTATGAATTATATATCATCCATGGATAAAAACTTAATTTATTATTGGAACATGGAATAATATAGATATTATGCTGGAGTAGGATAAATGTGAGATATATTCAATCGATGCAATCAATCCTTATGGAGCAAAACCATGGAAATCACTACACGACGAGAATTTCTCCAACAGACCGGTGCGGGTCTGGCAACTGCTGCTCTGATGGGTGGTGCTGAGCTGAGTTCCGGAGCCGCCGAGCCAAGCGAGGTCATACCTCCTCATCGAGCTGTCGATGTTCCTGGTGTCCATGCCTATCCCTCCGAACATTCTCTACATGCGGGCGAAACCCTTCGGCTTCATGTGAGCGCGAGTGTTCCGTACGATCTGGCCATTTGCCGGCTAGGGCCTCGTTTTGACGATCCTGCTGCCGAGGAAGTGCTCCAGGAGTTCCCCCAGCAATCTCCCGCGCCCCATCCTATACATCCCGGTTCGTATATCCATGTGCAAAAATCTTTATCGGAGCAAATCAATTCATTGAGCATAGAGCTGTGGATACGCCCTTGGAGGATTCTTGGAGCACAGGCTATCATCAGTCAATATAATTATCCTGAAGAATGCTCTTTGGCAGTGATGACCAATGCCCAGGGACAGATCAATTTCTATCTAGGGGATGGAAGCAAATATCGTGCAGATTGGGAGCACATTTCCCCGGAGAAATCTCTCCATGTACCCGATGCGAAAGGCCCCCTTCGGGTACGTTGGCACCACCTGGTGGCCGTATGGGATGGCCGAGTCAAGCGCGTCTATATCGATGGTCGGAAAATTGCCGAATGGCCCTGGGCGGGAAAAGTCCGATGGGCCGCGGTACCACTGCGTTGGGGTGCGGCAGGGGAGGGGGGCAAAGCCACGCGATTTCTCGATGCAGACCTGGCAATGCTCGCCATCTATCCCCGTGCCTTAAATGATGAAGAAATTCACAAGCGATTTGCCGACAAGGGACTGACAGTTCCGGAAGAAGCCAACCTGCTCGGCTGTTGGCCCTTACAGGAGGAAAAGGGGGAACGCACCGAGGATACCAGCGGCCAACAACGCCACGGCAGAATCATCAATCACGGTACCTGGATGATCGGTGGACCCTCCTTCGATGCTAACGTCCCGAGATTTGGTGATTATGATCCTGGGAAGGATACGAAACGGGGTCATGCTTTACGACTGGCATCCGATGATCTTTATGATTGTCGATGGCCTGTACGTCATACTTGGAAAATTCCGGAGAATGCCCTGCCTGGATTGTATGTCGCTCGCTTTCGATATGAATATGAGAAAGTAGAGAGGTATCAGTATGTAACGTTCATCGTCAAACGGGGTAAGGATAAACCGAAACCGCCCCTGCTGGTATTAGCGGCGACCAACACCTGGCGGGCCTACAGCAGTACGCCATTTGCCATACCGCCAGCTCCCCGCAAACAAGTATGGGGAACAGGTGGGATAGCCAACGGCCCCACCAACCCACCTGCTTTTAGCTTCTATCGTGCTCACGCTGCGGGGCAGGGGACTCTACAGCTGGGATTGCGGATGCCCTGGCCTGTGGCAAGTCCCTATGTGCTCTATGGCGGTCCGACAGAATATAGCCACCTCGTACGAGCGGAACGCCCTTTGCACGTTTGGCTCGAACAAAACGGTTATTCCTACGACATCATCAGCGACTACGATCTGCATAAACAACCAGATATACTACTATCCTACCGTGCGGTCATCATCGTAGGTCACAATGAGTATTGGTCTATTCCCATGTATGATGGACTCCGCAAGTATTTACAACAAGGTGGGCAGGTCATTGTTCTCTCTGGCAATACCCTCTTTTGGCGGGTCAGTTTCAACCCTGAGGGGACCATCATGGAATGCCGAAAAGTAGACGCACCCGGTGATCAGATTCCACCCCAGCGGCGCGGCGAGGCCTGGCATAGTCAGGATGGACGGCGGGGTGGTCTGATGCGAGAATGCGGCTATCCTGGCTGGCGACTCATCGGCTTGGAATCACTGGGTTGGAACAACCAAGGCAACCCCAAAAACTTTGGTCCCTTCGTCATAGAAGATCCTGAACACCCATTCTTCCGGGAACCTGAAAATCTGCAACTCCGCAAAGGAGACCGCATCGGCGAGGCTGGAATCGGCAAGACGCCTGCCGCAAATGGACACGAATTTGATGTCCGACTCTCGACATTAGCCCAATTACAGCAACAGCCGAATCCCCCGGGAGGGGTCGTTCCTGAGGAGCCACCAGGTATCCGGTTGTTAGCCAACGGCATCGTACCTTGGAAAGAAGGCGGGGCCGCCTTCGATTTCTTCATGCGCCCGGTCAAACCCACCGCCGACCAGGGTGGCGAGATGATCTATTGGGAACGGCCGGAAGGAGGGCGTGTCTTCAACGCCGGTTGTATCGGCTATGCCTGGGCCATGCTTGCGGATCACCGTTTGCAAAAACTGCTGAGCAATGTGCTGGCCCATTTTGGCATCAAGCCTCGATCTTCTTAGGTTGTTGCGCGATACGAGTTTCATTTCTGGGCTGCAGCCAAGGCTTTCTGTAACTTGTTGAAATGGGGCTGATCGGCAGGGTGAATCTGCCGTTGATCCAAACCGTGCTTCAGGGCTTGAGCGAAAGCTTTCTCCGCCTGCGTCACATCGGCAGGCGATTGCTCCAGATAGAGGATTGCTCGATGGAAGTACCGTAAACCTGTCTCTTCCAGCCGGAGGGCTTCCTGCAGGTCCTGTTCTGCTTCGGTAAATTGCTTCAAACTGATCCGCGCACGGGCCCGGGTATCTAGTAAATCACCCGTCAACCCTACCCTTTGTATTGCACGATTGACAAGCTGGAGAGCCCTCTGGGCTTGTTGGGAGTCGGCAGCCAGCAACCACGCCAGGTTATTGAGAACAATCACCTGATCGGGATGTTCACGCAGCATCGCTTCATACAACTGGATTGCCTGCTCCACTTCATGGCGCACCGCGTGGTATTCGGCACGATACAACTGCAGCGTCAGGTTTTGCGGTTGTTGGCGCAGACCATCATCGATCCACCGCAATACCTCCGATGCTACCATCTCACTCACGGAAGCATTTCGAAGGAGAGCCAGACCAGCGCCGGCACGCACGGGAGGGGGTAGCAATGGCTCTAGGCGTTGCAACTGTTTCAGGGCCTGATCCACGCGACCGGCGTAAGCAAGAAGACCAGCCAGGCCCATGGCAGCTTCCGGGCGTTGGGGCACAAGGGAGGCATAACGCTCCAGTGCCGTTTGAATCATAGCCTGCCCTGCGGATGTGTTGCGTACTTGCGGGAGGCGAACTAGTTCATCCAGCAACGAGGCTACCTGTTCACGACGAGTCCAGTAGTCTCCATGGTGGCCATCGGAAGAGTAGGCATAACGTTCAATCCATTGTTGGGCTTTTGTCACTTGTCCCGTCCGACACCAGAATCGAGCCAAAACGGTGATGGCACGCCAATCATCCCCATGGAGTAGCTCGAGACGTTTGGCGAAGGTTTCTGCTGCAGAGTAGTCCTCCGATTGAATCAGCTCCTCGAGAGCGGCGACGAGATAGTGCAAATTGTCGGGGTCGTTATCGAGCAAGGTTTGCAAGCAGCGACGACTTTGGGATCGCTGCCCCATCAGTCGGTAAAGTCGGGCCAGATCGTAGAGGTCTTTTGGCGCTTGACTTTTTTTCCAGGCTGCTTCCAAAGCTGAGGCTGTGCGTTGCAACAATTGTTGTCGTGCCTCACCGTCAAGGAATCGACTCAAGGTGGCACATACTTGAGCGTCGGCACGCAATTCCGCGGCAGTAGCACTTAGATCATCATCAATCCGCTTCAACAGAGCTACGGCTTGCTTTCGAGCTGACTCTGTCTCTTGCGTGACGTATAGGAGTGCCAGTTGTCTTTGTGCCCAGACTCGCTCAGAACGATCGAGGGCATGGTACTGGAGGTATTCCTCGATGAGGTTCACGGCTTCCTGGGAATGTTTCCGGGATAACTTCAGACTCAGCAGAGTTTGGATGTAGGCTTTCCGTTCCTCCGCACTTTCCAGTTGGCTGAAGGCGAACTGCAGAGATGAGGAAGTTGGGCGTGCCTCGTGCCATACGGCCAATGCTGCAGCATGGATGGAGCTGGGCAAAGTACGTCGCGCAGCGTGAATCTGCTCGGGTCCGAGTATCAGAGCCGCACGCAGCCAATCATCGGCATGAGCACTGCTACTTCGAACGGCTTCGCGGAGCAGGGAAGGGGCCTGGGGGAGTTGCCAGCGTGCGGCAACTTCTCCCAACCAACTGATGCCACCGGCCTGTCCTTCTACGAGGGGACGCAGCTGGACGATTGCCCATTCTCGCTGTTCTGCTGGTAGAGAAGCCACTAACCTCAAAATGAGGTACCGGATAGCTAGTACACCCCAACGGGGGTCGCACCGCAGACGTTGAACCACCACTTCCGTGGCGGTCGTATCCTTGTGAGTCAGCAGGTGGCGTAGCCACTCGTAAGCGATGTCTAAGTGGGTAGGATACAATTGAAAAGCTGACGCGAGGATGCGGGCGGCTGTATCGTACTGCTCCAGTTGCTGATGCAAACGAGCCAGTGTTGCAGCGGTATCGGGCCGCAGAGGCTGGGAGCCGAAACGACTGCTCAAGCGCGACAACCAAGCTGATGCTTCGGAGCGATCCGCATCATATGCCTTACATAGAAGCACATGCTCCCCCTCCGGACCTTGCTGGGCCAGTAACGTCTGGTACGCCCTCTGGGCCAGAGCTTTCTGACCATACTGAATCCCCTTCTGATACAAGCGAAACCACAGGTTGGCATCCCGGGGGCGGCGTGTCGCTAACTCTTCCAACAGGGTGAGGACCCGGTTCTGGTCCTCCGCCACCTCAAAAACGTCGAGCAGACCTTGGAACAAGCGGACCTGATCGCCCTCCGGCCAGCTTTCCAGGTGCTGGCAGAGTGGTAACAATGGCCGCAACCGCCCTGGCTCGCAGACGATGAGTTGCCCACGACTAAGGCGAATGTCGACTTGATCCCCACAGGCGGCTTGTGCTTCTTCAACAACTCCCAAAGCTGCAGTGCTACCTTGCCATTCAGCGGTAGTGTGGATCAAAGCGAGCCAGAGTGGAACATCATTGGGTCGTCGGCCCAATTCTCGCCGCAGACGCTGGACTGCTTCGGAGTATCGTCTCTGGGCCCGCAGCACTTCGGATTGCAAAAGGACCGGTGTACTGCTTGATGGTGGAAAACGGCTTGTCACCTGCTCTGCGACTTGCTCTAAACGTCGCCATTCCTCCAGGCTGGCTCCCCGGCATTGCAGCAGATGAGCCTGGAACCGTAGCCAATGCGCCACAATCGGACCGGAGGCATACGGAGAATGGGCCGCCTGTTCCCAAATTCGTGCGGCATCGGCAAACCGTCCCATGTCAAGATAAAGTTGTCCCAGTCCGTGCAAGGCTTGCACATTGTGAGGCTCGGTGAGCAGTACGCTCTGAAAGGCTTTTTCGGCTTCTTGACGCTCACCGAGTTGCTCCGTGACCACTGCACGCAGCAATTGCAATTGCACTTTCAGGGCGGCCAATCGTTGGACATCGGGAAGGAAATTGTCGATAAGTCGCAAGGCCTCGGCCCAGTTCTGATCCCGCATTGCTAATCGGATTTGCAAATAGCGTTGGGGAATTGTGGCGTTGGGATGGGTCTGCAATCGTTGCAAGATCTCCGCCGTCCGTGCCTTGTCCCCTTGCTGGATCAGCAAGTCTGCTAAGGGAATGAGCAGGTCCTGGGCATCGGGAAGGCGTTGCAATCCTTCTTCCAGAGTGGCGATAGCAGCGGGAATGTTCCCTCGACTTACTTCCAGCCAAGAGAGCGCGCGTAGGACTCGTAGCTCTCGTGGATACAAAGAGCGAGCTTCCCGTAGTAGGTATTGTGCCACATCCCAGCGGAACCGTCGCTGATAAGTATCCGCCAGTAGCAGGGTGGCTTCGATATTTTCCGGATCTAACTCGAGGACCCGTTGCAAATGCTGCAGAGCTACCTCACTATCGCCACGCGCTGCTGAACCATTTTCCGCCAGATACAGCTCGAAACGGGCACGGGTAAGATGGGCCTCAGGATCGGCGGGCAAGTTTGCCACCATCCGGTCCAGAACCTCACGGGCGGCTGAGGGATCATTCAGATTGCGCCAGAGGAGCTGAGCCAATCGCTGATATGCGAGCAGTTCCTGAGGGGCTAATTCCACGGCCTTTTCGTAACACCGACGTGCCTCGGTAAGGCGGTTCAGTCCCGCCTGTGCAGCTCCCAATTGCTGCCAGAGCAAGGACTCTTCGGGGAAAGACTCCAATAATGTTTTCGCATGGACCAACGCGTCCGAATACCGACCGATACGCAAAGCGGTCGCCAGGGCCTCCCGACGTATGGCGTGCCGCTGAGGATCGGTATGGAGAATCTGATCATAAAGGAAGAGAATTTCTGCCCCTCCGCGCCCCTGACCATGACGCTGTCGTAGCAATTGGGCTAGACGAATACGTGCTTCGACATCTTGGTTGCGAAACTCCAAATATTGCCGATAATAGTGAATCGCGGCATCGAGACGCTGTTCTTCCTCGGCACGTTGCGCTTGGCGAAGCAAGGCCTCAGGGATTCTTTCCGCCTGCAATTGGTGTATGCCCCCGAGAGATGCCGCGACCGCGAATACCACAAAGACTAGACGTAACAGGAAGGGTTTATTGATGGTCGGCATCGACGCTGCATCCTTGCACAAACCCAAGGAGATCCCTTCGCGGCTGGGTCTTGAGTTCACCGCACCAGGTGTTCCTCACCCTCATCAGTTCATGCCGCGACAAGCGTATCCTACGACACCGCTGCAGGGCAAATCAAGACAGGATCGCCCCCGAGTACCGAATGATATCAACTCGGCAATATACTGTCCCAGGCCCAATCCATCCAAGCTCGGGGTGGTGTGTGCAACGGACTTTTCACGGGCCTTACTTGTTCTTTTTCTCCCCTTGATCAGATGGAGATGAGGTCGAAGAGGCGCCTGTCGTCGAGGGTGAGAACTTCCCTGCTTTGAACTCAGCGAGTAAGGGAACGATGATTTCTGCCGGTAGAATGTGTGTCTCTACCCGTCCGGCCCGAGCGATACACAATCCCAGAACATTACCGTCCAAGTCCACAACCGGCCCACCACAGTCGCTGGGTTTGAGAAACATATCAGTTTGCAGGATCAAGGGAAAGCCCGTGCGCCGACCGGAGAGGGAGCCACCCAATTGATTCTGGAAGTCACTCCGATCCGGCGTGGTTTGTTTACCGAGGACAACTTCTACAGAGTGTTCTTGGCCATCCCGTAGGAATGTAACCCGGACTTTGTCTTGAGGGCGCGAGTTCTCTAGAGCGTCGCGGAGTGCCTGACGACCGGGAGTTTTGACACCATTGATTGCTACGATGATGTCGCCTTCTTTCAGACCTGCTTTTGCCGCCGCACTGTTCCGCTCGACGCGTGTAATCTTGGCGCCGATGACTTTGCCATCCGCATCCGTTGGATCATCAGACGTCATGAACACACCCAGATAACCCCGGTTGAGGTTATCGATCATAGCATCTGCACCTGTGGGTTTGCGGGTGATGGCACTGACGATCCCTACCGCCACCGGTTCGCTTTTGATGTCCACGGCAGCGACCCAGGAGCCAATTCTGGCTATTCGACTGTCCCCGAAACGCAACGGCTTCAGGTTACGGACGTCCACGTGTAGCATCGCTAAATCTGTCGGACGGTGTGTGCCGACCAGTCGCGCCGGCGACTCTGTACCATCCGCGAAGCGGACCGTAATGCCGTCGATCTGGCGTAACTCACTTGCCTTGGTCAATATATACCCATCTGAGGACACAATCGCGCCCAGAGCCACGTCCTGGTCGTTCACCCGCACCCGAACAGTCGAGTCACGCACTGGCTCGATCACGGCACGGAAGGGTGCCAACAGTCGGGGATTGTTGGACAATTGGGCCCAAACAGGGGTGGACCACAAAACTCCGATCACAATAGCCAGCATCAGGCGGTTCATCATGGGGGACCTCTCAAATCCAAGATGGTACATAGTATGTAGAGACCAAACCTCTGAAGAGATATTTAGCTTCCGCTCGAACGTCGACCGAGTTTCACAGTAAGTGTCATAATGGTAGTACCGCGGCGGATGGTCAGTTTGATTTCATCGCCCGGTTTATACTTTGCCATCATCTCACGAAATTGTTTCACAGATTTGATGGGTTGTCCGTTGAATTTGGTGATCGTATCTCCGGCTTTCAGACCAGCCTGACCCGCAGGGGTATTCGGCTCCACCTCTTCGGTAATCCAAGCATCATCCTCTTCATCATCTGGGAACACTACACCCAGAAATGGGACATTCTGCGCAGGCTGGTTCAACCGGGATGGTCGCCCTACCACTTCGCCAGCCACCAGAGCTTTCCATTCCGCCAGGAACTTCTCGATGGGAACATGAATGTTTTGATTCAGAGTCAAGCCGATGCGGCTATGGATACCCACAAGACGGCCCTCCAAATCGAATAGCGGTCCTCCAGAATCGCCACCGACAAGAGCACAGTTGGATCGGATGAGGTCGGAAAGTACATTTTCCACCCGTCCCAGGCGTGCGACCGGCGGGCGATCCTGTTTTGGACCTCCGGGATGACCCAGGGTGACTACCCATTGACCCCGTTTCAACTCCCCGGACTTGCCCAAGGGTACTGTCGGCCACTTCCCATCGTTGGGGCCAGGATCTGTGATCTGCACCATTCCGGCATCTGTTTTGGGATCGATCCCTAAGGTTTTTCCGTTGACTTTCCGGCCATCGGCCAGAACAATCTTGCAACTACGCCCCGCTTTATACTCCGATCCCTTGGAAAAGGGACTATCGCCAGCAATGACGTGGGCAGCGGTCAGAACCAGACCATCCTCACTCACGATCACCCCACTGCCGGCTCCAATGCCGATCAGGATGCCTACAGTCGAAGGTGTGCACTTCTCCACAACTTGTTGAACCCGATTCTGCAGGGCACGCAACTGGGCTACGTCTGTGGGGAAGTCGGTGCGATCGGTTGGCCAGGCATCGTCAAGGGCAACGAGAATGCCGGGACGGGACGGCACAAGCATCATTCCCAGTGCCAAAACCGTCAATGCTTGGAATAAACGCCATTTCGCATATGGGATCATTTCCGGTCCTCTGAAGTCCCTGTTGCGTTCCAAAGGATACACTACCCAACCATCCGGCAGGACTCGGCCTTTCAGAACTCCTATTCTATTTTTCTCGACCAAGGTGCCCCGTTGCAACATGTTTCTACATAATTCGGTCAGAAAAAATCCTCACAGTCTTCAACTTGTCTCACCAATGCAGGGGAGCCGGGGTAATCCGTAACCGGGAATTCAACATCTTCGGATTCGGAGTATTTATTACTCAGGTTGCACGCTCGCTCGACGTACCAGAAGTGCGAACTGAGGATAGAATCCGATCGGTACCAAGTGAGATTACCTTGGGGTCATCTCCCGCGGGTGGGCTGACCCATCGGCCGACCTGACCGCCGCCACCAGGGACTCCCCGGACAAGGCCACGGGTCAGAATGTACCAGCAGAAATAGCAGTGGTTACTCGTGGCACCAGGCAGAGCATAGGGATTTTCTGCCAGAATCTGATCCCTCAAAGCAGACAAACCGTGACGAAATATAGTTCCGACGACGGGATGGCGGCGAGCACGGCGGATGATTGTCCGGACGTCGTCCTGATAAATGTTTCCGATCGTAAGCTGGTCTAAGTCTGAGGCAAACCCACAACACGGCTTGACATCTCCACGAGGATTGACAATCAAGGCTTGACCTGGTCCTTCACAGTAATCTTCCTCAAACCATATCCCATCCCAGGGCTGACCCGGTAATTTTTCTGCCCGTTCCACCAAGGCGAGATGATTCCAACACAAGGTCATGGTCAAAGAATCGCTGACCAGCAAATAACGACCCAGCAGAGGGGAGTATTCCACGACTGCATTGAGTGCTTGGGCTAAACGCTGGATTGGCTCCAATCCGGAATGTGGTGTCCTGCTCGCATAGCTGAGCGAGAGAATCGTATCTGAGGCGAAGATTTCACGGACCAGGCGACAAAATCGAGCCAGTTTATCCGTGTGGATGCCATGGAATTTATCGACGGAAAGCCCAATTTTCCCGCTAAAGCCCGAATCACGCAATTGGCTGAGCACATCACGTAAGTGCTGATCGTCCTCAAACCAGACCCCGTTAGTCATGAGTTTATCGAAGCGGAATCCGAGTTGGGCTGCGCGGCGAGATATGGTTACGAGGAAATCCGGACATAAGAACGGCTCGCCTCCCGTGAATCCTAGACGAGTAATCCCCAGGCCGTGGCATTGCTCTAGAAAACTGAGAGCAGAGGAAACGTCTAATCGATCTGTCCATTCGATTGGCACGCAGCAGTGAGGACAGGAAAGATTGCACTGGTAGGTGGGGGCAAAGGAGAGGTAATCGGGACGAAACGTCCGGCGTTTGCGGCGAGGTTGATCGCGTTCCATCCAGTCTCGGCTCAAGGTTGACTCCCAATAATAGGTGGGCTGAAGGTGGTCTCAAGGTATCGACTGGATTGATTGTAAGTGCTCCGGGACGAGATCGGTATAGATGGACATTTTATTACCCTAGGATAAGGTGATCAGGAGGTAGAAAGAAGTATGCGCCGGTGGTTATTGCGGAATGAGAGGATAGGACGGGGGTTTGGGCAGGAGCAGGCGGCGGGACAATCGAACATAATGATCATTATCGGACGTTGTACCACCCCGCTTCACGAGCCTTTCGCTGTCCAAAAACCCACCTTAGTGCCTCTGATTTCTCCTGTGCCTATCTTATCACCCAGGTCGAATACGAGATAATGCGCCGTTTGCTCAAGATGTGCATCCTGTCCTGGAAATTCCTATCGTACAATCCGAAACCCCTCCATTTCCTCATCGGGATATTCATAACTTTCCTCACCTTCGATGTATCCTTCCATCTTGCCCCGCAAGGAAGATAAGAATTGCTCTACCCGGTCCTGCTCGCCCTGTACCCATAGTTGCACCCTGCCGTCAGGTAGATTGCGCACCCAGCCACAAACCCCATATTGTTGACCTAGCGATGCTGCTGTCGCCCGAAAACCGACACCCTGGACATGTCCCCGAAAGTAAATCATCTGTGCCATGTTCTCTACTTCCCTTCCATCGAACACATTGTTCCGGTCACTCTGGTCAATCTGTTCGCTAAACTATCTGGCACCTCATTGAGACCGAGGACATCGCGGGCTTACCCATCACGTAGCATTTCCCTGGCGGCATTATATCCACAGGCTCCCATAACTCCTCCCCCAGGATGCGTACCGGCCCCACACATGTATAGGCCACGTATCGGCGTCCGATAGTTCGCATAACCACCGACAGGTCGGAAGCTAAACATTTGATGTAAACTCATGGCTCCATGCATGATATTCCCACCTGTAATTCCCCACAATTTCTCCATATCGGGTGGGGAGATCACCATCCTGTGCAATACGCTTGCCTTGAACCCCGGTGCATACTCCTCCATTACGTCGAAACAGCGATCCGCAAAACGGTCCTTTTCTTGCTCCCACGTTGTTCCCTTGAGGTGATACGGAGCGTACTGCACAAACATGCTGAGAATATGTTTCCCTGGTGGAGCGAGCGAATCATCCAAGGCAGTGGCCATAGTGCACTCCAACATCGGATTTTCCGCCCAACGGCCATATTTCGCATCGTCGTATGCTCTCTCGATGTAATCCAGGTCTGGACAGATATGCATGGTGCCATGATGCTGCGGACCTACCCCTTCTCCGGGCAAACATCGGAAGTTGGGAGGTCGATCCAAGGCCACATTAATTTTGACGGTGGCAGAACTATAGTCGATACGACGGACTGCCGCCACAAACTCGGGAGGCAGTTCCTTCTCTTCGAGCAGGCGGAGAAATGTCACGTGAGCATCGGCATTGGAGGCGATCTGTCGCGATCGCAACTCTGTTCCATCCTGCAGTGCCACTCCTTCAACCCGTCCCGCACGTACCAGGATGCGAATGACCTCCGCATTGGTTCGGATTTCTGCACCATAGCTTCGGGCGGCCGCCGCCAGACTCTCGGCGATCATGCCCATGCCCCCGCGGACGTACCCCCAAACTCCCCGTACTCCGTTGCATTCACCCATGACGTGATGAAACAGGACATAAGCAGTTCCCGGTTGGGAAGGGGAAGCAAAAGCCCCGATCACCGCGTCGGTCGCCAGGGTTGCTTTGAGTGGCTCCGACTCGAACCAGCGTTCCAGGATCGGACGTGCTGCGGCAGTCAGGATTTCGACGGCATCGTTGCCTAGGGGTAACCCCAGCTTGCGAAATTGCCATCCTAACTGGGCGATTTTCCACAGATTGCCTGGACGCATCGAGTACGGATCAGGAGGTGTTTGCATCAACCAGGGTTCCAAGAACTCCGCGATGCGAGTAAGCATCTCCTCGTACCGTGGATAATTCTCGGCGTCCTTGGTTGAGAACTTGGCAATCTCTTGCAGGGTCAGATTGCGGTCCGGGCCCATCATGAGGTAACGGCCATCCAGCAAAGGCGTAAAGGAGGATGGGTTCCGGGGAATCATCTCGAAGCCATGGCGCTTGAGATTCAAGTCTCGGATGATTTCTGGACGCAAAAGGCTATTGACGTACGCAGCGGTGGACACCTTAAACCCTGGCCACAGCTCCTCCGTGATGCAGCAGCCTCCCAGGATTGAGCGACGTTCCAACACCAGAACGCGGCGCCCCGCCTTCGCCAAATAGGCGGCACAAACCAGACCGTTGTGACCACCACCAATGATGATGACGTCATAATCGGATGGCATGGCAGTCTCCCCTGGGACAGGGTATGCCAAAGGGCTTTCGCGAGGATGAAGTATTTAGAGTTACTCTAGAAATGGATGATATGAGAGCCTACCTGACACGACGTACCTGCATGGCATGGCTGGCGGTGGAGCGAGTGTGGTGCGCTCGATAATGCAGTTCAGTAGTCGCGGGTTTCGCGTTCGGCTCCGCCCTGCTCCAAATGCACTTGCTTGTATCCTCCCAAGAGCCAGAAATAGAGAATCAGGATCAAGAAACCGATGGCTAAGCTGGCAGGCACAAAAGCGGTGTACAGCAGCGCCATCTTCGCCCCATGAAGGCGTGCCTGGGGGAGTATGTTCTGGTCCTGAGAATAGTAAGGCAATCCTTCCTCTAGCCACCACTGGTAGAGCTTGCGGAGATTTTCTTCGAGTTTAGGTTCAGCCTGCCGACCCTGCTGCTTGAGAGTGTCTATCATTTCCAGGTCGCTTTCCAAGGTGGTTTTCGTGATTTTTCGTTCAGATTCCGGCTTTTTCTGCTGCTCCAGGACGACGGCGTAGTCCTGAAATACTTTCAACTTGGCGTTATCGATGCCTGCGACTTTAGGTGCCGCCTCGGGCCAGAGACCGGAAAGGATGGGGAAACCCTTAAGGTCGGGATGACCGGCATCATCACGGGCCATGTACCGTTCATAAGTTTTCTGTCGCTCTGGTGTTTCCTGCAAGAATGTGACTGCGAAATAATCCTGCTTGTAGCCAATTCCGGGGCCTCCAAGGATCCCAGCGCTGATCATGCCGATACCGCCGCTCAAACCCAAGGCCAATGCACCTCCTTTGGGAAAACGCTCTGAGATCACCCCAAGGAGAGTTGGCCAGTAAAAAGTCTTACCGATCCCGTAAATTGTGACCGCTAAAAGCCAAGGCCCGATGGAATTGATTGAGGGATGACCCAGCAGATACAAACCCAAAACACCTAAGACCGCACTGAAGAATAGCAGACCCACGGGGTTGATCTTGTGAACAATCGGGCCTGCAAAGAATCGCAGGGTGAACATCAAAATGTTGGTCCAAATGAAAGCCAAAGTGGCTTGAGTTTGATCCTGGACTACCTGGTTTGTTATGTTGGTAATCCAGCTGTCGGTACCAAGCTCAACATACCCTACCAAAGCATGCATGATATAAAGCAGTGCCAGGACCCAACTCCCAAGACTGAAGTTGGTGTACCAGGCAAATGCTAGCCAGAGGATCAGGGCGATCACCCAGCCCAGAACGCTGAGGACTATATCCCGCTTTTCCGGATCGTTGGTGCTAATAGCCGGACCTACCACGCTGGGCAGAAAACTCGCCAAAGCCAAGGCAATCATGACAGCGGCAAAGGTGAAGCCGAAGAGGCCGATGGTCTTCATCATGTCTGTCACCGACACACCTGCCGTCTTGGCTTCTGAGCTGGGAAAACGCCGGCCGACCATCATGATTCCGTAGATGAAGACCGGAATGAGAAAAACTCCCAGCTTGTATTCCCAGCGAATGTTTTCCGCAAACTGATTGAAGCCGAGCATGATGACGGCACCGAGTATCAGTCCGCCTGGCCAACCGGCGTGCAAGATATTCAGCCAGTGCGTCTTATTCTTGGGAAAGAGCGTGGCGGTCAGTGGATTGATCACGGCTTCACACGTACCGTTGCCTAGAGCAAACAGCCACATGCCGAGATTGAGACAGTAAAAAGCCCCTTCCTTCCCATACTGATTGAAAACCGGTGTAGCGGCAAAGGTAACCACAGCGGACAGAGTATGCAGCAGGAACGCCACCACCATGAGTTTGCCGTAACCGAAGCGATCTGCCAGAAAGCTGAAAAAGATGATCGCCAGGCCAAAGCCGACCAAACCTCCTCCGGTGATCGTTCCCAATTCCGTTTGCGTAAAGCCAAATTGATTGCCCCAATCCTTGAGGATTTCCACTCCGCGGACCGAAAACCCAATTCCGGCGGCAATTAGGGTAAAAAAGCTAGCCCAAAACAAGATTTTGTCATTCAGGGTCGGGCCGTTGGATGCAGGAGAAGCTGTTGTGCTCACGAGTTCACTCCTCGATAGAGGACGTTGCTTTAGGAGCAATACCAGTCAATTGCTAACCTATGAGGCGATATCAGTCAACTGCTAACCTGTGATGCGATGGCTCCACGGAAAAGCGTGCGAATGTTCGCCCGGCTGTCAAGAGGGGCGCGAAGAAATTTATTGCCCGCAAGGGAATGAAGTCCTGTGTCGACCCTGTCTCGGTAAATGCATAGACATTGCCGTTCGGAGGGGTTGTACTATGTCCAATGTGAATCATAGGCGGTGATGATCTCGAGAGCCATCAAGTCTGCAGATCCCGCCTCCGATGCAAATGACATGAGGTGGGAGAGAGAAGACATTGCGAGTCAGCCGCAAACGTGGAATGTTGTGGCCTTGATCAAAGGACACGAGCGGTTTGTCTTCGTATATGACGAGACCAGCCGGGATATGCTTATTGACGAAATACGTTATCAGGCGGCAGATCCAGATTCCCCCATCAACTGGCACGATGCCGGGCTGCTCACGCAAAAAATCCGACAGGCGTCAGAAACCTTGCATCAGAACCACCCCTTTCCAGCGGTTCATACCGAAGAATCCCCCGATTACGACTCCACAGAGGACTAATCAGGCAAATTCGCCACATTCAGGGGTGGTTCTCGAATGAGATGTCCACTAGGAAACATAGCGTGGATGGACTGGAACGTTCTGGCCAGCGGGATCGATTCCTTTGACACTCGAACAACATCTAGCTGACTTTTTCCTGCATCTCAGCGTCGAGCGCAACGCCTCGGAAATGACCGTCAAGTCTTATCGCGAGGACTTGATGCAATTCGTGACCTTTCTGCGTGATCATCGCAAGAAAGCCACCTTGGAGGTGTCAGACTGGTCGGTGAGAGCCCTGCGGGGATGGCTGGTGTGGCTTCATGAGCAGGGTTATTCCCGCAGTACAATAGCTCGGCGCCTCGCAGCAGCACGAGCTTTCGGCCGTTTTTTATGCCGGCAAGGAGTGGTGCAGGCCAATCCAGCCCAAACCCTCCGAGGACCACGTCAAGAACGAAAACTGCCTCACTTTCTGACTTTGGAGCAGGTCAACCGCCTCTTGCAAGCTCCGACAGGGCACACCTGGCAAGGACTGCGCGATCGTGCCATTCTCGAAGTGTTATACTCGGCGGGTTTACGTGTGGGGGAATTGGTGGGATTAGACTGGGACGATGTCGATATCCACGAGGGAGTTCTGATGGTTCGTGGAAAAGGAAAACGGGAGCGACTGGCTTTGCTCGGGCCGGCCGCCCAGCAAGCCCTGAAAGAGTGGCTGGCAGCTCGTGAGGCTTTTTTGCAACAGCGGAAAGTGAGTCAAACCTCAGCAGTGTTCGTGAACCGTCTGGGTACCCGCTTGAGCACGCGTAGCGTCCGACGGCTCTTGCAGACCTACTTGCGTCGGAGTGGCGTCGATGCCCGAACCAGTCCGCATACCTTGCGTCACACCTTCGCGACCCATCTGTTGGATGCAGGTGCGGACATTCGAGGCGTCCAAGAATTGCTCGGGCATAAGCAACTGACGACAACACAAATCTACACCCATGTATCGACCCGTCGCTTGCGTGACAGCTATCGCCAAGCCCATCCACGTGCTTAGCAAGCAAACAGAGATGGTAGACCCGCCTAAAGAGCGACGTGACATCGTAGTTCGGCATCGAGGATCGTTCCATGAAAGACTTCCGCTGGCCTATCTGGCCTTTGATGACTCTAGGGGTTCTCGTTGTTCTCCCCGGCTCGGGCCAATCTCAATGGTTCCGGAACAACGCAGAAGTAGTTCGCTGGGAGACCGATTATAACACCGCACGGAAGAAAGCGGCAGAAAAAGGGCTACCTCTCTTTGTGGTGATCGGAACGGACCAATGCTTCTATTGTCGCAAACTGGAACAGGGCCCGTTGCGAGAGGCGCAGATCGTGGCTCACCTTCAGCAACATTTTGTTCCGTTGAAAATCCATGCCCAACGAGAAGTGGAGTTGGCCCGTGCGCTGCGGGTGCAAGTTTATCCCACGATCGTGCTCGCCGGTCCAGATGGGAAAATCCATGCCTTCTTGGAAGGGTACCTGGATAGCCAACGTCTGGCGGAACACTGCAAGCGGACCCTATTGGCCATCCACACTCCTGAGAGTGCGGGACGAGATTTCGAGCTGGCTTCCCAAGCGATTGCCAGTGGAGATTATCCGCGAGCTATCACTCTGTTACGTCAAGTCAGTCGAGAAGCAAAGGACCAGCCCGTCGCTCAGAAAGCCCGGCAGTTGCTGGAACACATCGAAGGGCAAGCTACCCAGCAGCATCAGCAGGCTCAGACTCTTTTGGCTCAAGGACAGACTGGCCAGGCCTTGGAACTGCTCAGCGAAGTAGTCCGCCGTTATGCCGGGACTGCCGCCGCGGAAAAAGCCGCGGAGCAGATGCAACGTCTGACGGCCCAAACGGAAGTTCACAATCAGTTGCGTCAGCGGAGTGCCCAGGAACTTCTGGCCGCTGCTCGTGAAGATTTTCGCCGACAGCAATACTACGACTGTCTGCTCAAGTGCGAACAACTTCTCCATGCGTTCCCCGGTCAGAAAGAAGCCCAGGAAGCTGACCGACTGGCGAAAGAGATCAAACAGCATCCCCAGTATCTCTCCCACGTCTGTGAACAGTTGCAGCAACGGACCGTGCATCTTTATCTGACCTTGGCGGAAGCCTGGCTGGCTCAGGGACGAACAGCGGAAGCGATCGCGTGCTACGAGCGTGTGGTACGCCTGGCTCCCGACTCACCCCAGGCCCAGGAAGCAGCGATGACTCTCCGTCGCCTCAAAACTCAAGAGGTAGGAACACCCACTGGTGCAACGCCCACCGGCATGATCAGGCCGTGAAGGTAGCCGGACACCTTGTCGGCGGCGCTCATGATTGCTGAAATGACCACGTGAGCGAGCTCGAACGAGGACGACGGCGATTCATTTTTCTGGGTACCGGCACTTCGGTCGGCGTACCAGTCATTGGCTGCTCCTGCCCTGTCTGCCGCTCGTCCAATCCCCGCAATCATCGTTATCGAGCCTCAGCCCTGATCCGCACTGGACGGGGGAACATCCTGATTGACACCACTCCGGAGCTACGCCTTCAATTATTGCGGGAGCAGATCGATGTGATCCACGCCGTCTTATACACCCATTACCATGCAGATCACCTTTTCGGTCTTGATGATGTACGTCTGTTTCCTATCTATCTGAAAGGTCCGCTACCGATCTATTGCACGGACGAGGTGGAGGAAGTCATCCGGCAGGCCTTTGCGTATGCGTTCCATCCATCGGGGGAAGAGTTGCCGGCGGGAGTATTGCCTAAGTTGACCTTCCACCGCATTGCGACCGAACCGTTTCAGGTCCTCGACGAGTGGATCACGCCGATTCCATTGCATCACGGCCGGTTTCACGTGTTGGGGTTCCGCATCGGCAACGTCGCTTACTGCACGGACGTGAGTGGCATCCCGGACCGCAGCTGGCCGCTTCTGGAAGCTCTGGATGTGTTGATCCTCGATGCTCTGCGTCCGGGTAAACCTCATCCCTCCCATTATTCCTTGGAAGAGGCATTGGCCGTGATTGAACGGCTTCGGCCCCGGCAAGCCTACCTGACCCATATGAGCCACGCTATGGATTACGATGCTCTCATTCGTCAACTTCCTCCTCACATCAGACCGGCTTATGATGGACTGAGCTTCGATTTTTGACACATACGTGAGACCAGTCGGGACTGTGGACTGGTCCGACAAATTCCTGGGATCAAAAATCCCAATGTCTGACTCGACTGGTGAGACTCTACCAGTGATCAAGCGGGATCCCGTAGGTAAGTAAGTAATACACTAAAATCACATAGGCATGAGAAACGTAGCAGGTGTTTGGGAATCCAGGAACCAGTCCCTGGAGGAACAGAAACCCATGCGGGAAGCACCGGCCGATCTGCGGGAGAAATTGAAACGATACAACCAGCTGCACGTGCTCTACGGTTGGGACGATCTCAGTGCTGTACAACGGGCCGGCCTGATCCGCCAGCTCCTGGAAGTGCCTTGGGAGAAAGTTCTGGCCTTAGGCACTTCTGGCATATCACCGGTCCAGACCATCAACTGGCGGGAGTTGCAACCTGCGTCCTGGACACTGCCATCAACTACTGCCTCGGAACGGGCTGTGGGGCAAGCCGCCCTGGAACAGGGTCAGGTCGCGGCCCTGGTGGTGGCAGGGGGGCAAGGTACACGTTTGGGCACGGACCAACCAAAAGGCACCGTTTCCATCGGTCCCCTCTCGGGTGCCTCACTCTTTCAGATTCACGCCGAGAAGATCCTGTCTCTGTCGCGACGCTACCGCCGACCGTTGCTGTGGCTGATCATGACCAGTCCGGCGACGGATGCCGCCACACGCGAATTCTTCGACACGCACGGTTATTTCGGTTTGAACCGGGATCAAGTCCGTTTTTTTGTCCAAGGGACGATGCCCGTTGTCTGCGCCCGGACACGTCGGCTTCTCTTGGAAGCTCCCGGACAATTGCTGCTGAGTCCTAATGGACACGGTGGGACTCTTACGGCCCTCGCCGAACATGGCTTACTCGAAGAATTAGAGAGCCGTGGTGTCGAACATATCTTCTACTTCCAAGTGGACAACCCTCTGGTGCGGGTATGTGATCCTGGCTTTTTAGGGAGACATATACTGTCCCAAGCTGAGGTTTCGTCCAAGGTAGTGCTCAAGGAACACCCTCAGGAAAAGGTAGGCATCTTTGCCTGCCATCAGGATCGGTGCGTATTGATCGAGTACAGCGACCTTCCTGCCGAAATGGCTCAACTGCGCGATGACAACGGACGATTGCGCTATGCCGCAGGCAACCCTGCTATTCACATTTTCCGTCGGGATTTTCTCCAGCGTGTCCTCAGCTTGGGAGAATTGCCTTTTCACGTGGCTCATAAGGTAGCTTCGTATTTCGATCCCGATACAGGCCAGAAAGTGACTGCCGAAGCACCTAATGCCTGGAAGTTCGAGCAATTCATTTTCGATGTCCTGCCTCATGCACGGTCCTGGTTACTAATGGAAACGTCCCGAGCGGAAGAATTCGCACCGCTGAAGAATGCCGACGGACCGGATTCACTCCAAACGGTGCCACAAGCCATAGTCGCCTTGCATCGCCATTGGCTGCTTCAGGCGGGAGTTGAAGTGCAGGATTGGCCGGTAGAAATCTCACCCCTGTTTGCCCGCGATGTCGAAGAGTTGCTGCAACGCCTGCCTCCCGGCTTTCGCGTGACCGGGCCGACTTACTTGCGTGAGGAAGTAATAAGGTGAACAGTCCCATTGGGAATGTTACAAACATGAGGTAAATGCTCGCGTCAACAACCTGAGTTCTTACGAGGTCACACGTGAACAACATGGACCTGTATGCACTCGTGATGGCAGGGGGAGGGGGAACACGATTCTGGCCACGGAGTCGGCAGTCTCACCCCAAGCAGTTTTTACGCTTTCGGGGCGAACGGACCTTGCTCCAGGAGACTGTAGAACGACTCTCCGCCCAAGTCCCGCCGGAGCGGACATGGGTGATCACCGGGGCTCAGTATCGGTCGCAAGCCATTGAACAGGTGGCAGAATGGCTCGGTGAAGAGCAAGTGGTAGGTGAACCATCGGGTCGGGACACAGCCGCCTGTGTGGGCTTAGGGGCAGCCTTGGTCAGTCGTCAGAATCCGCAGGCTGCTCTACTGGTAGTTCCCGCGGATCACATCATCGAACCCGTGCAGGAGTTCCGCCGGGCAGTTCACGCCGCTGGGCAATTTTTGCAAGATTATCCGGACCGGTTGATCACCTTTGGTATCCCACCCACTGATCCGGTCACCGGTTATGGTTACATTCATCAGGGAGAACCTCTCGGCAAACGGCAGGAGATAGCGGCGTTTCAGGTGCGGGAGTTCCGAGAGAAACCGGACTTCCCTACGGCACAGCGGATGGTGGCCAGCGGAGAGTATTATTGGAATAGCGGTATTTTTCTCTGGCGTGTTGATACCATCCTGCAAGAGCTCGCCCTGCGTCGTCCGACGCTATACCGTGCTGTCCAAGAGATTGCCGCTGCGTGGGATTCCCCTCAACGTGACACGGTCTTCCAAAAGATATACAACACACTGGAACGGATCAGTATTGACTATGCTGTCATGCAGGAGGCGGGACAAGCCGGGCGGGTTATCGTGGTTCATGCACCGTTCCGTTGGGACGATGTCGGCTCATGGCTGGCTCTGGAGCGCCATAACCCCCAAGATGCGGCCGGTAACACCATCCAGGGTCTTCATTGTGGCGTCGATACCTCCAATTGTGTCATCGTGAGTGATCCTGGCCATCTGATCGCCACCTTGGGAGTTCAGGACCTGGTCATTGTACAATGTGGTGAGGTCACGTTGGTTACCACTCGACAAAGGGAGGCCGATGTCAAGAAACTGGTAGAAGCATTGAGAAGCAAGGGTTTGGACCGATATTTATAATCGATTCACGGACAGAAGGAGCATCAATTGCCCTCAGGAGAAACATTTTTCCGGGGTAGGCTCACGATTCTCGGGGTAAAACGCTAAATCTAAAATATGAACGAGCCTTTTCTCGCAAGCCACTGAGATGGGCTCCTGGAATGTGGCCTATACGGTGATCAAACT
>Ga0209017_10000537_pt1 | contig 36996 bp, 22 predicted proteins | sample YNPBryunderm2012_FD_185812 | JGI IMG/M metagenome (GOLD analysis project Ga0209017, IMG submission 185812) | Anoxygenic and chlorotrophic microbial mat microbial communities from Yellowstone National Park, USA - YNP Bryant MS undermat 2012... ...
GAAGGCAACTCGGGCCAACAAGCCGGCACAGGCAAACAACCCGGAGGCGGTCAGGAATCACCCAAATCTGGGGATTCGGCCAGCCAATCCGCATCACCGAGCGACAGCAAAGGTCAAGGTGACGGCAAAGGCAGCAGTAAACAGGCTCAAGGTCAACCCGGCGGTCAAGGCAAAGGTTCCGGCTCACAGTCCTCTGACCAACAACAAGCCAACGCCGGTGGCTCGAAAGGGGGCGGACAATCAGGCGGGCAATCCGGTGGACAATCGGGCGGACAATCCGGTGGCTCTCCCTCAGGGGGCCAGTCAGGCGGCCAACAACAAGCTCAGCAACCCGGCCGGAAGCAAGTGGAAGAAGCTTACCCCCACCAACGCGCCGCGGAAAACGAACTGAAAAAGAACGAACGCCCCCAAGCCGGCAAAAAGCAAGATCAAGCCATCGAAGAACTCGCCAAAGCCATCGAAGAACTGGAAAAACGCCTCAAACAACTCCGCGAAGAAGAGATGCTCAAACTTCTCGCCAACCTCGAAGCGAGAACCTCGCGGATGCTCGCTTTGCAAATCGAAGTCTACGAAGCAACCAAAGCGATCGATGCAGCCATCAAAAAGAACAATCAAGAAATCACCACCGCCGACGTACAGAAATCCCAACAACAAAGCGACAAAGAAGGAGAAATCATCGCGGAAGCGAACGCCGCTCTCAAACTCCTGGAATCTGAAGGGACTGCCGTCGCCTTCGCGCAAATCCTCGAAGAAGTCCGGCAAGACATGATCTTTGTCCAACGCCGACTCTTCGAAACCCGCGTCGATCGAGACACCCAAGAGATCGAGGAAAACATCATTGCCTTACTCAAAGATATGGTGGAAGCGCTCAAGAAAGCTCAACAAGAAATGCAACAATCCGAACCGATGCAACGCTCGCAAAGCGGCCAGCAGAAACCTGGTAGTAAAAAACTTATCGACTTGATTGCCGAACTTAAACTCATTCGCTCGCTGCAACTCCAGGTCAACAACCGAACCAAACTTTACGGCAGCAAAGAATCATCCGAGCAAGCTAAAGATAAATTGATTCAGGCGGAGCTACGGCAACTCGCCGAGCGGCAAGAAAAACTCCAAGGGATGATTCATAAGATCGCCACCGGTGCCAATGAATAACGGTGAATCAGACAACAAAACCTCTTCAACTCGGCGACTCATCAAATCGCCGAGTTTTGACAAGATCGCGTGAACACCCGATTTCCAAGGAGTATCCTCGATGTTTCGTGCATACGGGCTCAGTGCCGCCATCGCCATCGCTGGAGTGTGTCATTCGGCCTGGGCGGCCGATGTGCTGGCACCCCAACAACCGATCTACCGCTTCGGAACGCTTCGAGCGATGCCAGAAGAAACCGCCAAAGAACGCATGATCGCCTGGCTCAAAGCTCAGCAAAAATACAATGAAGCTCAATTCGCCAAGGTCTGGAATCAGTCAGGACGGCCGCTTCTCGATCGTATCGCCGAACTCATCACCACCGCGATTCCTGAAGCCGAAGCCGCTTTCGCTGAAGCTCGGGCCACGGATGATCTCCCTCCACTCAACACCCCGGAGATCCTGCGAGATAGCCGGCTCGATCCTTTCATTCGCACCAATCTCGCCGCCGCTTACAGTCAATTGCTCGCCCGCCGTCGGGCCTACGAAGAATCACTCCAGGCCTGTCAAGGTCTCGAACCCGAACTTCTCGTCGATCCCGCGGCGTTCTACTTCTACAAAGCAGTCGCCGAGCACGCCCTCGGTGTCTTGAAACCGGAATACCGCAACGCCGGGCTGAACTCGATCACTCGTCTCCTGGACGATGTGATCGACGTCCCGGATCGCTACCGCTTGGTCGCGACACTGATGTACTTCGACATTCAAAGCTGGTCAAAAGATCCCAAAGATCTTTCCAATATTGGCCGGTTAATGAACAATAGTGGCCGTCGCCTCGATCTCGCCCGCGGGGGCCCGCAAACCCAAGAGATTCAGAAACGGATCATCTTCCGCCTCGATGAAAAAATCAAAGAACTGGAAAAACAACAGCAAGGTGGTGGAGGTGGGGGCGGCGGCGGCGGTTCAGGTGGTGAATCCCCAAGCGGCGGCGGCCCGCCCGGCGGTGGCACCACCCAGCCCAGCGGGCCCGCCGGAGATAGCGCCATCATGGGCGGCTCTGGTGAAGGCAAAGTCGATGAAAAGAAACTTCGCCATTACGCTGAAGTCTGGGGAAAACTTCCTGCCGCCGAACGTGCGAAAGCGATCCAAGAAATCACCCGCGATTTGCCACCTAAATTCAAGCCGATCATTGAAGAATATTTCAAATCGCTGAATCGTATTAATGGCTTCCAGCCGTGAGCAGCCAGTACCTAACGCAAACCTGGTGCCGGGAAAGGCAGGTGATAACCTCCTTGACCCGGCACATCCATCAGCTTAACTTCTGTGCTTCCCTCCGGAGTTGCTGCTTCATGTCCCGACCTCAGATGTTTTCACTCCTGAGCCTCGTCGGCTTGATCTTCCTCGGCTTGATGTTCCTCGGCAGCCCCTCCCCCGTCACCGCCGCCGATCTTATCCTGCTCTCTGGAAAATCATTCCAAGGTGATGTTCGCGCCATCACCGCAAGCCATGTAACTTTCCACTCAATTGCCACCGGCGAAATTCAACTCGCCACAAAAGAAATTCTCGTCATCGACTTCAAAAATCCCGGAATCACGTTGACTGCCGGTACAACCTACGACGAGATCGAATTGACTGATGGTAGCCGGATCCTTGTGCAAGCTTTTGCCATCAAAGGCAAGACGGTCCCTGTGGAACTGCTTCCTCCCCCCGGAAACACTAAACCAGGCACGGCAACCATCCCGCTCGGCACTGTCTTTTCCGTGCTTCGCAATGCTCAAGTTCCAGATCATCGTACCCAGTGGAAACAGCTTATCGCCAGCCGAGGGAAACGCGATTTGTTCGTGATCCGCCAGCCCAGTGGATTAAACCCACTGCCAGGAACGCTCCTGGAAGGCAACGAAACGGGCGATCGAGTCACGTTTGAACTGGAAACAGGCGGTCAACGGCAGTTGCCCCTCAGCCGCGCCTCTGGTGGGCTGATCTTCAATCAGCCCCCCCGAAGCGAAATCCCGCCCACGATCTGCCAAGTTCACGACACCTCGGGGAATATTCTTTTTGCCCAGGCCATCGAACTCAGCGACAATCAGCTTGTCATCCGGACGGTCAGTGGCGCAAACATTCGTTATCCTGGATGGACATCGATCCGCAAACTCGATTTTTCACAGGGCAACTTGCTCTATCTGACAGATGCACCCTTAAATGTCACTGCACCGCCCGCAATCCTCGGTGAGCCTCGATTGAACATTCTCAAAAACCGTTATCTTGATGGTACCCCTCTTCGCTTGAATAATACTGTTTATGAGCGTGGGCTTTGGGTCGCCCCAGGCACGGTTATTACGGTTCCGATCGCTGGGGAGTATCGCGAATTTAAAGCCATACTCGGGATCGACGACCGCGTCCCCGTGGCTGAATGCGCCGTGCGGATCGTGATCGAAGCCGATGGCCGCGTCCTGTTTGCTGAAACCATCGCCCGGAAAGATCCGCCTCGACCTGTAACCCTGGATGTTCAGAATGTGCAAGAGCTTCGCATCAGTGTCGAACCGCAAGGTTTATACCTTGGCAATCACCTGACCATCGCCGAGGCCCGAGTTCAGAAATAATCAAGATAAACTTGTTCAGATCAGCAATTATAAACTTAAACAGTATGATCTCAGAGGAATTGCCATGAGTCGGCGTTTGGTTGTTACATTCTTATCATGTCTAGGCATTCTCGCAATCTTGAATGTGAGCCGATCTCGACCGCTGCTAGCGGCTCCAGCAGCCCCGGTTCTCGCCGCGGAAGCCCAGCGAATCGCCACGATTGCCAAAGTTCGCCCCGCCGTCGTCGCCGTCTGCTTCTACGGCGGCAAAGCCTGCGGTTCGGGCGTGATCATCGACCCCGAAGGCTATGCGCTGACAAATTTTCACGTCGTGCAACCAACCGGCCCTGTCATGCAGTGCGGGCTTGATGATGGCCAACTCTACGACGCCGTTCTCGTTGGCCGTGACAAAGTCGGAGATGTCGCACTCATCAAACTGTTGCCGAAAACACCCGGGAAACCATTCCCTTACGTCCCTATGGCTGATAGTGACAGCGTTCAAGTCGGCGACTGGTCGCTGGCCATGGGCAACCCCTTCGGTCTTGCGACCGACTTCACACCAACCGTGACCTTCGGCTTAATCAGTGGTGTTCATCGTTATCAGCCTCCAGAAGGCAAAGGCACATTGGAATATACCGACTGTATTCAGATAGACACTTCCATCAATCCTGGGAACTCGGGAGGACCGCTGTTCAATATGAACGGGGAACTCATTGGCATCAATGGCCGGGGTTCCTTTGAGAAACGCGGCCGGGTCAATTCTGGAGTGGGGTACGCGATTTCCATCAATCAGATCAAAAACTTCCTCGGCCACTTGTATGCAGGCCTGGATACGGACCACGCTACCCTCGGAGCTCTGGTCGAATCGAGCAATGATGACAACACTCTATCAGAAATGAGAATCACGCAAATTCTCGAAGAATCAGATGCATCTCGTCGCGGCCTGCAACCCGGCGATCAATTGTTGCAATTTGCCGGTCGCCCCCTGACAAGCACGAACCAGTATAAGAATATTCTGGGGATTTATCCGAAAGAGTGGCGACTCCCCCTGACCTATCGGCGAAACAACCAGCGTCGAGAGATCCTCGTGCGCTTGATGGGGAACCTCGATACGCCCACAAAATCGAGTCCGCCGCCAAATCCGCCCCGGCCGGGCAACCCACGGCCTGTGGACCCCAATCAAAGCGCCGCCGCAAAATCCCCAGCACGACAATACTACGAAGAAAAAGCAGGTTTTGCGAATTATTATTTCAACAAACGCCAACAGGAAACGTTACTCAAGGACTTCATCAAGAATTTTGGCGATTTTTCCTCCGTGAAAGGTGCCTGGGAAGCAAGCGGGTCAATCGAATTGGCCGACCGAACCGGGAAACTTGCACTGCGTTGGCAACAGACCAACGATGATCTCACCGAAGTCTCAATCTCTCGCAATGAGATTGTCGATTCCTTAACACCCCTGCTCCCGGATCAGCCAGTCGGCACCCTGCAACTGCCACAGCAAAGCGGCGGGTTACTCGCCTCTCTTTATCTATACCGCCGACTGCTGCTGGAAGGACCAGCCGGTTTTGAAGGCGAGTTCAGCCACGCCGGGATCGAACCGTTTTACCCGCCACGGCCGAATCAGCCGCCGCCGGAAAGCCTCATCGAGCTTCGGGTCGATTGCCAAGTCATTCGGACAAAGCACGGCGCTTTCCAATCGAAGTGGTATTTTTCAAATACTGATAAGCAACTTCTTGGTTGCGAAACCTGGATTGTTAAAGATGAGGATCCGTGCGAGCTTTATTTTAGCGATTATCGCCCCGTCAGCATCGGAGGGAAACTTCCCCACAGGATCGAGGTGCGTCACGGCGACAAACGCTACGCCGTTCTAACCGTCAGCGACTACCGTCTTGCCAAAAAATAACCGTACCAATTGCCGCCCACGATTTACCTTCCTGGGATAATGTCCATGATGATTACCTGGCGATCCACAGTCCGATTAAGCTTGCCGATTGTCATGGCAAGTTTTTGTTTGCCGTGTCATGCTGCCGATCCATTCGGCGACGTTTGCGAACGCGTCAATCAGAAGCTCGTCAAGCTTTTTGGTGCCGGCGGATTCCGCGGCGTGACCAACTACGGCACCGGAATTTTGATCTCTCCCCAAGGACATCTCCTGACCACCGCCAGTCATCTGCTGGATACCTCCGAGTTAATCGCCCATCTCGCCGATGGCCGAAGAATGCGAGCAACGGTCCTGGTTGTCGAACCGGAACTCGATATTGCCCTCTGCCAGTTGAAACATAGCGACAGTAATAATTCTGCCATGCGTCAGATTCTTGATTTGGACTACTTTGACATCGCTGCCGCGAGTAAACGCCCCCCCGCGGAAGCCGGCGACTGGGTTCTGGCCTTCAGCAACCTTTTCGAAATTGCCATGCGTGATGAACCCGTCTCCGTCCAACGAGGTGTCATCGCTGCCTACACGAAATTACATGGACGCCGCGGTATTTTTGATTTCCCTTACACCGGTCCGGTCTATGTTGTCGATGCAATCACCAACAACCCGGGGGCCGGCGGCGGGGCACTGACCGATCGCAATGGCGAACTGCTCGGCATCATCGGCCGCGAGATTCGCAACACCCTGACCGACACCTGGATGAATTATGCAATTCCCGTTCATGCACAAGCGACCATCCATGATGGCGAAAAAACGGTCACGATCAGTATCCCGGAATTTGTTCGGCTCGGCATGCTCGGCCAATACAAGCCGGTCACCCGCCGCCAAATCGCCAGTGGGCCAGGTGGTTATCATGGAATCGAATTTGTCCCGAACGTGCTGGAGCGCACACCACCGTATGTGGAAACTGTCCAGCCGGATTCCCCTGCCGCGAAAGCTGGCCTCCGAGCGGACGACCTGGTCAGTTTCATCGATGGCGAACCGATTTACAGTATCAACGCATTTCATGACTATATGAAATCGACACGGCCCGGAATGACCGTTCGCCTGGAAATTCGCCGCGGCGATCGCCTTGAAACCGTGGAATTGAAACTCGAATCCCACCCGAAACGATCAGGAACGCCGACCGGAAAATCACCAACTCGCCGCTAACCGACCAACTCCGGGTATCATTCCATGACCGGAACGACGAACCAGAATGGGGAACAAATCATGATCCGATCTCCAGGGTCGCTGACGAGCCAACTTCTCAGTATCAGTTGCCTGATATTAGCAGGGATTGTCCAAGCACAAGATTTAAATACCGAGAATGAACGTGCAATTAAAGCAGCTGTGCGAATGGCCGCGCCGTGGGTGGTCAAAATTGATACGGCTGGTGGTCAAGAAGTCATCGGTGCTGCAGGGCAAGGACCGGGCCGCCGACCAGCACCCGTCATTCGCAAGGGCATCGGACCGACCACTGGCTTGATCGTCAGTTCTGATGGTTACATTATTTCTAGTGCCTTTAATTTCGCTAACAAACCGACCGACATTTTTGTGACGGTCCCGGGGCATCCCCGAAAAGTTGCCAAAATTGTTGCCACCGACACCACCCGCATGGTGACATTACTCAAAGCCGATTTGACCGGGCTACCAGTCCCCCAGGCCGTTCCCAAATCCTCCATCCAGGTCGGTCAGTGGGCGATTGCGTTAGGGCGGGCCATCGATCCTGATCTCTCCGACATGCCCTCGATAAGCGTCGGAATCATCAGTGCCACCGGACGGATTTGGGGCAAAGCCTTACAAACGGATGCCAAAGTCTCGCCCACCAATTATGGCGGCCCGCTGATCGCCATTGATGGCCGAGTCTTCGGTGTTCTGGTTCCAGCCTCTCCGCAAGGGGATGGCGAAACCGCGGGCGTGGAGTGGTATGATTCGGGCATCGGTTTTGCCATCCCTCTCGAAGACATCTTCGCGATCTTGCCACGCTTGCAGCAAGGCAAAGATCTTCGCCGCGGTTTGCTCGGCATCACCCCTCAGCAGGCGAACGATGCCTACAATTTGCCGCTGGTTGTTGGCAGTGTCGCCAACGAGTCAGCAGCCGCCAAAGCAGGAATCAAACCTGGCGATACAATTGTCGAAGTGGATGGCGTGGCGATTGCCAATTTTTCCCAGCTTCAACATCGGCTCGGCCCGAAATACGAAGGGGATCGGGTCCGGATTGTCGTTCTGCGTGATGGCAAACGAATCGAGCTCGGGGAAGTCACGCTAAGTGGTAGCGTCACCGCTTACAACGCCCCGTACCTGGGAATTCTCCCGATGCGGGACGATCCGGAACCGGGTGTGGAAATTCGTTATGTATTTCCGAAGAGTCCCGCCGCGGCCGCGAACTGTTTGGCTGGCGACCGGATTATGAAGGTAGGTCCGCCGGGTGCCTTGCCGGGCTTGCCTGCTGGTGCTGGCGGCCCCGGAGTGGCAGTCATGTCTCCAGTGAATGAGCCCAGCCAACTTCAACTGCTGCTCAGTCGTTTTACCCCAGGACAAGATGTCAAGCTGGAATTGAAGCGAAAATCGGGCAAAATCGAAACGGTTACGGTCAAATTGGCTGCCATGGAATCGATACTCCCGGAAGAACTCCCCTTGCCATCGTCCAAAGGGCGGGCCCTCGAGCGACCGAAGCCGCCAACAAGGCCAAAACCCATGGATGGGGCACAACCCGGCGAGGGCGAACCGGCAAAACCGGAAAAAACCGAACCTTCCGCAGATGATGCGGCGGAAACCGGCCTGCTGAAGAAAACTCACGGCGTTCTCGGACGGGAATACTGGCTGTACCTGCCCCGGAATTACGATAAGAACGTTGCTCACGGCCTCATCGTGTGGCTGCACACCTCCGGCAAAGGAGGCAAAGATGCTGAGGACATGGTTAAATTCTGGGGGGATTTTTGCGAGAAATATCACTTTCTGATTGTTGGGCCAAAATCCCGCAACGATGACTGGGTTGCCAGTGAAAGCGAAGAGATCAGCCAAATTCTCAAAGAGCTTCTCTCGCAATACACCATCGATCGTCAGCGTGTGATCGCACACGGAATGGGCGTTGGCGGCCAGATGGCGTTTTATCTCGGATTTCATCTTCGTGATCTGATTCGCGGTGTGGCCACAACGGGTGCCGCACTAGGTAATCCGCCGAAAGATGTCGTACCGAACCAACCGCTTTCGTTTTTTATCGTTGCCGGCGAAAAGGATCCCATGCTTAAAGAGATAGAAGAATCGAAAGCGCAACTCGAAGCGAAGAAGTATCCGGTTCAGTATCGGGCCATTCCGGAATTCGGGAAAGAATATCTGACGCTTCCGATCATGCAAGAATTGCAACGCTGGATGGACTCCCTCGACCGGATATGACCGCCAGATTTTTTCAGGAAGTTTCAACAATCGCTCAGCCTCGGTGGCTTCTTCAGGCAGAACAACGCCGAGGCAAACGAGTGATGTTGTGAGCGACTCACTTCAACTCAACGGACCAGTAAGCATTATCCAGAAATGATTGCCAGGAGTGATATTTTCGCTGTGTCAGCTTGAGATTGAGAATCGGGCTGCGTTTCGGTTTTTCAGGCTTGCGAATTAAAGTCATATTCGCTTGCCGGGGCGTTCTGCCGCCCTTACGCACATTACACTCAACGCAAGCACAGACAATATTTTCCCAGGTCGTGGCACCATTCTGGCTTCGCGGGATCACATGATCAAGACTCAATTCCGAAGTCGGGAATTTTCTGCCGCAATACTGACACTGATTATTATCCCGGGCAAAAATGTTCCGGCGATTGAACTTGACCGTTTGTCGGGGCACTTTATCGTACGCTAAGAGCCGGATCACGCGAGGTGCTTGGATCTCCGCGGCGGGGGTTCGAATCCAGTCGTCGTCCTCGTTTTTGAACAATCGTGAACGCAGTTCACTGATTTCTTGCCAACTGGTAAAATCGTAGCTCAGAAATTGGCCGTCTTCGAGACTGATCACTTCAGCCAAATCTTTACAGAGCAAGCAAAACGCTCGGCGGACGCTGATGACATGCACGGCGATGAACATCCGGTTCAAGACCAGCACGCTCGCATCCAGTGCGGTATAAGCACCGGCACTCATGGCTTGATGGCCTCTCGAAAAGGAAACGAAAAAATCTCTGACGCGGTGGAAGGGAACCACCGTGACATGCGACCAATGATTGACATGGAATGGTTTATCACAGTGATATGTTAACGATCCGGAATCTGCGATTGCAAGATTGCCCCCTGAAGAAATCAGGCAAACTTCATAATCTGTTCATAAGAATATCTTCCAGGCTCAAGTGATCCCCCACGATATGTCGTTTTTGCCAACCAAAGGTTGGGGAAAAACCTGTGAATGCTTGGCAAATGAAAGGGGTTCAAGCACGAACGCAACTTCAGGGAAGGAATATACTCAGGCAGAAATCGCTTCCCGGTTGGCCAAGTCTGTTCATGCCAAACCGAATCCGGGTCGAAGAAGTGATCGCTTAGCGTTCGACCGGCAAGCGATAAATTGCCAGCATGCCATTGCGAAAAGCCACGGCGAGCGCTTGGCTATCGCTGGATACTGCCAAGGCACGGATCGGCCAAGAGGTGCGGATACTTCGCACGGGTCGGCCATCTCGAGGAACCAGCTGGATGGTTCCACTCCGAGTGCCAACAACGACGAAGCGATTATCCGGTGTAATTTCCAGGCAAGCGGCATCTTCGGCGGAAACCGGCAAGATCACCGGGGCTTGCCGAGAATCTCGCGATAACACTCGCAAATCCGTCAGTGTTTGGACAATCACTTCTTGGCTATCGGGGGTGAATAACAGGTGTTTGATCCAACGTTCGCCGATGTTGTATTGCTTTTGTTTTCCTTGAATCAAGTCAATCAGGCAAAGAACGCCGGGCCGGCTGGTAATCGCCGCAGACTTGCCGTCGGGCGAAATCGCCAGTGCTGTAATGTTGCCGGGCATGTTGATCTCTTGCAGCATCACATTTGTCGTGAGATCTGCCCAGTGAGCCTGCATTCGCTGGCTCCCCCAGACCACGTAGAGAAAACGGGTGGCATCCGGGGAAAACATGTTCGGACTCAACCAGCGGGTTTCTGAAAACGCCAGCAATTCCGGATCCGTTCCGGGCCCTAGCCAACGACTCAAACGATTCCGATAATCTAGGCAAATCACCCGATCGCCATCCGCGGACAGGGCGATGCCCCACCAGTTGGCCGGTTTCCAACCCGGCGGCTTCGGCACCTTCGCGGGTAGCTCAAAGACCACCGGTTCGCCGAATTCCGGCAAGGCAATCAATTGCTGGTCGCCGGCAGCAAATCCAAGCTGTGTCACGGGTGCCTGTTGTGGCGGCGGATCAATTTCCTCGGCCGTTCGACAATTCCACTTGCGGATCGATCCATCATGATGACTGCTAACCAGTATGTCACCGAGGCCAATCGCTACCAGTCCGGTCACTGGGCCAAACTGCTGTGGGGAACGGCGTAATTCTTGACCCGACTGCGGATCAAACCAGCAGATCGTGCCATCCGACCACCCGATGGCGAGTTCACGCCCCTGGGCACACCAGACGAGACATTGAGGATGGGCAAACTTTCGCGTGATTTTGACAAGCTCGACTCCGGTCTGAAAATTCCAAATCCGGACGGTGCGATCTCCACCGCAAGAGGCCAGACGTTGAAGATCGGGAGCCGCTGCAAGATCGACCACGGCCCCGTCGTGCCCGGAAAGCGTCCGAAGATATTTCCCGGATTTAAAATCCCATACGTGCAATTGATTCGAGTAGTTACTTCCCGCAAACAAGGTTCGGCCATCTGGAGAAAGCTCCAGACAGTTCACCCAGTCCATTCCTTTCGGAGGAAGAAACTTCCGGAGGGGTTTCTGCTCATTCAGATCCCATAGTGTAACGACCTGATATTGCCCGGCCAGCAGGAGATGCTCAGCCCCGGCGAACTTGGCGGTGATTGTCCAGCCGCCATGATCATGATCCAAGAGCAACTGTTCTTTGCCGGTGGTGCGATCCCAGACGCGAAGAGCCCGTTCCAAGCCATCCCGGCGATCGTAACTGGCAAAACCCGATGCAGCCGCGATCCGCAACCCACTCGGAGAGACGGCAACTGCGCGTAACGGCGTAGTGTGACCGGAAAACACGCCACGAGAGTTCAAAGTCGACAAATCCCACAGCCGGACTACTGCATCCTCTCCGGCCGAGGCAAGCCACTGGCCATCACGACTGGCAGCGATTGCCGTCGCCTGACCATCATGCCGACGCAAGGGCTGACCCACCAGCCAACAGGGCACCCCAATGCTGCTACTGGGCAAGGCATCGAGTGGTGAGGGCAACTGCCGGAGTTGATTGGCGATCACGACGCCTTCCGGGGTGCCGCGGGTTCGCCGCAGTTCACTCAGCAATTCAGACCGGCGTGTGTCAGGCACGGCCACAGACGTCGGTAGGGATGCAGGCTCAGCCACCACGGCTGACGACGTTCGATTACGATTCACCATCGCCACCACACCGAGCATCAGCACCGTCAGCATCACGGCAATAACGCCCGGGATGACCCAGCGATTGACCCCGGTTTTTTCCGCCGGCCGCCGCATCTTGGCCGAGATCTGCGGATCATCGTCCAATAGCCCCGAAAAATCGATCGGGTTCGCAAAAGAGGCTAGGGCTTCTGCGACAGATGCCTGCACCGCCGGGGCGGGTGCTTGCAAATACGCCTGCAATTCAAGAAGTGCCTGAACCAATTCGCCCGGCGTTTGATACCGGGCTTCGGGTTGCTTGGCCATCAGCTTGGCCACGATCGCTGCGAGTTGCGGAGGAGTATCGCTGCGAAGGGGCAAAAGATCGGCTGGTTTGTCCTGATGCTGACGAACTAGCTTTTCCATGGCGGTGCCGCCGGGAAACGGCACGGTCCCCGTCAACAAAAAAAACAACGTGCAGCCGGAACTGTACAGATCCGAGCGAATGTCCGCTTTACGAGAATTGATCGCTTGTTCAGGAGACATAAAGTCCGGGGTGCCAACCACAAAGCCTTGTTGCGTAGTTAGCGAAGATTCTTGACCGTCTGAGTGCTGCGATGCCTCGAAGCGAGTCAGCCCCAAATCCAGCAGTTTGATCAATCCCGTGCGGCGATGGCGGATCAGATTGGCTGGCTTCACATCCCGGTGGATCAAGCCATGAGCATGCAGATGTTGCAATGCCAGCCCGAGTTCAATCCCGACGCGAATCACTTCCGTGATCGGTAAGGGACCATGCTGGCGGACAGCGGCCTCCAGATCTTCCCCATCAATGTATTCCAGTACCAAAAAAAATCGGCCCTGATCTTCCCCCGCATCCAACGCCCGGACGATGTGCGGGTGATCCATCTGAGCGAGAACCTGTACCTCACGAAGGAACCGGCGTGCCGCGACGGGCGATCCCAGCCGTTCGGAGTGGATCAGTTTGATCGCGACCGTACCCCCCAGCTTCAGATGGACTGCTCGAAAAACTTCCCCCATGCCGCCTTCACCCAGCCGGTGTTCCAGCCGGTAATTACCAATCTGGCTGCCAATCAGCTCGACTCCCTTCCTTGCAACCATGGATCGATCATTCCCCCGATCGGTGGCAGTTGTACGGTCCACCGATGAACTGGAATCTCCCGCTGTCGGAGGAGGATCAGGCGGCCGGATCATCGCCAGGTCCCGGGAGGTCTGAAAAAATTGACCGATTCATGATGATCCCGGCGGCGTAACGAGAGGCGAATTTACCGCCGGAATTTCTTGGAACCCTTATTTTATTGACCGGTTTTATTGGCCGGTCGATATGCTTTTCGAGCGAATCAAAATATTCCTGAACTCAACCGGATCGCTGTGGCCGCAAAAACCAAAGTGGCCCGAACGACGATCTTTGCCCGGATGCTTGGAATTGCCCATGAATTCTTGAACCTGGCTGAGATCGCCATCCAGAATTCGTGTGCCGTTTAATTCCACTTGGATTTTCGAACCCTGTACAGTCACTTCCATGAAGTTCCACTCACCCGTCGGCCGGAGGTAACCCCGCTCCGCGGCAATTTTCCCGTACGCAGATCCATTATATTGCCGCGGGTCCAACTTCGCATACTTCGGAGAATTGTCGTCAAGAATCTGAATCTCACACATCCCCACATAAGCGCCATCACCCTGTCCAGGATAGCGGATCGCCAGACCATTGTTGCCACCAGGGGGGAGTTTGTATTCCAGCCGCACCGAAAAATCGTCATATGTTTCCTTGGTGAAAATCGTGCCGCCTTTCCCGGGCTTGCAGCGAATCGCACCATCGACAATCTCATAATTGGCGATCGGTCCATCCCAACCATCGAACGATTTGCCGTCGAAAATCGGTCGATAACCTTCGGAGCCTTTCGCCGCCAAAATCGCATTTGCTTCTTCGGAAGGAATTTCTCGAATAAACAAATTCTTCCAACGGATTTCCCCACCATGCGTTTGCAGCAAGATCTTCCCCTTGGCCGGGAGTGGACGTTTTCGATCCCAGTAATTTTCCATCCGGGCATGATCCACCACCAGCTTGCCATTCAAATAGACCGTCGTGCGTTCCCCAACTTGGATAATCCGAAAGCGATTCCACTCTCCGAACGGCTTGTCCGCATGCACCAGTGGCACTTGCCCGGGAGCCCCTTTGCTGTTATTGAACAAACCACCGCTTCCCTTATCCGCTTGACGATCCCATTTTCCTCCTTCCTTTGTCGTGTCCCAGATCTGCACTTGCGGGGTGTTCCGTAAATAAATGCCACTGTCCGCCTTGGGAACCGTTTTGTAATCGATCAACAATTCGATGTCGCCATACTCCTTCTCAGTGGCCAGATAAGCTCCGTGGCCATCATTGACCAGTTCCCCATTCTCAACCGACCAGTGTTTTTTCGCATCCGCATTCCATTCTGCAATTTTTGCCTGCTTCTCTTCCAGGCTAAGCTTGGCAAAATCAGCGGGGCTCGCCCCTTTCGCGTGAATCGCCCAGCCGTGCCAGCCATCGAGGTTTTTCCCATTAAATAAGGGAGTGAAGCCCGCGGGCACAGAATCTTCGGCCGATGCCGCCAACGCCGTCACCAACATCACCAGCAGGCCGGCAGGTTTGTCCATCGATCGCATCATGAGCAAATCACCCTCAATCTTCGGCAACAGGTCGCAAGCTCGATCGGCAGCCCACCGCCACCAATTCCATGACTGCAGATAGCTATCTTAACGACAGCCCAAGACGAAAAATAGCACCAACTTCCCCGGCGACCTGAACCGCTTTCCGAACAACTTTTCCACAAACGCTTGTGCGTCAATGGATCATCTCCCAGACCGGAGTGATTGATCAGTACAGTCGTTTGATGATCTTAATGTGATTCCTTATCGCCATCGCCACCGCGACGGCCGGATGGACTTGGCAAAACGCCGCCACCGAGCTAGAATAAGTTTTATTGACACTCACGGAAACGTCGGAGCATTCTGACAGGCAATAACGTTGGTTCATTCAGCCAGCAGCCTGAACGAAGAGTCTTCCCGATCATTGCCGCCGACTTAGCTCAGCCGGTAGAGCGACGCTTTCGTAAAGCGTAGGTCGTGGGTTCGAGTCCCACAGTCGGCTTTTTCCAAACGCTACTATTGAAAGGGTTTGTAGCAGGTCTTGTTCCTTGCAGGTAATACGTTGATATTTCGGTTGGTTTATTCCAGACCGACTTACGTCGATCTCTTCAACCCGGCTCTATTCACCCATCCCGACCCGAAACCCGTGCATGTTACGCTGCTTGTACCCCTAGAGCCGCTCGATGTGGCATCCGCCGCACAAGACAAGAGAGCAGCTCCATGAGCCAGTGCCCAGCCTCACTTCCGCCCTCATCGACCACCACATGCAGAAACGCCCTCGGATGATCTACTGGAAGATGGACGAGATATATCAAAAGTTTTTCCATACGGCGTTCCGTCAGGGATTGATCCCGTCTAACCCGTTCCGGCACACCCCCGGCTTGCCGATGGTCGGCAGCAGAACGGCGGATGCTCGTTCAGAAAGCGGAGACTCGACAACTGCTGGAGACGCGACGCTGAAAGTGATGATCAGCTTAATCTTGCCGATGCATGCCGTTCACTGCAAAGCAACTAAATGGGCGTACCTGGATTCGAACCAGGGACCTCAGCTTTATCAGAGCTGCGCTCTAGCCAACTGAGCTATACGCCCTTTTCAAGCAAGCCACCGATGCACAACCTGTAAATTCAGATTGAAGACTAGCCCAGTTCTCAATTCACATCGACTTCAGGATTCTTTTGATTTCATGATATTTGTTGGCGGCGATTAAGTACTTCCAAGCGATAAACCCTCAAAAAAAGCTGTCAATTAAAAATCATTATCCCATCTGTTGTGATATTTTGCCGAAGCCATCATGGCGAAAAACATCAGCCTAACAAAACTGCGAGACCGGCTTCCGATCTCGATCGCTCAATCGCCGGCAGTGTTTTTCCGAAATTCGAACTTAAGTCCCGGAATATATTGCATCTTAAACATCGATCATGAACTGTCAAGTCACGGGTGTTATTCTTTTTCCGAGCGAGGTGTTTTCCAATCGAATTTCCCTGAATGGGGACGAATCCATGAGTCTGCCAAGCAACGAGAAATCTCCGGGACGGCGACTGCGAGAAGCTTGGGAACGTGAGCCGTTGCTGCTTCCGGGGGTATTTTCTCCATTGCTGGCCCGAATCGCTGAACAGATCGGCTATTCCGCCGTGTATCTTTCGGGCGGCGGCTTATCCGCCGGGTCGGGTCTTCCGGATATTGGCCTGTTGACATTGACGGAGTTTGCCGAAGCAGCGGCTCGGATCACCGAAGTCTGTTCGTTACCCCTTGTGTGTGATGCTGATACTGGATTTGGCGAAACTTTGAATGTGGAGCGAACAGTTCGAATTTTTGAGCGTGTTGGTGTGGCAGGGCTTCATCTCGAAGACCAAGCAATGCCGAAACGCTGCGGCCATCTCCAGGGCAAGTCGCTGATTTCGCCCGCTGCGATGGTGGCCAAACTTCGGGCGGCAGTCACGACCCGGCGTGATCCGGATTTTGTGATTATCGCACGGACGGATGCCCGGGCGGTTGAAGGCTTGTCGGCGGCGATTGATCGGGCGAAGCAATATGTCGCTGCGGGTGCGGATGTCATCTTTCCGGAAGCACTCGAGAGCGAGGAAGAATTCGCCATTGTGGCCCGGGAAGTTTCCGTGCCGCTGCTTGCAAACATGACGGAATTCGGCCGCAGCCCGCTTCTCGATCCGTCGCGGTTGGGGGAGCTGGGTTACCGCTTGATCTTATATCCATTAACGGCGTTCCGGGTCGCGATGAAGGCAGCGGAAGAGGCGTTGAAGGAATTAAAGGCGGTGGGGCACCAGCGTGGCTTAATTCCTCGAATGATGACCCGGGCTGAACTTTATGAGCGAATCGACTATGCCGACTACGACCGTCGGGATCAAAAGTATGCCCGGGGTGATTTCAGTGGATAAGAGCATCGGTCGTCGCTGTCGGTCGAGTAAAAGTCGGTGACTTTCCGGCAACAAGTTCCTATAACTTGCGTTCAAGGAGTGACAGTCTAAGTCAGTGTGTGCAAGGCTGCGTCGCCGGAGACTCAGCGAGTTGTGAGAGTTCTATGACCACGTCATCTTCGGGATATTCACCAGGACTTGAAGGGGTCATTGCGGGGGTGACGGCGATTTGCAGCGTCGAAAACGGTTTAAGTTACCGGGGATATTCCGTTGAAGACCTGGCTCAGCAGGCGAGTTTCGACGAGGTAGCTTTCTTATTGCTGTACGGGGATTTGCCAAGCTCGGTCGAATTACAACGCTTTCAGGCGCGAGTGGCCATGGCTCGGCGATTACCGCATCCCGTTCGAGATTTGCTGCCGCAGTTGCCGAATTGGACGCCGCCGTTGGATGCCTTGCGGACAATTGTGAGTGCATTAGCACACTTTGATCAGGATGTGGCCGACAATAGTCACGAGGCGAATCTCCGCAAAGCCGAACGATTGCTGGCGCAGATCCCCGTGGCGATTGCCGATTATCATCGGATCAGTCAAGGTCTTCAGCCGATTGCCGCCCGGCAGGATCTGTCTCAGGCAGCGAACTTTCTGTACATGCTGCGGGGAGCGGAAGCCAGCGAATCCGAGGTGCGTGCGCTCGATGTCTCGCTGATTCTCTATGCTGAACATGAATTCAATGCCTCGACATTTACGGCTCGAGTGATTGTCTCGACAATGTCCGATCTTCATTCGGCAATTACGGGAGCCATCGGAGCGTTGAAGGGACCCTTGCATGGTGGAGCCAATGAAAAAGTGATGGATATCCTTCGTGAAGCCGGGGAACCCGACCAGGCAGAACGCTGGGCCATGGAGCGGTTACAACTCAAAGAGCGGATCATGGGATTCGGCCACCGCGTTTACAAGCACGGAGATGAGCGGGCGAAATTGTTAAAACAGCTGACACGCAAAGTTGCCGAGGAACGCGGTCCCGAATACCTGCATTGGGAAGAGACGGCCGAGCGAATCGAAGCGGTCATCCTTCGGGAAAAAGGATTGCAGCCGAATCTCGACTGGCCTGCCGGACGGCTTTACAACGCTCTTGGCCTAGCCGTCCCGTTGTATACACCCATATTTGCGATGGCCCGCATTGCCGGCTGGTCGGCGCACGTGATCGAACAACTCGATCATAATCGGCTGATTCGCCCGCGGGCTCAATATATCGGACCGGGCCCGCGAACTGTCGTTCCTTTGCGGGATCGACCGTGAGATGCTTGGCAGACCGGCAGTGCCAAAAAAACGGCAGGCAAACGTCAAAGTGCCCTAGGCAGATCGGTCCTAAGTGTTAAAATGTCGATTTCTGCATCGTATTGTGCAACGGGGCATCAGAGTGATGTACGCAGTTATCGAAGATGGCAGTCGGCAATATCGTGTCGAAGAAGGCCAGGCGATCACCATCGACTACCGCGAAGTTAAGCCTGGTGACACCTTAGAATTGACGAAGGTACTTCTCATTAAGAGCGGCGAAACAGCCACGATCGGCCAGCCTGTGGTGGCGGGTGCGAAAGTCGTCGCGGAAGTCGTGGAACTACCGAAGAAGAAAACCTTCATCCAAAAATATCGCCGGCGGAAAAACTCCAAGCGATTGAAAGGCCACACACAACATTACGTACGAGTTCAAGTCAGACAGATTCTTCCCGGGTAAGCGTCTGTCGCTGTTTCCAGCTTATCGCTTGGCTGCTTATCAGGAATAGCGTCACCCCAAATTGCTCTTCCCGAAGTCAGGCATTGCCACGATAATCTTGGCCTCTGGTTGAGTGCCAGTGACTTTGCCTCGATAACACGAAAACGACCGAGCAAGGAGGCTCTGATGCTGCGCACAAGCTCGATCATTGTTGCGGTTCTCGTGGGCGGCCTGGTGATTCTGGCAAAAGCTCAGCCGCCGACATCTCGGGCAGATCATGCTACCGCCAGCATTCCGCCGATTGCGCGATTTCAGGAGCTTTCAGCTCTGCCCCCGGAAACTGCCCGCTCACTTTATTCCCTTCGCGCCGCTGGGGACTGGCTTTATCGCATGCATCAAGCGAACGGCCGCTTTTTCCCTGGGTATCATCCCCAGGAAAAACAAGCCGTCAGTGAAGATCGTGTCGATCGGCAACTGCTCGCCACAATCGCCCTGGCGCAGGTGGGCAGATTTACCGGAGAGGTCCGCTGGACGATCCGGGCGAAGCAATCGATCTTGGCTCTCCGATCCGAGACGACATCCCGCAGCGAAACGATGCCGCTTCATGTGGTCGGTCCGATGGATGAGATTCCTCCGGTCGTTGTCGCCGCGATGCTAGCTCAAGCGATTTATGAAGTCGCCGATCCTGAGAAGCCGTTAATTGCCGACGCCGAGGACCTGATTCGCTTTGTGATTAGCCAGCAGCATCAGAATGGCTCCTTTCCGGGGACGGATGCCGAAGGATGTGCTCAGATTGTGCAAGCCTTGATCAAGGCCGATCTGAATAAGCCGGACAGTCCCCTACGACAGTCAATCGGTCGCGGCTTAAATTGGCTGATCAGCCAGTTTCGTGAAAAACCGTCGTCGGCATTGGCAGCGACAATCCTGCCGATTCTAAGCGATGTTTATCCCCAGGGAAAAGATTCTCGAATCGCAACCATCTCGTATCAACTTGCCGATTGGATTTGCGATTGTCAATATACGCATCGAGATGCTCCGAAACTGATCTGGGTCGGCGGCTTTCGCTCGCATCCTCAACTGAGTGCGACCCCAGAGGAGCCAGGGGCCGAAGCCAGCCTAATGACGCGCGGGCTTGCCGCCGCCACTCGTCTGACCCGTCAAGTGCCCCATCTCACCCGTTATCCGAAATATCGACAAGCGACGGTCGATGGTTTGCAGTTCCTCGGCGAGTTACAGTTCACCCCGAACTCCGCCTTGCAGATTGAACCCCATATTCGCCATCACTACTTACTGGGTGCGATCGCGCAAAGCGGTTCAAACTGGACGGTCCGCCCCGACACCACGGCGTTGTCCATCATGGCTCATCTTCAATACCTGCAAAGTGGGGCGGCGCTTGGCTCCCCGTGACGGGAGTGCCGTTTCCAGGAAGTTACTCAAGAGTCATCGATTCGCCGCCGGCCCGGGTGGCAGTGGCACGCCAGATCGCTTCCGTTATCGTATTCCGCACATATCGGACGCTGCCATCACAGTTGAGGATGTTCACTCCGTCGCCGTGCCGGCTGCGGGCGGCTTTCCAGGCTGGGTTGCTGTGCCGGATGCAATCGGGGTTCGGGCTATTCGGCGTGAGCCAATGATTATAAAGTCCAGTGGGAAACGCGCCGTCGGCCCAGGTGCTGTTGCGGGTTTGCCGCCACCCGGCCGCATCGCAGTTGGCCTGAGAAATCGGCGTGGTACTGCTGGCGATTCGGCGAAACATGGTGACCGGATCGCCCAGCGGATCATTGGCCGCAAGATCGGCAGCTCCAGTACCCAGGATGGTTTCAGAAAAGGCCACGGTGTTGCTGGTACCATCCGATATTTCCAGCAATTTCACTCGGGAATTCATAAAAAAAGGACCGTCGCCGACCGCCGCGTCCCAGTCGTCCGCTGATGTATTCGGGTCGTTGATTCCGCTCCCGGCCGAAGCCACGTAATTCCCCGGTCCACGACCAACTTCAACAATCCGTTTTTGATCCGCCGGACAAAGAAAAATCGGAATGACGGCTGCAACACCCGCTTGATTGTCCGGATGCACCCCGGTAAAAGCACCGCCAGTCCGGCCAAACAAAGGAATATCAAGCCGCAACAGATTCTGGACATTCCCCTGCTCGAGATACGGTGTTAATTGTGCCAGGGCGGACCAGCGGAAATGCCCGTTCGGGATCGGCAAGAGACTCATATTTGTATTAGCCGGGTCGTCTGGCCAGGGTTTACTCCAATACGCCGAGGGTAGATGACCGGTCAGCGATTCCATGTTGTGTAAAGCCAGTCCGATTTGCTTCAGATTATTCTGACACTTAACCCGAGCAGCTGACTCACGCACTTTCTGAACAGCCGGAAGTAAAAGCCCGATCAGAATTGCAATGATGGCAACAACGACGAGCAACTCGATTAAGGTGAATCCAGATTGAGCGCGATTCATGGCAATCTCCGGTGGCTGTCAAGAATTCGGTAGGCGATTCAACCTCAGCGTTCGATCTCTCGCTCGGGCGGATTCGAGGGGCGGCTCAATCGACGCGCTGCTGCGGTGAGCGCCGCGATCAACCCGAGGCCGATGACGGCCATCAACCAGCGGTTACGTTGAGGCGATTGCACACCGACGGGTGAGAAATCCAGGAGGTGCGGATCAAGGTGAAGCAGCACCGCCTCACGGTGCCCTGCCCCGTCATCCACTGTAATTTTGTAATCCCCAGCCATCGCTATGCGAAGCATCAGCGTCGCCTGGCCGGTTTCAGGATCCAAACGACCCCGAGCCACTTCCCTTCCCGCCGGGTTAATGATCCACCACTCGGCATCGGCGGGATCGCCGTACTCATACCAGGCTTCGATTTGGACCGGAATCATTTCGGGCTCGGCGGCGGCAGAAGCCGGGGCCGAGTTCGCCGTGGCTTTCACTTCCATCTTGTGCGCGAATAACGAATCAACCCAGCCAGCGACGACGAGCACGGCGTGGAGGCATATAAAAACATGCCGAGGGAACGAAAGCATGACCGTAGCACCACCGAATATTACGAATACAGGAAATATGTTACTGGGCAAAAGAGTCCGGGCGAGCCGAATCTCGAATTTTTCACAGGACGAGTCAGGGGGCAGGGATGTCGCTGTGGGAGTCGATCTTGCTGGGCATGCTTCAGGGTCTGACCGAATTTTTGCCGATCAGCAGCACGGCGCATTTACTGGTGGCCCGCCAGTTTCTGGGGCACGCACGCCCTGAGGATGCATTTACGACCGTAATCCAGCTGGGCACTTTGGTGGCAGTATTTGCCTATTTTCGTGCGGATGGAATGGCTCTGATTCGCGGCTTATTCTGCGACGTGCTTCACTTGAAGTTCGGTTCAACGTCGGACAGCATCATGGCTTGGCGGATCCTCCTCGGCACGTTCCCCGCGGGTTTAACCGGGTTGCTTCTCAAAGATTGGCTAAAACAAACTTTTTTTCATGCGACAGCGATCGCCTGGGTGGCGATTGTCTTTGCCCTGCTGATGGCGGTTGCGGAATGGTGGTCGCGGCATCGAGTCCGCCAGGGGCAAAGGCCGCGGAATGAAACGGAACTCACCACAATTGATGCTCTCTGGGTCGGCTTGTGGCAAGCTCTGGCCTTGATGCCCGGAGGATCACGATCCGGGACGACGATCACGGCGGGCTTGTTGGCCGGGCTGGAACGTGCCACGGCGGCGCGATTTTCCTTTTTGTTGTCGATGCCGATCATTCTTGCCGCGGGGCTCAAGGAATTTTGGGATGAGCGTGGGATCTTTTTACGAAGCCAGGGCGATCTTGTCATTTTACTGGCCGGTCTGGTCAGTTCTGCGATCGTCGGCTATCTGGCGATTGCCTGGCTTTTGCATTTTCTGAAACGGCACTCAACCACCGCGTTCATCGTTTATCGATTGATTCTCGGAGTTTCAATTCTCGTTATGGTTTCGCTGGGTTGGCTGGGCAATTAAATGGATTCGGTTGGCTTTTGCCATCAGCGTTGCTTGCCGGCTCAGTGGCCATGAGGAAACGTCTCGGTGGGGAAAGTCGCGGCAACCCGTCTACTTCGGCAAGTTTCTCGGCGAGCTTGACACAAATCACGGAGAAGGTTATCCGCCCTCCCGGCGCCGGGGATTGTGCGCGGGAGTCCGGGGGAGTTGCCGATGACCCGTTACCGACCGTTCATTTCGCCATGGCTTGCCCTGACCATGGCAGTGTTACTGCTGGGGGAAGGCACGACATTGGCGGAATCTCCCGTCGGTAAAGTGATTGCCCGGGTGATTCCGGTGAATAACCGAGTGCATTCCGAAGAAATCATCCTCAGTCAGATGCCAAATACCAGGCCGGGCAAGGTGTATGACGATAATCTAGTGCAGCAAGATGTTCGGCAATTGCTGGCAACACGCTGGTTCGCCCCGGGAGGCGTCCGTGTCGATACTGCGATCGACGCAAACAATCAAGTCACCGTCTTTGTGCATGTGATTGAACTGAATAACATCATTTCCGAGGTGGTTTACATTGGTGCCAAGCATCTCTCTGAAACGGAACTCAACGATTTGACTGGCCTGCGGCGGGGGAGCCCGTTGAACCCGACCACGAACCAGTTGGCAGCGACCGCCATTTTGAACAAACTCCGCGAGGACGGCCGGCATTACGCCAGTGTCACCCTGCTCGAGGGAAGTCAACTCACGGATACCCGCGTGGTTTTCCACATCGTGGAAGGGCCAGTGGTGCGTGTCCGCAAAGTCTCGTTTCAAGGAAATCACGTCGCCAGTTCCGGGCGGCTGCGGACGGTTTTGAGCAACACTGGTGCGTTGATTCCCGGGCTGGTCACACCACTGTCGCCGAAATTTCTCCCGCAACAGGTGGAACTCGAGAAGGCCAAGCTTCTCGATTACTATCATCGACTCGGCCATCTCGAAGCCAGGATTCAGGAGGAAATTGTTCCCGATCCCCGCGATCTCGGGATTGTCGATCTGATCTACCACATCCACGAAGGGCCGGGGTATTCCGTTCGTGCCGTCCGGCTGGAGGGGAACAAGACCTACACAGAAGAACGTTTGAAAAAAGTCGTCGCGCTGAAGGAAGGGCAACGCTATGACAAAGACATCGTTCAGGCCGACATTAACCGACTTCGGACATTATACGGCAACAGTGGCGTGAATATCGGCATTGAAGAAGCCGTCTTTGCCGTGCCGAATCAACCCGGAGTTGTGGATGTTCACTATCAGATCCTCGAACCAGGTCGGGAACCGGATCGTGTCGGACGGATCATCATTGAGGGCAATACCATCACTGATCAGCGGGTGATTTTGAATCAGTTAAATCTTTACCCCGGCCAGATTTTGCAGTATCCGCAAATTGAGCAGGCTCGTGCGAATTTGATTCGCCTGGGATTATTTGACCCTGACGATCCGCCGACAGTTGAGGTTTTGCCGAATGAATTTGACAGTTCGTATAAGGATATTCGTGTCCGGGTCAAAGAAACCCGTACCGGGATGATCGCGTTGACGGCGAACGTCAATTCTGATGCCGGAGTCAACGGCAGCATCGTGGTGAATCAGCGAAACTTTGACATTACCCGTTTTCCGACCAGCCTGGACGATCTCTGGGCCGGCCGGGCCTTCCGTGGCGGCGGCCAAGAACTTCGGCTGGAGGCCATGCCTGGAACGATCTTTCAACGCTACTCGCTGACGTTCCGCGAACCGTATCTTTTCGACAGCCGCTTCGGATTGACCGCCAGCGGCTATTACTTCAACCGCGCCTTTGCCGAGTATAACGAAGATCGTTATGGCGGCCGATTCACCCTGGATTACCGGCTTGACAATCCGATCTGGCGGCTCAACGGTTCCACCCGGGTCGAGGGGGTAAATCTGCGAAATATTCCGTACTGGGCGACACCGGCGATCACCGACGATGCCGGCCATTCGTTCGTGCTTGGCCTCGGGACCGGGCTAACCCGTGACACACGGGATAGCTTTTTGCTGCCGACGACGGGGAGCATTATCGATCTGAAATTCGAGCAGGTGCTCGGTGATTATGTCTTCCCGATTGGAATTGCCGAGGCCAGCATTTTCCGCACCTTGTATCAACGTAAAGACGGAAGCGGCAAACATATTGTCGCCGCACGAACGCAACTGGGTGTGACTGGCGATAATGCTCCGGTCTTTGAACGTTTTTACGCCGGAGGTTTTCGCAGCCTTCGGGGCTTTGAATTCCGCGGCGTCGGGCCGTTTGAAAATTACCTGAATGTCGGGGGCACGTTCTCGTTCTTGAATTCGGTTGAATATCAATTGCCGGTCTTGGCGAACGATCGACTTTACCTGGTTGGCTTTGTCGATCACGGCACCGTGGAACGCGATGTGGCCATCCGGGATTACCGCGTCTCAGTCGGCTTCGGTGCCCGGATTGTGGTGCCAGCCCTGGGGCCTTTGCCGATCGCTCTGGACTTCGCCTTCCCGCTAGTTAAAGGTCCCTTCGACAACGAGCGGCTGTTTAGCTTCTATGTCGGCTGGTTTGGCGGCGGCACCTGATGCCCCTAGTTCCCGGATCACAGCTCTCTCGGATCTGAGGATCTGACCAGCGGGGTGACCGTGGCATGAGCGAGCAAGAAAGCGACGCCCGCCGCCCTCCGAAGGCGATGAACAATAGACTCAGAAATTAGGGATCAATCGGGACAGAAGACAGATTCTCTCAAAATGAGGCTATTTGCCTTCTTTTCTTGCTGAATCCACGTCGGCCCGGCTATGATGATTCTTTATTTGCCTTCATGAGAGCGACCACGGATGACACCACGCCCCGCCGGGCGACGTCTGGATCAACTTCGCCCCCTATCGTTCAAACGCAAATTCACACGGACGGCACCGGGGAGTGTGCTCGTTCGCGCCGGGCATACGGTGGTTCTGTGCACATGTTGCGTCGAGCCGAGTGTTCCGGATTTCCTCATCGGCAAAGGCAAGGGCTGGCTCACTGCCGAGTACGGCATGCTTCCAGGGTCCACAACAACCCGGAAACCACGGGAAAAAGCTGGCAAGGTCGATGGCCGTTCGGTTGAGATTCAACGGCTCATCGGACGCAGTCTTCGTGCGGTTGTCGATCTTGATAAACTCGGCGAGCGTACCCTGTGGATCGACTGTGACGTGATTGAGGCGGACGGTGGCACCCGCACAGCGAGCATCACCGGTGCCTTTGTGGCATTGGCTGACGCACTTCACGCCCTGAAAGGTGATCTCCCGAACCCGATCCGCGAGATTCTCACTGACAGCGTTGCGGCCGTCAGTGTCGGGCTAGTGGATGGCGAAGAACGGCTTGATCTGGAATATGTTGAAGATGTCGCCGCTGATGTCGACTTCAACGTGGTCATGACAGGGTCGGGCAAATTTATCGAGGTGCAAGGAACTGGGGAGGAAGCCACCTTTACCAGGAAGCAACTCGATCGTCTGCTCGAGTTGGCGGCCTCCGGAATCAGCGAAATCACGGCATTGCAACAGCAGGCCCTCGGGAAAGCCTGGCCACTGGGTTAATTCCCAGGAACTTGCAATTTCCAAAAAACAACGGATTCGGTTCTTCAGGCGGTTTAACTGGATTCGTTTTTCGTTCTTGATTGCTCCTCTGTTGCCGATGCTAGGGGTCCAGCCGATGGCCCGGACGTTTCTTGTCTTGCTGGTTCTGGGGATGTCAGCGGCAGCCGCTTTTGCTGCAAAACCGAATGTCGTGGTGATCCTGATCGACGACATGGGGCAGCGGGATTGTGGTTGTTACGGGAGCCAGTTTTATCGGACTCCCCACATCGACGCCCTCGCCCGGCAAGGGCTCCGCTTCACTGCTGGTTATGCCGCCTGCCCGGTTTGCTCTCCGACTCGTGCTGCTTTGCTGACGGGCAAATACCCTGCCCGGTTGCACTTGACCGACTGGCTACCCGGCCGGGGGGATCGACCGGATCAGCAGCTCAATCGTCCCGTGATTCGCCAGCACCTTCCCCTCGAGGAAATCACCCTGGCAGAGGTTCTGAAAGAGGCTGGGTATGTCACCGGCCACATCGGGAAGTGGCACCTGGGTGGCAGCGGCTTTGAACCGACCCGTCAGGGCTTTGATTTCAACATTGCCGGCGATCATACTGGCACACCCCGGAGTTATTTTGCCCCGTACCGAAACAAATCGGGGGGAATGCCGGGGCTGGAACAGGCCCCCGAGGGCGAATATCTCACTGACCGCCTGGCAAAGGAAGCAGTGCGCTTTATCCAGCAGCACAAGGATCAGCCATTCTTCTTGTATTTGCCGCATTACGCGGTTCACACCCCGATCCGGGCGAAGACCGAGGTGATTGCCAAGTATCCCGGAGAAGCAGTGGGCGGCAGGCAAAGCAACCCGGTCTATGCGGCGATGATTGAGAGCATGGACGATGCCGTCGGGGCAGTGATGAAGGCACTCGATGACCTCAGGCTGACTGAAAACACCGTGGTCATTTTCACCAGTGACAACGGCGGCCTAGCCACCCGGGAAGGAGGACCGTTCGGGGCCACCTTCAATGGCCCGCTCCGGGAAGGTAAAGGATTTTTGTACGAAGGGGGAATTCGAGTTCCGTTCATTCTCCGATACCCGCCGCGAGTCAAACCCGGGACCACCTGCACAGTTCCGATTTGCACGATCGATCTGTTTCCGACAATTCTCGATCTGTGCGGGGTAAAATCCCCCGTGACCCCCGATGGCGTTAGCCTGGTGCCGTTGCTGCCAAACGGGACCGGCAAACTTCCACGGGACGCGCTCTACTGGCATTACCCGCATTACAGCAATCAGGGCGGTAAACCCGGCTCCGCCATCCGACGAGGGCCACACAAGTTGCTCGAATTTTTCGAGGACGGCCGCCGGGAACTGTACGACTTGTCAAACGATTTCGGGGAATCTCGGAATCTGATCGCCGAGCAACCGCAACTGGCCCGAGAACTCGCCGAGCAACTGGCCGCCTGGAGGAAGCAAGTCGATGCGCAAATGATGTCGCCGAATCCGAACTTTGTGCCGAATCCGCCGGGAAAAGACGGCACGATCGTGCTGCATGCTCGGACAGCAAGAATTCATGGTCTGCAACTTCGTTATGAACCGCTGCCGCACAAAGACACCCTCGGTTTCTGGACCCGCGTCGAAGACATGGCCGAGTTCGAGTTCACGGTGACAAAGCCCGGACGTTATCAGGTGACGGTTCTCCAAGCTTGCGGCACTGGCAGCGGCGGAGCCGAAGTCGACGTTCAGGTCGGCTCGGAATCACTCCGCTTTACAGTGACAGAAACCGGCGGCTTCCAGAAATTCGAAACCCGAGACATCGGTGTGGTCTCGATTCCAAGCGCCGGTCGAAAGAGCTTGCGAGTCATTCCGCGTTCTCGGCCGGGAGTCGCAGTCATGGACCTGCGTGAAATCACCCTGCGGCCAGTGAAATAATTGCGAACCGGCAAGCCGGTCTGAACGATGCCAAGCCGTAAGCCTTGCCGCTTTTTAAGCCAGTCGAGTCAATACAACTTGATATCGGAAAAGAGGTTGCAATTATTCTAATCGCTCCGAGTGCATTTTTGGCTTTTCACTTCCAGATCGGTAAAAAATGCTCTCCCGTTGAAAAAAGTCTTCTGGTAGAGTCGCCCCACCGCGGCGGCCCAAAGCTTCTCTCACGGGCGAGGGAGCGTGAGGTCGCCGACTGCTGAGCATTTCCGTTCCTAAAGGAAATTGGCTCGGCTCGGGGGAAGGAGAAGCCACGTGGCTCGGCCCTGGAGACTCCGACACAAACTTGTCCTCGGCCTGGCGTTGGTTGTCGGGAGTGTGGTGCTATTGCTTGGCGGGGCTCTGTTCGGACAGTCGTCCTATCTCGACACCATGCAGGTGACCCAGCGAAAGCTGGATGAAATGCAGATTGTGATTCAGTTACGCGATTACATTCATCGCGCCGCCTCTCCCGGCCAAGCAACTCCATTCACTCAGGATTTGTCCCCCCTGGAAATCGAGAAACGGCAAATTCTCGGCGCGGTTCAAGATGCTCGCCGGACCTTAATGATTTATCGCGATATGCTCGAAAACGACTCACCCGACAGGCTCAGCACGGCGGATATTCCGGTCAATGACCATGAATTGCGGCAAGTTCAGCGGATTGACGAGGCACTGACAGCACTGGAAACAGCCGTGGAGGCCGCGACCGGTGCCAGTGCCGAATCTCCCGAAGATGCCGGGAAACCTCTACTTCAGCGGAAAGGCGTATGGCCGGCCTACCAGAAATTGCATCAGTATGCAACCGATTTATTCCAGTTTCTGATCAGCGACATTCAGCGATCGTTCGAGCGATCGAATGCAAATTTCCGTCGCAGCCTGATCATTTCTGCCTCGGCGACCCTGCTGGCGGTAGTGCTGGTGTTCACCCTCCTCTATTACTTCCGAGTCTGGATTTTTGCACCGATCCAAGAAATTCAAGCCGGGGTCCAGCGGGTGCATCACGGAAATTTCAGCCAGCCAATCCAACTCCAGTCCCACGACGAGTTGCAGGAACTGGCCGAGGAATTCAACGCGATGATGTCGCGGATGAGAGAAGTCTACTCCGACCTGGAACGTCAAGTCAATGAACGGACTCGGCAACTGGTCCGCTCCGAGCGGATGGTGTCGGTCGGGTTTCTCGCCGCCGGCGTCGCCCATGAAATTAACAATCCGCTCGCCTCGATTGCCTTTTGTGCCGAGGCACTTGAAGGCCGGCTGCACGATCTACTTACCCGCGTTCCCGGCGATGCCGAAGTCATCAATAAATATTTGAAAATGATTCAGCAAGAGGCGTTTCGTTGCAAGCAAATTACGCAAAAACTGCTCGATTTTGGCCGGACCGGTGGCAAACGCGAAGCCACCGACCTGGCACAACTAGTCCAAGATGTGATCGAGATGGCCCATCATTTGCCGAATTCCCGTGGCAAAACCCTGCAATTTCACCCCCTCGCCCGCCCGGTCGCCCCGATCACTGCTCCAGATATCAAGTCGGTGGTGCTCAATTTAATTGTAAACGCCCTAGACAGCATGGACGCTGGTGGAGTATTGACGGTGTCCCTGACCACCCGCGGCGAATTCGCCGAAATGACCTTCACCGACACCGGCTGCGGCATGACGCCTGACGTACTTGAACACCTGTTTGAACCTTTTTTCACCCGCAGTCGTACCGGTCAAGGCACCGGCCTGGGGCTGAGCATCAGCCATCAGATTATCGATCAGCACGGTGGCACCATCACCGCGGAAAGTGACGGGCCAAAGAAAGGATCTCGATTCATCGTTCGCTTGCCCCTGCAGGTGGCGGATGCTCCCAGCGAGACCCCTGCATACGAGCGAAAGACGATCTTGCCGTTCCCGGGACAAAAATCAGCGGCGTAACCCGCCCGCATTGTTCCGCGATTACCTAGGAAGGGAGACGTACCTTGGCGACCACCCATCCGACTCAACCGCACAACCGCTTGCGAGTGTTGTTCGTGGACGACGAGCCGTCACTTCAGGAGGTGATGCGCACCGAACTCCCGCGACTAGGTCACGAGGTCACGGTTTGCCCGAACGGCACCACGGCGTTGCAAGCGATCCAGCAAAACCTGTACGATGTCGCCATTCTTGATATTCGCATGCCCGATCTGACCGGGATCGATGTCCTGCAGCGGCTCAAGCAGGTCAGCCCGGACACGGAAGCCATCATGATGACCGGCTACGCCAGTGAAGACAGCATGGTTCAGGCCATGCGTCTTGGAGCCTGTGATTATCTCCGTAAGCCGTGCAAAATGTCGGAAATTGAAGCAGTGCTAATTCGCGTTCAGGAGAAAAAACGGCTGAAAAATAAAGCCGCGGCCCTCGAGTCCCGCCTGCAAGCTGCCGAAGGCACCGCTGCCCTGATCGGCACCAGCCCCGCCATGCAGCCGGTCCTGCAGGCCATCCAGCAGTTTGCACCCACCGATGCCCGCATTCTCATCACCGGAGAAACCGGCACCGGCAAGGAAGTCGTTGCCCGGACCTTGTATGAACACAGCCTCCGCCGAGAGATGCCGTTTGTCCCGGTCAACTGCGGAGCTCTGTCTTCGACCCTCGTGGAAAGTCAGCTTTTCGGGCATAAAAAAGGTTCGTTCACTGGAGCCGATCGCGATCACAAAGGTTTTTTTGAAGTCGCCAACGGCGGCACACTGTTCCTCGATGAACTCGGGGAACTCGATATGAATATCCAGGTGAAATTGCTACGCTTCCTTGAAGCCGGTGAAATTCAACGGCTCGGCGATAATCAGCCGATCCATGTCGATGTCCGAGTCATCTGTGCGACAAATCGTGATCTAAAAAAGATGGTGGCGGAAAAACAGTTCCGCGAAGATTTGCTGTATCGCCTCAATATGTTCCAGATTCACCTGCCACCCTTGCGAGAACGCAAAGCCGACATCCCTGATTTGGCCCGCCATCTGCTCGCTCGCGCTGCCAAACGCCCCTTGGAATTCGTGGAGAATTTGCTTCCCCCCGAAACGCTCCGAGTGCTCATCGACTATCACTGGCAAGGCAACGTTCGTGAATTGAAGAATGCCATGGAATATGCCTGGATTGTCTCCGGGGGGCAACCGATTCTGCCGATCCACCTGCCGCATGATGTCCGGAATCCGCCACCGCTCACGGTCCGGGTGCCAGAACCGGCCGTCCTGCCGATGATCCCACCGAGCGGATACGCTGGCAATTATCCGCTGCCCCCCGCACATCATGCCCGCACGGAACTGCCGCCAAGCGGCCCAGGATCAGGAACAAAAACGCTCGCCGACATCGAGATGGAATACATCTTGCAAGTGTACAGCAAGAATAACTTCAACAAGCAAGTAACCGCCGCTGAACTCGGCGTCAGTTTGAAAACCCTGTACAACAAATTGCACAAATACGAAGAAGAACTCCGGCAGCGGCAAGCCGGATAAACTCCCCTGGTTTTCGCAGCAAAAGGATCAGATGCGGTTGGCCCCGGTCACGGCTGATCACGCCAGACCCCTTGAAACATTGTCCGCCGGGGTGCCGCCACAGTTTCCGGCCGAAACAACCAATCATACGGATCCGCTGGTTCTTGCCCTTTCAAAGGAATCAGCACCAGATCCGCGGATTTGCCCGGGCAAAGGCTGCCACACTCGTTCTCCCACCCCAGGGCCTCGGCGCCAGACAATGTTCCCAGGCGTAACAGCATATCGCCGGGCAAACTCCGATCGTTTTCCCGCAAAAATTGCAATTCTCGGAAAAGATCAAGATCGGGATTCGAGGCCAGACTGTCGGTACCCACCGCCACCCGAACTCCCTTCGCCAGCAACTCTCGGAGGGGATACGCATCATGTTCGAAAGCGGCATGAGTTCGCGGGCAATAAATGACACTTTGATGAGCCGATTGTAAGGGTAAATCGGTGCTCAGGTAGTTGCCATGAATCCAGAGCAACGGCGGCATCTCGGGCCCTTGGCTGGACATCCGCTTCGCGCGGACACCTTCAGCGAGGATGACAAACTCGCCGACGCTGACCGCCATTGCTTCCGGATTCCACACCCCCAGTTCTTCAAGGAACGGTACAAACGGACCGCTCCGCCTCTCCAGCAATTCCACTTCGGCTGCGGATTCCGCCAGATGTGTCGCGACCGGCACCGAGCCGCTGACTGCCCTGAGGAATAACCAGACCGAGGCACTGTAGGGGGCATGAGGGCTGAGACCAGGGCGGCAGCGACTCGTCGCTGGGTGCTCAGTCAGCCACTGCCGCGCTGTATCGATGGCTTCACTCACCCGGGAATCGCTCAGACCGAGCAGTTCTCGAAAGATCACCGCACGCACCGGAGCCTGACTCACAACCGACCAGCTCACCCCTGTTGACGAGATGTCGCCGAGTAAGGTCACGCCGAACCGAAGCGACTCCTTCAAGCCAGTAACAACGTCGTCTGCGATCTCGGCCGTGGAACGGGATCGGCGGAACGCTATCACGCTCCGCAGCCAGTCGGGGAAACGATCGGCCGGGGTCGGGGGAAGTTGCCCACGGGCCCCGGTTAAATCCAGATGTGTGTGGCAATTGACCAGCCCCGGAATCAAGGCACAATCAGGAAATTCCCAGTCGACATCACGAATTCCCGAAGGATCAACCGAGACAATGCGATCACCGAGGATAGTGATGCTGCCGTTAGCGACTGGTGGACGACTGACAGGAAACAGCCAGCGGGCTGCAATCGTCACGGGCTGCGGATCCATCGAATGTCACCCTGCTTCCCCGCACCCCGACTACGGAAAGGCCATGCCTCTGTTCCGGAAAGGTAAATCCCCGAATGTTCAGCAAGCTTGTGATCTGCTATGCCGTTTGTGAATCAGCAAAACCGAGACCCGCTTGCTTTCCTTTCATACTCAGGGGCGATACACGGATAATGCTTGCCGAGCTGCACCCTGAATCCGCTCTAAACTCGCCGAGACGGTCGATGTGGCCGGGCGGTTGCGGGCTTCTAACTCGGCACCTTTTTTGAAGGCAACCTCGGCATCCCCCTGATTCCCTTGATGCCATCGCGCCAGGCCAAGCAGATACCAGTATCGGGCATCATAAGGGTCTTCTTGAGTCGCAGCTTGGAACAGCGACTCGGCGGCTGTGAAGCGGCCGGCTTGATAAGCGATCATGCCGTCGCTGAAAGCACGGGAAGCCCGGTCCTGCGCCTGCCGTTCCAGATTCGACAACGGTACGCGAACTCCGGCCCGAAGATCGGCAAGTTTCTGTTCATATTCCTCGGCTTGAGTCTGAAGTTTGCGTTGCAGTTCTGCCTCGCGTGCGGCCAGTTCCCGAGCGGCTTTCGCTGCCGCTGCCGCCACCGCTTCTTCGCGCTTCATCACTTCGACTCGCTGTGCTTCTTCCAGCGCCTTCAGCTTCATTCGCCAATCGGCGTCCATTTGCTTAGCCAAGGCTTGCTCTGCTGCCAATTTTTTCATCCACTCTAACTGAATTGCCGAGATTTTCTTATCCACTCCATCCAGGGTTTCCTTGGCCATGCTCTTGGCTTTTTCCGCATCCTCTTCGGCTTTCTTGACCGCTTGCTGGGCGATCTCAAGTTTTTTGCGGGCCTCCAACAGAGCTTCAGCGGCTTTCTTGGCATCCGCCGACACCGCCGTCGCCGCCACGGTTTTCATGACCGACGGCAGTTTCGTAGGTTCGAGTTCGTCAATCAACTTGTGACTTTTAAGTTCGGCAAGAATTGCGGTGATGATTGTTTCTGCGGATTTCCGTTGCGCCTCGGCGGCAAGCAATTCTTTGCTGCGACTTTCCAGGATTTTTTTCGTGTCGGCAAGCTCTTTCAATGCTGCTTCTTTCTCCCCATCGATCTTTAACACGCTTGCTTCCAGGTCTTTGGTTTTTTTGGCAAGCGATTCAAGATCGGCAAGCAACGTCTTTTTCTCTGCATCGAGCTTGGTAATTGTCTCGGTCGTCATGGCCAACTGATCCAATGCTTTCGTCACCCCGTTCTGTTTGACAAGATCCCCCAGCTTCGGGTGCTGGTAAAGATCCCGTTTGAGAATCCACAGTTCGCGAAGATCATCACAACAATGGAGAAAGATTTGACCGAGTGGGTCAGAGGTTGCATTGATGCCCGTCGCGGCATACTGCAAGCGGAGTTGATCATGATGCTTCCGCGATTCACGGAGGATGGCGATGGCTTGATCGTAACGGCCCGCATTGGCCTCGTTTACCGCCCGCCAGAACAACAAGCCCGGTTCCGGAGTCTTAACTGAGACTGAGGGTTCCGCTTGAAGCAAGCACAAGGCGAGGACAAGTGCATACGCTAATTCCTCGGCCGTGGCGGGGGGCATACGGCTTTCTGTCTTGCCCCCCGTGCTGGGGTGCAGAACATTCAACCGATCCAGGGCTGCTTCAAACAATGCTTTTGCTTGAGGATATCGGCGTGCTGCATTGCTGTACAATTGCCGGGCGGCGGCGATATCTCCGGCCACTTCTTTCATCAGCCCGAGATGCAGAGCGGCTTGAATGGCCGCATTCACATCATTTCCTTCGGAGGCTGCTGTTAAATCGGCTTCGGCTTTTTGGAATTCCAGGTCTGTCGCTTCCACGGTTGTCTGGGTTTGTGCAAGCTCTTGCAGACGATGCAACCAGCGGGCTTGTCCCCGGCGAGCACGGATGGAAGGGTCGGCTGTTTCACCTGCTGCGTCCAGAATGTTCAGTACTTGAGCGTAGTTCCCGAGTTGTAAAAGCAACTCTGGATTTTGCGGTGTGGACACGAGAGGGCTCTTGAGTTCGCCGGTGGCTTGCTGCTGAGGAGCCGTGACGGATGCTGATTGTTGCGGCATCATGCCTGAAAAATAAGCTCCTGCCGCCAAGCCGAGCCCGATCAACAATCCCGCAGCTCCCCCAATCAGCACTCCTCCTCGGGATCGGGGGCGTGTGGCGGCTTCATGCTCGGCAAGTTTCGGCGGAGCCGCCGGCATCGGCGGTGTCGAACGAGGTGTCGCCGGGGCTGGTGAGGATAACGGTTCCGGTTGTGCCCAGCTATCTTCGATCAGTGATCCGGCATGCGGACGTGCCGGTGGCCCAGCCACCACCGATGGCGGTTTCGGCGGCGCGGCAAAACGATCGAGATCGGCTTCAGCACGTGCTTGATGCAACTCTCCCGTGACCCCAGTTGAGCCGAGAGGTAATTGCTTCAGTTCTTCCTCCGAGGGGGGAGCAGACCAATCAATCAACCCGCTGGTTTCGGCCAAGTGGCCCTGATTGGCAAAATCTTGGGGGGACGGCGTGGGCAGATCGAAGGACACCGCTCCTTGATTAGCCGGATTCTCAGATTGGCCCGGCAGATTTGCCGGCGGCTTTCCTAAGAAGAGACTCGAGGGTGGGGCCGGGATCGCCGTCATGTCGAGTTCACTCGGGTCATCCGTCATTCCGGGAAATTCGATTTCTGTCAAATCCTCAAACTCTTGATCAAAAATGCTGTCTTGATCAAAAGTTACGGCTCCTTGGCCGGCCTCCTGAGGTCGTCGGAAAATACTCGAGGGCGGTGCTGGCAAAACCTCCATGTCCAACTCACTCGGAGTATCAGGGTTGTCCGTCAACACATCCGATGGGCTTGCGGCTGCGGGCGACTCGAGATCTTTCTGGGAAAAAATACTCGAGGGCGATGGAGGTTGCAGATTCATATCCAATTCGCTTACGGGCTCGTCGAATCCGGGGAGGTGTGCCTCCGTGGGATCGTCGAGTACTTGATCGAAAATACTCGATTCACCACCGCTCGGGCCCAGAATACCGATATCTTCAGGATCGCCGACAGGGGCAACGGAAGACCCGAGATCGAGCTCCGCAGAAGTCACATCCGAGAATAAGTTTGAACTTGACGACGATGCCGAGACACCGCCGAAACTGATGCCGCCGTCACTTGGCAAAGGCGGTAACGGCACCGGGATCGGCTGATCGACCATGGTGTCGTCACCTTCATCAAATTGCAAGTCTTCCGCGTCAATCGCTGGGAGTCGGGTACTTGAAGCAACTTGTTCCAGAATATCATCTCCCGCCTTGACTTCGGATAAATCGATATGGCCAAAATCATCGCCGTACGGTTCCGAAGCTGTTGTTCCAGAAACATCCTGTGAATTCCCGGGGTGACCGGCAGCCGTCACTTCCTTTGATGCTTGCGGAACTACCGGTGGAACTGCAACATCATCCGGAAACTCAGCGACTTCGCTCGTAGCTTCGGCGGGCGAGTCGTACTGACTTGAACCACGCGCGGGAGGAACACTGAGAATGCTCGATGATTCCGCAGCGTCGTCGATCGCTGCCGAAACCTGACTGGCCGTGGATGCTCCCGTGGACCCTGCGGAGCCGAAAATGTCGGAGTCGCCGGGGTCGGGAGAATGCACAGGGGGTGCAGCGGGCGGAGGTGCCTGAAAAAGTTCCGCACTCGTCTGGAGCCATCCCGAACCGATCACCGTTCGATCGAGCGGCTGGCTTTCGATCAAGTCTTCAGCATCGACAGCAGGGCTTGGCCCAGGATCGGAACTTGCTGCGGCTGGGGCATCGACGCCCGCGGCGGACTCGGCATTTTCCGCTGTTTCAGAGATCGGCGAGTTTTCAAACGGCTCAGCCGCCTCCGCGGAAATGTTCGTCGTGCCTTCAACATCCGATG
>Ga0209017_10000539_pt1 | contig 36945 bp, 27 predicted proteins | sample YNPBryunderm2012_FD_185812 | JGI IMG/M metagenome (GOLD analysis project Ga0209017, IMG submission 185812) | Anoxygenic and chlorotrophic microbial mat microbial communities from Yellowstone National Park, USA - YNP Bryant MS undermat 2012... ...
GGCGCGGCCGAGTTTGTAAGAGATCATGCCGAGCAGGCACATATTCGTCGAGAGGTGACCGTTTTCGATGTCGGCGACAGGCCGGCGTCCGGTGCGAATGGCATCGAGGAAATCGGCCCAGAGCTCACGAATGTTCTGGTCGTCCGGTTGGCCGAGTTTCGGCTCTTCATGCAAGACGGGTTCGCCTTTTTTGGCCGGATAGAACGTCCAGCCGTCGAGCCAGCCCATGTGAAAGGTGCCCTCGGTGCCGTAAAAGTAACAGCCGAGAGGCGTTTTCTCGGCCTGGTTGCCGGCATAAGTTCTGTGCTCCCAGGTAACGAGGAAAGACTCGAATTCGAAGGTGACGACCTGGGTGTCGGGTGCATCGGTGGAATCGCGCCGGATGAAGCGGCCGCCGCTGGAAAATACCTTCCGCGGGTATTTTTCCTCGGTAATCCAGAGAATCTGATCCATCCAGTGCACGCCCCAATCTCCCAGGGTGCCGTTGGCGAAATCCAGGAACTGGCGGAAGCCCCGTGGATGGATCGCCTTGTTGTAGGGGCGCAGGGGCGCGGGGCCGCACCAGAAATCCCAGTCCAGCCCGGGCGGCGGATCCGAGTCGGGCGTGGGCTGGCCCGGCCCGCCGGCCGAGTGCACGAAGGCGCGCACCATGCCGATCCTGCCCAGCTTGCCCGAGCGCAGGAACTTCATCCCCGAGACGTTGTGAGGCGACACGCGACGATGGAAGCCGACCTGAACCACGCGGTTGGCGGCGCGGGCCGCCTTCACCATGGCGCGTCCCTCGAGGATGGTATGGCCGATCGGCTTTTCCACGAACACGTGGGCGCCGGCCTCGAGGGCGGCGATGGTGGGCAAAGCGTGCCAGTGGTCCGGCGTGGCCACGATCACGATCTCGGGTTTCTCTCGGGCGAGTAACTCCCGGTAGTCCTTGTACCGTCGCGGCTGATCCCTGGTCAGTTCCTGGACTTTCTTGATCGCCGCGTTGAGCTGGTTCTCGTCCACGTCGCACAGGGCCACGACTTCGCACTCGCCGGACTCGATCGCGCCGCAGGTGAGGATGTTCACGCCCCACCAGCCGCTGCCGATCAAAGCGGTGCGATACCTTTTGGCGCTTTGCGCGCCCCGGATGTGGAAGCCTAGAGATCCGGTGAGAGAGCCGGCAACAAAGGTTCTCCGCTGCATGGCACTACCCGCCTTTGTCAGGTCTGGCGCTGCCGCCAGTTCGCGAACAAAGCAATGATACCGCAAGCGGCCCAAGCCGGGGACGGGCTTCAGCGTACAGCGATCACGACGCCTGGCGGGCTGCGGTGCTCGCCCACGCGGAGCTCGACGGGAAGCAAGCCCGCAGGCAAGAAGCCCCCTGGAATCCGTGCGTTGATTTGCAACACCCCCACCAGCCCGGGAGCGCTCCCTGCGAACAGGATCTCCGCGGGGTGGACACCGATGACGAGCTGGACGGGCAGGATCGGCCTCGGTAAGGGCGGTGCGGCGGGCCGGCCTTCTTCGCTCGCGGGCTCCGTGAGACCTTCCCCGGTGGCGAATAGCGTCACGATGGAGCCTCGCGGGGCCGGATTTTCCGCCGAATTCGCCGTGCCGTCCTCGTTGATCGCGGCCACGTGACCGCCGGAGGCAAACAGCGCGGGAGCTGCCTCCACGACGGGCAGCACGGCGCTGAAGACGACCTGGCCGCGGCGCCGCACTTCCAGCACGGTTTCTTTTTGAGCGGCGAGGGCGTAAGGTGCCTGGGCGGTGATTTGATCACTGCGGGCAAGGAGCAGTGGGCCGGGCTTGCCGTCCCAGAGGACCTCGACGCCGTCGAGTTGCGTTAGCAGGCGCCCGCTCGGGTCGAGTTGCGGGCCTATCTCATTCTGCGGACCGATCCCCGGGCCTTGTATGGAAACCAACTGCCCGGGCGCCACGGGACCAGGCTTCAGGCTCGCCGCGTGGAGCACCTCGGCGGCGGGCAACTGCACAGGCGCGGGTTCGATCGTCGGGCTGAGCACCCGCACCCGATGATTGTCGCGATCCGCCACGTAGACGTTGCCGCGCGAATCCACCGCGAGAGCCGCGGGCCAGCGCAAGCGCGCCTGAAGGGCCGGGCCGCCGTCGCCCTCGAATCCTGCCACGCCGTCGCCCGCGATGGTGCGGATGATACCGCCTGCATCCACTTTTCGCACGCGGTTGTTTTCCGTATCCGCGATGTAAAGATTGCCCTGATCGTCCACTGCCACAGCCATCGGATGGTTCAGGCGCGCCTGGGTCGCGGGTCCGCCGTCGCCGCTGAAGCCCCGATACCCGACGCCGGCCACGGTTGTGATCACGCCGTCTGGCGTTACCTTGCGGATGACGTGGTTCATGCGATCGGCGATGTAGAGATTGCCTTGCCGATCCAGGGCGAGGCCGGCGGGGGAATCGAGCAGGGCTTGCAACGCGGGGCCGCCGTCCCCTGCGTATCCGCGCAAGCCGCGACCGGCAACGCTGCCGAGCATCCCCGAGGGCGAAAGCACGCGGATGCGGTGGTTGCCCGTGTCGGCGATATAAATGCGACCATCGGGGCTGGCGACGAGTCCGGCTGCTGCGTTCAGTTGCGAGGCTGCGCCGGGACCGTCGCCATTGAAGCCTGCCACGCCCGTGCCGGCCGCCGTGTTGATGAAGCCTGCCGGCGAGAGGTAGCGAACGCGGCTCACCAGAGAATCCGCGATATAGAGGCCGCCGGCGCCATCCAGGGCGATCGCGACCGGGTAGAAAAGACGCGCGGTCAGCGCAGACAAGGCCTCGCCGACGGCGCCCGAGCGTCCCGCACCCGCGATGGTCGTGATGATGCCGCGGGGATCCACTTTGCGGATGCGGCCATTGCCTGTATCGGCGATATAGAGGCTGCCGTCCGGACCCAGCGCGATGCCCGAGGGCGAATCCAGGCGGGCGCTGGTTGCCGGGCCGCCATCGCCCCAGAAGCGCGGTTGGGTCGTGGCGCCCGCGATCACACTGACCCCGCCGGAAGGACTGAGCCGGGTGATTTGGGGAGCGCCGGCGGCGACGTAAAGGTTGCCGGCTTCGTCGGCGACCAGGTCGCGCGCGGCCAGGGGAAGGGTGGATGCGCTGCCCGAGGGCGAGAGCTTGACGATGCGGCTGCGGTCCGCGATGTAGAGATTGCCTGCGGCGTCGAAGGCCAGACCCGTGGGCAGCTCGAGCGTGACGGGCACGTTCAGGGTGCTGAGGACCCCAGCAGCGAGCCGTCGCACGCGGCGATTGCCGCTGTCGGCGATGTAGAGATTGCCGGCGCGATCCAGCGCCAGTCCTGCGGGATAGCTCAACTGAGCATAAAGAGCGGGGCCGCCGTTGCCCGCCATCCCAGGCGTGCCCGTGCCTGCGATCCACTCGATTCTCCCGTCGGGCGAGAGACGGTAGATGCGGTGGTCGCGAAAGTCCGAGATGTAGAGGTTGCCTGCGGCATCGAGTGCGAGGTTGCGCGGACCCACAAGGCGCACGGCGGTCGCGGAATCGCCGCTCGCAGATGCTTCGGAGGCGCCCCCGCCGGCCACGGTGCGGATGGTTCCGTCGGGCGCGACGCGGCGGACGCGGGCGTTGCCGTAGTCCGCGATGTACAGGTTGCCCGCAGCGTCCACGGCAAGACCGTAGGGGGAGTCGAGCCGGGCCAGGTGGGCGGGGCCGCCGTCGCCGCGAAAACCCGGCTGGCCGTCGCCGGCCACGGTGGTGATCAGACCGGCGAATGAGATCTTGCGCACGCGATGATCGGCAGGATCAGCGATGTAGAGATTGCCGGCAGCGTCACGCGCCACGCACTCGGGCGCGAACAACAGCGCGTTGACGGCGGTGCCGCCGTCGCCCACGAAATCGCTGCCCGCGAAAGTGCGGATCGTGTAGGTCAGGTTGTCCGGCCGGCACTGCGCCGAAAGCACCAGGAGAACGATGAGGACACGCAAGCCTGCGCGCATGATCAGCCCGTAAGAATTTGGTGGGCGCAGGCGCGCGCTTGTCTCGGGCCTTTGCGGATTGAATCCCTGCGCGGCGGGTCGCTTTGGGGGTCACCCAGCGGGAAACAAAAAAGCCCGTGCCGCCTGGCCGCCGCTTGGAAAGCGCGGGCGCCGGATGCGGCACGGGAGGCGAAAGCAACGCGAACGGAAATCAGTTCCGGTCGCGAAGGACAATCACCCGGAAGGGCGCCCCTCCGCCCTCGTTGTCGAGGGCGATGATGGTGCGCACCTCCTGGGAGGAAAGAACCAGCCGACCGCTGTCAATGGCGACGGTCTGGGTGCCTGCCACCACCACCCGGGCTTGGTACTGAGCTGCTTTGCCCGTGGGTACGGTGAGGTAGCTGGATGCGCCGCCGAAGGGAACCCCGGTCAGCACTGGCGTGCGGCCTTTAAGCGCGAGAAACGGCTTGGTCCAGTAAACGTCCACGGCCGGCGCCGAGGGCGCGGCGTGAATCACGCGGACCTTGGCAAAGCCCTCGTCCGGCTCGGTGTTACCGTCGAAGAGGAACATCAGCCGGAAGGACGGCGATTTGCCGGGTGCGGCAAACCCCATCGCCAGGGCGGTGTAATCCAGGCCCGGCGTCAGGAACCAGGTGAAATCGGCCACGCGAGTGCTGGTGCCGGCGACGAAGATGGAAAAGGTGCGCTGGCCGCTGGGCACGTCCACGTAATCGGTGTACTGCCCGAACGGGATGCCAGTGAGCGCGATCTGGCCGTCAACGTAGATGTCTACGGCGGGCGCATCCGGGCTGGCGTGCACAACGCGAACACGCTGCGCAAAACTGAGGGTCGCCAGCAGGCAAACGGCCGCCGTCAGGGTGAGAAACTTCCTCATGGTTAGTCAGCCCCTCCTTGTGTCGAGTTGTCGAGTAAACGAGAAATCTCCGAATCGGGTAGATTCGGAACTACCCTTGGAGACGATGCGGGAGCGACCCCGGTTTCGAACTTCTCAAAAAAGTTACTCTGGCAGGCCGACTGTGACCGGCGCTGGTGATAGGTTGTAAGCAGACTACTGAGCCGTTTCGGCATCTAAGGCATGTTTGTGCTTTACCGGGCGACGGCGTACCGATCGGTGAAAACAGGTCCGCGAGAGTGAAATGCCTGTGGTGGTCACGCGAACGGAAATCGGGTGCGTTTCGCACGGATCGTGCACCCCGGGTCGCCTGTGAGGTCCCCGAATCTCGATGGAGTTACCATCCTTGAGTCTATCGGGAATCGAAATTCAAACCTCGGCCAACCGGTTCGATAAGCGCAAGTGTGAGGCGCTGGCGGCGCATCATGGTTCTTGCAAGCCTGCTCGCGGAGGCAGCGTCCGGCGCTGCGGAGCCGCGGCTGAGGTTGAAGAACCGTCGCGCGGCCGTGGAGCTGGAAGCCGCGGACCTGCGCGTTCCGCCTGCAAGGAGCAGGATCGGGGGCCGCGCGCATTTCGTGGTGGAGTTTGGCGGCGAACCGGACCGCGCGGCCTTGCGCGAGCTGGAGGCGCGGGGCGCGCGCGTGCTCGCCTATGTGCCCGATGCGGGCTTTCTGGTTTCCGCTTCCGAGGACGTGCGGCTGGAGGGGCTGGGGCTGCGCCGGGTGGGGAGGCTGGAAGCGTCCGACAAACTGAGCTCACTGCTCGAGCCGGGCGGGCGCTGGGAGTGCGTGGTCCAGTTCCATCCCGATGTGGAGCGCGAAGAGGCCGAAGCGCTGGCGCGCGAACACATGCTGGAGTTGCTCTCGCATCCGGACTTGCGCAGCAACGAGCTGCTGGTGGCCGGCGCAGCGTCGCGCGTGCAGCGACTGGCGGAATGGGACGAAGTGGCGTACGTGTATCCTGCATCGCCGGAGCTGAAGGCGGGCGAGCCCGTGCACGCATGTCCGGGAGCGCTCACCGCCTGGGGGCCGGTCGGCCAATACGTAGCGCAGGTCGGCGACGGCTGGGACGGGCCGGGACGCAACGCGGCCGATCTGCGTTACTATTTCGCGACGCTGGCGCGAAGGCTGCCGCGCGAGAGCGTAGCGGCGGAAATCACGCGCGCCCTGGCGGAGTGGGCCCGATACGTGGCCATTCGCTTCAGTCCCGGCGCCGACGAGTGGGGACCGAGAACCCTGCGGTTCCACTTCGCTGCGGGCGCCCATGAGTGCCCCTATCACTTCGACGGCTGGGGCCGGACGCTGGCCCACGCGTTCTATCCCTCACCGCCGAATCCCGAGCCCATCGCGGGCGATATTCACTTCGACGACGACGAGCCGTGGGCGATCGGCGAGTACCTGGATGTGTTCAGCGTGGCGCTGCACGAGATCGGGCACGCGCTGGGCCTGGGCCACTCGGACAAGCCTGGCTCGGTGATGTACCCGTACTATCGCAGGCACGTCGCGTTGACCGAGGAGGATATCGGCGCCATACGGCAACTCTACGCCGCTCGCGAGGCGCCGCCCTCCGATCCGCAGCCGCCGGCGAATCCGCCCACGAACTCGCCGACTCCTCCTGCGCATCCGCAACCACCCGCCAATCCTCCGGCAAACCCGCAGCCGACGCCGCCGGCCCATCCGCAGCCACCGGGGTCGCCCTCGCCGAGTCCCCAGCCGCCGCAGAATCCCTCGCCGCAGCCCCCCGCCGGGCGCGATACGGCGGCGCCCTCGCTGGCGATTACGTACCCGGCGCTCTCCAGCGTCCTGGTATCTGCGTCCACGATCACGCTGCGCGGGACGGCGAGCGACAACGTGGGTGTGGTCGAGGTGACGTGGTCGTCCTCCAACGGGCATTCGGGCGCGGCGCAGGGGACGACGCAGTGGACGGCCGGGCCGATCACGCTTTACATGGGCGCGAACACGATCACCGTGCGCGCGCGCGACGCGGCGGGCAACTCGAGCTGGCGCTCGGTGGTGGTGACGCGACGCTGAGGCGATTCTCGGATCTCGGTGTGAGAGAAACTCCCCGCTGAAGCCACCATCTGGCTATAGCGGGCTGAAGATGGCACTCTTCCGCACGCGCAGCGCGGCCGTCTACGGCATCGAAGCACATCCCATTGACGTCGAGGTGGATCTCTATCCTTCGGGAAGCGCACGCGATTTCATCACCGTGGGCATGCCCGACACGGCCGTACGCGAGAGCCGCGAGCGCATCAAGTCGGCACTGGCCAATTCCGGATTCGGCTACCCCAACAAGGCCGTCACGATCAACCTGGCGCCGGCCAATCTGCGCAAGGAGGGCGCGGGATTCGATTTGCCGATGGCTGTGGGGATCCTGGGCGCCATGGGCATGGTGCCGCGGCTGGACGAGTATTTTCTGGTGGGCGAGCTTTCGCTGGATGGAACCGTGCGCCCGGTTCGCGGGGCCCTGTCCATTGCCATCTGCGCGCGCCGCGAGGGCGTGCCGCGGGTCGTGGTGCCGGCTGAAAACGGCGCCGAAGCGGCCGTGGTGGATGGCGTGCGCGTCTACGGCGTGCGGCATCTGGCCGAAGTTGTGAAGCTGGCGGGCGATCCCAACGCGCTGACGCCCGTAGATCCAGCGGCGCCGGTTTCAGGTATCGCCGGCCCGGCGGCGCCCGATTTCCGGGATGTGCGAGGCCAGGCGGCGGCCAAGCGGGCGCTGGAAGTGGCGGCGGCGGGAATGCATAACGTACTCATGGTCGGGCCGCCGGGGTCGGGCAAGACCATGCTGGCCAAGCGGCTGGCGGGGATCCTGCCGCCGCTGACGTTCGTGGAGGCGCTGGAGACCACGCAAGTACACAGCGTGGCCGGCGTGCTGCCGCCCGGCGCGGGTCTACTCACCGAACGACCGTTCCGGGCGCCGCATCACACGGTTTCCGATGCGGGCATGATCGGCGGGGGCATTGGCATTCCGCGGCCCGGCGAAGCCAGTCTGGCCCACAACGGCGTCCTGTTTCTGGACGAATTCCCTGAATTTCCGCGCCACGTGCTCGAGCTGCTGCGGCAGCCTCTGGAAGACGGCGCCGTGCGCATCGCTCGCGCCAGCATGAGCCTGGAGTTTCCGGCGCGCTTCATGCTGGTGGCGGCGATGAATCCTTGCCCGTGCGGCTTCTATGGCGACTCGGCGCGCGAGTGCCGCTGCACGCCCGGGATCATCCAGCGCTATCTCAGCAAGCTAAGCGGGCCGCTGCTGGATCGCATCGATCTGCACGTGGAAGTGCCCGCGGTGCCATACAAGGAACTGCGAGCGCCGGAGGACGGGGCGGCGACCTCGGCCGAGATTCGCGCTCGGGTGATTCGCGCCCGGGCCCGCCAGCAGGCGCGCGGCCACTACAATTCGCAACTGTCGTCACACGCTTTGCGCCAAGCGTGCCGGCTGGACGAGGCGGGCGAGCGAACGCTCGAGCTGGCCATGCGACGGCTGGGGCTTTCGGCGCGGGCGCACGACCGGATCCTGAAAGTTGCGCGCACGATTGCCGACCTGGACGAATCCGAGTTCGTCACGGCCAAGCATCTGGCCGAGGCGGTGCAATACCGCAGCCTGGACCGCGGCTACTGGAGCTGAGGCGGCAGGGCGGCCTCCGCGTGTGGTTGGCTGGAGGGGTGGAGCTGCCGCGCGCGCCGGGCACGTACGCAATCGTGTTCCAGGCCCCGCGGCCTTGTCGAATCGCGGTGGGCGCGCTGGGGTCCGTCACGCTGGAGCGGGGCTATTGGGTTTACGTGGGGAGCGCTCTGGGTGCGGGCGGGCTGCGAGCGCGAGTGGGCCGGCACCTGAAGGGGCCGGGAAAGCCACGCTGGCACGTGGACTACCTGCACGGGCAAATCGGCGTGGTCGAGGTCTGGCTTTGCTTGGGTCGGGTGCGCAGGGAGCACCTGTGGGCGAGGGCGCTGGCCAGACAGGCGGCGGGGTGGATTCCGGGCTTCGGCTGTTCGGACTGCCGCTGTCCGTCCCACCTTTTTCATTTCGTTAGGCGTCCGAGCGCGACGATTTCCAACGGCGAGGGACTTCGGGCGGCGGCCAAGAAAATTGTGCGCCTCTATTGCCAAATGATCCCTGTTAGTTTATAGTCATAAATTAGGCCCATGCGAACCAACCACACGCTGGAAAAGCTCAGACGCGGTGAAACCGTCTTCGGATGCGCGATCCAGTGCTACCGTTCCCCCATGGTGGTCAAGACGCTCGCGGCAGCGGGCTTCGATTACGTTTTCATTGACCTGGAGCACGGTGCCTTTGACGTGGAGACCGTCCAGGATATGGTCGAAGCGGCCGTGGCCGCGGGCATCACGCCGCTGGTGCGGGTGGGCGAGTTGCTGTACTCGCTGGTTGCGCGCGCCCTGGACGTGGGGGCGCAGGGGATCGTGCTGCCGCGAGTGGAGGATCCCGCCCTGTTGGCCACGGCTTTGCAATGGATGAGATTTCCGCCGGAGGGCTGTCGCGGGTTCGGCGTGCTTCCGCCCCTGGTGGATTTTGCGCAGAAGCCGATGGCGGCGATCATGGAACACATGAATCGCAACACGATGGCGGTGGTGCAATTCGAGACCGTCACGGCGCTGGAGCGGGCCGAGGAGCTGCTGGGTGTCAAGGGTGTGGAGGTGGCGATGATCGGGCCGGCGGACTTGTCGGTCTCGCTCGGCTGTCCGGGCGAGTTCACCGCCCCTCAGCTTGTGCGAGCGGTCGAGCGATTCATCGGGCAGTGCGAACGTGCGGGAGTGATCCCGGGCATTCACTGCCGGGATGCGGCGCAGGCCGAGTATTGGGCGCTGCAGGGCATGCGTTTGGTGGGCGCCGGCGGGGAACACCGGCTCTTGCTCGAGCGAGCCTGCCAGGTGGTCGGAGCGCTCCGGTTGGCCGTGCGTCAAGCGCCTTGCGAGACGGCGGAGCGTCGTTAGGTGGGGAGGGCCGGAAGATGACGGGCAGTGTGCGCTGGCTGGATGCAGTCACGACCGCCATTTACATGCTGGTGGTCATTGCGGTGGGCCTGAAGTTTTCGCGGCGCCAGACCTCAACGGAGGCCTACTTCGTTGCGCGGCGATCGGTCCCTGCGTGGGCCATGGGCATTTCGCTGTTCGCCACGCTGATCAGCAGCGTCACGTTCGTGGCCTACCCGGGTTCGGCGTACGCGGGGGACTGGTCGCTGCTGGTGCCGGGGTTCATGGTGGTGCTGGTGCTGGCGCTCGTGGGATCGGTGATCATCCCGTTTTACCGGCAGGCGGTGGGCATGAGCGCCTACGAGTACTTCGGCCGGCGATTCGGGCGGCTGGCGCGGGCGTACGCAGCGATCGCCTTTTCGCTGGGCCATTTTTCCAAGATGGGTTTTGTGTTTTACCTGCTGGCGCTCACCATTGACCGCATGACGGGATGGGGCGTCAACGAGTTAATCCTGCTGGTCGGTCTGGTGACGATTTTCTATACGCTGGTGGGCGGCCTGGAGGCGGTCATCTGGAACGACGTGCTGCAAGGAATCGTGATGTGGCTGGGCATCTTCGTGTGCCTGGGATTCCTGTTGTTTTTGCCGCCTGGAGGTCCGTCGGCTGTGTTGGGGCTGGCCTGGGATAGCGGCAAGATCAGCCTGGGGGACCCCACGCCCGATCTTTCCCGGCCAACCATCCTCGTGCTGTCGCTGTACGGATTCTTCTGGTACTTGCAAAAGTACGCGGCCGATCAGACCGTGGTGCAGCGCTATCTGGTGGCGCGCGATGACCGCAAGGCGCTGCGGGGCGTTGCGCTGGGAGCGATCCTGTGCGTGCCGGTGTGGTCGCTTTTCATGCTGATCGGGAGCTGCACATGGGCGTTTTACCGGCTGACGGGCGAGGCGCTGCCGGCGACGGTGACCAAGGCGGATCAGGTCTTCCCGCATTTCCTGGCCACACAAATCCCGCCCGGCCTGGCAGGGATTTTCGTGGCATCGCTGCTGGCGGCGGCCATGTCCACGCTCTCCAGCGACCTGAACTGCCTGGCGGTGGTCGGCGTGGAGGACTTCTACCGGCAGGTGCGTCCGCGCTCGAGCGATCGGCAGAGGCTGCGCGCGGGGCGGTGGATCGTGGCGGCATGCGGCGTGGTGGCGGTGGCGATGGCGCTGGTGCTCTCGCGCACGCAGGGCTCGGCGCTGTCGCTGTGGTACACGATCTCGGCGATCGTGGCGGTGGGGTTGGCGGGCCTGTTTCTGCTGGCCTTCTTGAGCACGCGGGCGCACGCGCGCGGCGTGTGGGTGGGGATCGCGGCCACGATTCTGTTCACGGCGTGGGCGACGCTGACCTACGGGGACAAGCGCATGCTGGATCTGGGGGCGTGGAACTATCCCTGGCACGACTACACGATTGGGGCCATGGGCCATGTCGTTCTGCTGGTAGTGGGCTACCTGGCCAGCCTGATCCTTCCGGCGCGGGAGGCGCCCGAGGAAGCGCTTCTGCGCATGACGCTTTGGGGCTGGCTGAAAGAGCGGGCTGCGGAGCGGGCGGCGCCGGTGGGAACGCCGGAGCCGTGATCCAGCTTGTGGAAGAAAGCATCTGTTTTCGGAAGATAACCTTGACAAATTCGCGGAATTTATGATATCTGAAACAAGGGGCCGCCTTGGCCCCGGAGGTGACCATGAGATCCGCGTGGAGCACAGTGGCGGCTGCGGGCTTGACCGGTCTGCTGCTCGCAGCTTCGCTTGCCTACGGGCAGCGAACGACGGCCAACATTTACGGCGTGGTGGAGGACCCCACCGGCGCGGTCGTTCCGCAGGCCAAAGCGATTGCGACCCATGAGGCCACCGGCTACCAGCAGTCGGCGGTGAGCGACGAGCGAGGCGAGTTTACCCTGAGCTTTCTGCCCACGGGCCGCTATCAGCTCCGCGTGGAAGCTGCCGGCTTCAAGGCCTTCGTGCAAACCGGGATCACGCTGGAAGCGGGCCAGCAACTGCGTTATATCGCTCGCCTGGAGCTGGGCGCTCCCACGGAAAGCGTCACGGTGGTGGGCGAAGCGCCTCTCATCGAGAACGCCGCCACGGCCAGCACCTACCGCGTAACCAGCCTGCAATTCACCGAGCTGCCCCAAGGCGCCCGCGACTTCACCAACTTGCTTGCGCTCTCCACCGGGTTTCGTTTCACGCGCGAGGGAATGATCCAGTTCAACGGGCTGGCCAGCGGCGGCAACTCGATCACGGTGGACGGCGTGGACGCCTCGGCCAACACCGAGAGCCCCTCGGCAGCCATGTTCCAGAACTTCAACACCATCAAGGTCGTGAGCATGGAGGCAATCGAGGAGGTCACGGTCTCGCGCGGCGTCGTCTCGGCCGAGGTGGGGCGCACCTACAGCGCCAACATCAACATCATCACCAAACGCGGCACCAACGAGTTTCGCGGCTCTTTGTTCGAGGCGGTGCAGAATGACGTCTTCAACGCCAAGAGCGCCATGCAGCGTCCGGGAGACCGAAAGCCGCCGGTGCGCCTGAACCAGTTCGGCGGCTCGATCGGCGGTCCCATCCGGCGCGACCGCCTGTTTTTCTTTTTCGCGTACGAGGGCAACCGGCGCAGCAACACGGGCATTGCGCAAGGCGAGGTCCCTTCCCAGGATTTGCGGCAGCGGGCCATCGCCGCGGTGCCGGCCTACGAGCAGTTACTGAAGATTTTCCCGTTGCCGAACGCAGGCGTAGCCGGACCCAATACCGGCATTTATATGGGACCTTCGCAGAACCGGGCCGACGATAACCACGCGGTGGCGCGGGTGGATTACCAGATCGGCGGCGGAAATTTGTTGACGGCGCGCTATGTGCGTTCCCGGCCTAACAGTTACGGGCAGCGATTCCCCACGCTCGGCTTCCGGAATTACCACGGGATTTTCGAATCCGGTACGCTGACTTACTTGCATTCGGCACCCTCCTGGACCGGCGAGACCCGGTTCAACTTCAAGCTGGACGATACCTCGCGCGTGGAAACGCTGTGGGAACAGGGGCGGATCGCGGCCATCGAAGTCCAGGGCGTTTTCAACACACAAGGCGAAGGCCTGTTCATTCGCGGCCACAATTACGGGTTCGAGCAGGTCTTCATGAAAGTGGCCGGGCGGCACGCCTTGAAGTTCGGAGGCGCTTACAACGCCAAGGCACCGGGGCGCTTCAACGAGGAAGTGCCGATCATCCGGTACGGAAACGTAGCCGACTTTCTGGCCAACCGGCCCAACCGCGTGCAATATACCTTCGGCACGCCAAACTATCACGCACGGATCTGGGACATCGGTTTGTTCGTGCAGGATGACCTCCGCCTGCGACCGAACCTCATGTTCAATCTCGGCTTGCGTTATGAATACTTCTCCGTCCTAAAGGAGCGGGACGGCCTGTTTCACAATCCCGACGGGCCGCTGGGCGCCGTCTCGAAGCCGCCCAAATTCCGTCCCAAGGATTCTCCTTACGAGGCCGACCGGAATAACTTCCTGCCCAGGGTGGGCATCGTCTGGGGATTGGACCGCGCCAGTCGCACGGTGATCCGGACCGGATTGGGCGCCACCCTGGCGCAGCCCGACCTCAGGGCTTTCTCCGGCCTCATGTACCTGAGCCCTGAAATCCCGTTCCGATTCCGTTTCAGCGGCGGCGATCTTACTCGCCTGGGCCTGAAATATCCCACCAGCAATGAGGCTCTGCTCGAGATTATGCGCACCACCGACGTGCCCCGGGGTTACGGCATCTTCGAACCCAAGAACCGAAACGCTTACGCGATGCACTGGACGTTCGACATCCAGCGGCAGTTGACCGGGAGCATGGCGCTACAGACGGGCTATGTGGGCAACAAGGGGCTGAAGATTCTGATGCCTCACCTGAATAACTTCCCGGATCGGATTACGGGCGTGCGGCCTTACCCGCAGGCTCTGGAGAGCGCCTACAACTCCGATTCCGACTTCAGTTACTATCACGCCTGGCAAACGACCTTGCGCCAGCGGCTGTCCTCGGGGCTGGTTTTCAATCTGAATTACACCTGGGGCAAGGCGATGGCCATCGGCACCGGAGATTTCTGGCCGGGCAACAACGAGCGCATCCAGGACGAAGACAACTGGCGGTCGGACAAAGGGCCGGCGCGCTTCGACGTGACGCACCGGATGACGGCCGACTTCGTCTATGAGGCGCCGCTGGGCAGGCTGGCGGGCAACGGCCGCGCCGCGCGGCTGTTGCTCGACGGCTGGCAGGTGAGCGGCACCTTCGGGGCCGAGACGGGCGAGGTGCTCAATATTACCCAGCCCAGCAACCGCGATGGTTCGCGGCCCGATTACATCGGTGGTAATCCCTACGCCAGCGGCGATCGCTTCCAGTGGCTGAACCCGGCCGCGTTCGCCCAGGTTCCCACTTCGCGAGCCAGCGGGCAGACGATCCGCCCGGGTACGATCGGCAAGAACGCGCTGCGCGGGCCGGGAAGCTGGGGCGTCAGCCTCGGCCTGGCCAAGAACTTCACCTTCAAGGAGCGCTACCGCCTGCAACTGCGGGGTGAGGCGTTAAACGCCTTCAACCACGTCAATCTCGGTAACCCCCAAGTGGACAGCACGCGGGCCACGTTCGGGCGCATTCTGGGCGTGGGCGGGCCGCGCAGCTTGCAGTTGCGGGCGCGGCTTTCGTTCTGAGGCGGCCGCGGCGGTTCGCGCGGCGTGGTAAGCTGGGCCGGGAACGCCATGCGAGCTGCCGTCCTGCTTTGGATCCTCTCAGGCACATGCGCCTTCGCGGCGCAGTGGGAGCTGGTCTGGTCCGACGAGTTCGACCGCGATGGTTTGCCCGATCCCGCCCGCTGGACTTACGAAGAGGGCTTCGTCCGCAACCAGGAGTTGCAGTACTACACGCGGGCCCGCGCCGAGAACGCCCGCGTCCAAGGCGGCGTGCTCATTCTGGAAGCCCGCCGGGAGCGCTATCCCAACCCGCTCTTTCTCCCTGGCAGCAAGGACTGGCGGCGCGCCCGCGAGTTCGCTGAGTACACCTCGGCGAGCGTGACCACCGAAGGCAAGGCGTCCTGGCGCTACGGCCGCATCGAGGTCCGGGCCAGGCTGCCGACGGGACGCGGCCTGTGGCCCGCCATCTGGATGCTGGGCGTCAATCGCCGTGAGGTCGGATGGCCGCGCTGCGGCGAGATAGACATCATGGAAAACGTGGGCTACGACCCTGAACTTATTCACGCCAACATTCACACCGAAGCTTACAATCACGTGCGCGGCACCAACAAAGGCGACCGCATCCGGGTGGAAAAGCCCTGGGCCGATTTTCACGTGTACGCGCTCGAGTGGACGCCCGAGCGGCTGGATTTCTTCGTGGACGACCGCAAATACTTCACTTACGAGAACGAGAGGGCCGGTCCTGCGGCGTGGCCCTTCGACCAGCCTTTTTATCTGATTCTGAACGTGGCGGTGGGCGGGAGCTGGGGCGGGCGTCAGGGCGTGGACCCCGAGGTGTTTCCAGAGCGTATGGAAGTGGATTACGTGCGGGTCCACCAGAGGAGGCCTTGACGGCAAACGGACGGGGCATGCGCAGGCGTTACAATACGGGGTCTGACCATTTCCGTGTGAGGAACTGGCGGAGTGCAAGCCATGTCCGATCTGCTTTTATCCCGCCGCTATTTTTTCTTCGGCAGCCTCCTGGCCGGTACGGTTCCGGCCGGAGGGTTCTCCAGCGTGGCGTCGCTCAGACGCCTCGGTTATAAATCCCCGAACGAAAAGCTGAACCTGGCCGCCATCGGTTGCGGCGGCCAGCCGTTCGCCGACCTGCGCGTGGCGGCTTCTTGCGGCGAGAACGTGGTGGCGCTGGCGGATGTGGATTGGGAGCGCGGGGCCGAGGGGTTCAAGCAGTGGCCCAAGGCCGAGCGCTACAAGGACTTCCGTCGGATGCTCGATCGCCAGGGCAACTCGATTGACGCCGTCATCATCGGTACGCCCGACCACACGCACATTCACTGCGCGCTGGCGTGCATGCAACTGGGCAAGCACGTTTATCTGGAGAAGCCCCTGACGCGGACCTCCTGGGAAGCGCGCCTTCTGACGCGCGCGGCGCAAAAGTACAAAGTGGCGACGCAAATGGGCAACCAGGGTTACTCGCACGACGCCACGCGCGTGGCCTGCGAGATCATCTGGGCGGGCGAAATCGGCGAGGTGCGCGAGGTCCACGCGTGGACGGGCGTGGCCGGCTGGCCTCAGGGCATGAAGCAAATTCCGGCGCCGACGCCGGTTCCCGACACGCTGGACTGGGACCTGTGGCTGGGCGGGGCCGCCTGGCGGCCCTTCACGGCAGGTGACGAGGAGTACCGGCGCTTCGTGGCCGAGCGCAGCGCCCGGCTGGGGCGTACGGTGGGCAGCGGATACCGGGGACAGGAGAAATTCGGATTTTATCTGCCATTCAACTGGCGGGGCTTTTACGATTTCGGCAGCGGGCTGATCGGCGACTGGGGCGTGCACATTCTGGGACCGGCCAACTGGGCTTTGCAGCTCAGCCCGGAGTACCTGATCAGCGTGGAATGCGTCAAGAAAGATTCGCTTCCTCCGTTTACTTTCCCGGACGAGCTGGTGATTCGCTACGAGTTCGCGGCGCGTCCGGGCATGCCGCCGGTCACGGTCTATTGGTATCATCACGCGGGCGGAGACGCCTACTTGCCGGAAGGCATGACCGCGGAGGAGGCGCGCAAGATTCCGGGCCAGGGGCCGCAAGTCGGCCCGCCCCGAGGTCGGGGAGGATTCATCCCCGGAACGGGCGGGGGCGTGCAGCCCGGGGCTGGTCCGGGTGCGACGGGAGCGCCGGGCGCGCAGGGCCAGCAAGCGGGTCCGCCTGCGTTCCGGCCTCGCGGCAGCGGCTACAACTGCATTTTCGTGGGATCGAAAGGTTACCTGGGCACGAGCGGCCGCGGTGAGGATGTGGGCCTTCTGCCCGGCAAACGCTGGGCCGAGTACAACCTGCCTGATCCCTATTTGTCGCGTTCTCCGGGCGCCGGCACGGGAAGCAATCATGCGGCGCACATTCGCGACTGGATCCGCGCCTGCAAAGGCGGCGCCCCGGCCTGCTCGAACTTCGACATAGCCGGCCCGTATTGCGAATGGCTTCTGCTGGGCGCGGTGGCGGTTCATTACGAAGGCAAGCTGCTGTATGATCATCGCCGCGGCGAGTTCACCAACAATCGCGAAGCCAACCGCCGGCTGAAGCCGGAGTATCGCAAAGGCTGGCAGGTGAAGATCTGAGGGAACGAACCGGTGTGGGCGCTCCCGCCCGGCTCGGCTATAATTCCCGTGGGAGGTTTTCATGGCAAGGATTCCAGGCGAGGAATCGCGCCGGCAGTGGTTGCGGCGTTCGACGGCGGTGGCCGGCGGTTTCCTCATCGTGCGACCTGAGGCCGTGCGCGGCACGCAGGCGAACTCCAGGATCAAGGTGGGTCTGATTGGAGCAGGCAACCGCGGGTCCTATGACGCGTCCATTGCGCATGCCGATCCGCGAGCCGAGGTCACCGCGCTGTGCGATCTTTTCGACGACCGCATCGAGCAGGCGATTCAGCGGATTCGCATCCAGGGCAAGCCGGCCATCTACAAGGACTATCAGAAGTTGCTGGCTTCGGACGTGGATGCGGTGATCATCGCCACCCCGCCTTTCCAGCACCCCGAGCAATTGGAGGCGGCCGTCCAGGCGCGCAAGCACATCTTCTGCGAGAAGCCGATGGGTGTAGATGTCGAGGGATGCAAGCGCGTGATCGCCGCAGGCCGCCGGGCCGACCCGACCAAGTGCATCTCGGTGGGATTCCAGCAGCGCTATGCCCCGGTTTACCTGGAGGCCTACCGCCGGATCGCGGAAGGACAGATCGGCGAGGTCGTCAATGCGCGGGCCTTCTGGATCGGCGGCGATCCGTTCAAGCGCGTGCCCTACGCCGATCCCAAGATCGAGAAGCTCCGCAACTGGTTCTGCTACCGCGATTACTCGGGAGACTTCATCGTCGAGCAGGACTGCCATAACTTTGACGTCCTTTTCTGGTTCCTGGGCAATCTGCCCATCCGGGCGGTGGGCTATGCCGGCAGGAAGGTGCGCACCGACATGGAGATCCTGGATCACCTGACCCTGTCGTTCGAGTTCCCCAATGGCATCCACGTCAACTACGAAGCCAACCAGATCAGCCCGCCGGGCTTCAGCCGGATCGGCGAGGAATTTACCGGACGCAAGGGTGTCATCGCCACCTCGCGCGGTCGCCTGGTGCATACGCGGGGTCCCAAAGACGTGGAGGAGGTGCCGTCCAAACGCGAGATCACCTTCGACGCCATCGAGCAGTTCATCAGCCGCATCTTGAGCGGCGATGTGGAGAACGTGGCCGAGCGTTCGGCGCTGAGCACCCTGATTGCGATCCTGGGGCGCACAGCGCTCTACACCGGTCGGGAGGCGACCTGGAAGCAAGACATCGGAGTGTGAACCATGACGAGGCTTTTGGGATTGCTGGTACTGGCGGTCGCTTTTGCGGGCGCCCAGGAGCAGAAACTGCGCATCATCGCCTTCGGCGCGCATCCTGACGATTGCGATATCCGCGTGGGAGGCACGGCGGCCAAGTGGGCGGCCATGGGCCACCTGGTGAAATTCGTCTCCGTGACCAACGGGGACGCCGGGCATCAGAGCGAGGGCGGCGGCGCTCTGGCGCGGCGCCGGAGGGCCGAGGCCATCGAGGCCGGCAAGCGTCTGGGCATCGCCGAGTACGAGGTGCTGGACAACCACGACGGCGAACTGCTGCCCACGCTGGCGGTGCGCGAACAGATCATCCGGCGCATCCGGCAGTGGAACGCCGATCTGGTGCTCGGTCCGCGGCCCAACGACTATCACCCCGATCACCGTTACACGGGCATCCTGATCCAAGATGCGGCCTACATGGTCGTGGTGCCCAACATCTGCCCGGATACGCCGCCGGTCAGACGCAATCCCGTGTTCATGTACTTCGAAGATCGCTTCGAACGGCCCAACCCGTTCCGCCCCGACATCGCGGTGGACATCACCGACGTCTGGGAAAAGAAGGTTGACGCGCTGGACGCGCATGTCTCGCAGATGTACGAGTGGCTGCCTTGGGTGGCGGGCATTCTGCCCCAGGTTCCCAAGGATCCTGCGGCGCGACGGCAATGGCTGGCCAAGACACGCCGCGGCAGCATCACGCCTGCCGTGCGCGCGGCGCTGGTGAAATGGTACGGCGCCGCTCGAGCGAAGGAAATCGAGCACGCAGAAGCCTTCGAGATTTGCGAGTACGGCCGGCGCCCGGACGAAACCGAGCTGCGCCGCCTGTTTCCGATGGTGAAGTGACCGCGGACGAGCAGCTTCGCGCCCTGCCGTCGGTGGACGAGCTGGCCCGGCGGCTGGAGCGCCTCCAAGGCCGTTTTCCGCGGCGGCTCATCGTGGAAGAGGCGCGACACGCCATTGAACGGGCACGAGTGAGAGTGCGCCGCGGCGAGTCCTTCTCCGGTCTCGATCTCGAGCGGGAAGTGGAAGAGTCGCTGGAGGCGCTGTCGGGTCCCTCGCTGCGGCGCGTGATCAACGCCACGGGGGTCGTCCTGCACACCAATTTGGGGCGCGCGCCTCTGGTTTCCTTCCAGCCTATCGCCGGTTACTCCAATCTCGAGTACGACCTCGGCTCCGGGCGGCGCGGCAAGCGCGACGTTCATGCCGGTGCGCTACTGGAACGGCTGCTGGGAAAGCCGGCCATCGCAGTCAACAACAACGCCGCCGCGGTCTATCTGGCGTTACGGGAGCTGGCTGCGGGCGGCGAGGTCATCGTTTCCCGCGGCGAGCTGATCGAAATCGGCGACGGTTTCCGCATTCCGGAAATCATGGCGCAGTCGGGCGCCGTCCTGCGCGAGGTGGGAACCACCAACCGCACGCGCATCGAGGACTACCAGGAGGCGATCAACGAGCGGACGCGCCTGCTGCTGCGCGTGCACCCCAGTAATTTCCGCATCGTCGGCTTCACGGAGCGGCCCGAGCTCGGTGAGCTGGTGGCCTTGGGCCGCGAACGAGGCATTCCCGTGTACGAGGACCTCGGCAGCGGCTGCGTCGTGGATCTGAAGCCGCTGGGCTTGGACGAGCCGTTGGTGCAGGACAGCCTGCGCGCCGGCGTGGGTCTGGTTTCCTTCAGTGGGGACAAGCTGCTGGGCGGGCCGCAGGCGGGCATCCTGGCGGGCGAACCTGAATTGATCGCGCGTCTGCGCCGCAATCCCATGTACCGGGCGCTGAGGCTGGACAAGCTCATCCTGCAAGCTTTGGAGACCACGCTGCGGCATCTTGTCCTGGAGCAATGGGACCGGGTGCCCGTGCTGCGCATGATCCACGAGCCGGCCGAGCGGGTTCGCGAGCGGGCGCTGCGGCTGCTGGAGAAACTGCCGGCGGGGGCAGGGGAGCTGATGGCGGGCCGGTCGGTGGTGGGAGGCGGGTCCACGCCCGGGCAGTCGCTGGCCACCTGGCTGGTTGCGCTCCACGGGGATGCGGTGGGACTCGAGCGGCGGCTGCGAGGGGGCGATCCGCCGGTGATCGCCAGGATCGAGGAGGAGCGGTTGCTGCTGGATTTGCGCACGGTGCAGGCGGAGGAGGAAGAGGAGCTGGCCCTGGCCGTGCGGCGCGCGCTGGGCTGAAGGGGCGAAAGAATTCTGTTGACAAGGCGGGGCGAAGCTGTGTAGACTCGGGATGGTTCAGAAATACCGGATATCGTTCAGCCATGCTGAACGCAGCCCGGCGTTCGGAAGCTGTCGGCGCCGTTTCCAAGGCGCTCAGGATCCTCTGCCAGTTCAACGCGGAGACGCCCACACTTTCTGTCAGTGAGGTGAGCCGCCGCCTCCAGATTCCCAAGAGCACTGCTCACAACCTGCTGCGCACGCTGGAGGCCTTCGATTTCCTGCATCAGGATCCCGGGGATCGCCTTTACCGGCTGGGGCCGCGGTTGTTCGAGCTCAGTCGCCTGTTCTCCCATCACACGCCATTGCTGGCGGCGGCGCGACCGCATTTGCAGCGGCTGGCGGAACAGACGCGCGAGACCGTCAAGCTGGGCGTATTGAGCGAGGGCGAGGTTCTGATCCTGGCCGCAGTGGAATCGCCCTACCAGTTACACACGCGCGGGGACGAGGGCAAACGCGCGCCCCTGCATTGCACCGGTGTAGGCAAGGCCATTTTGGCGGTGTTGCCGCCCGAGCACGTGCGTGAAATCGCCGCCCGCCGCGGGCTGCCCCGCTACACTCCGCGAACCATCACCAGTCTCGACCGGCTCGAGCAGGAGCTGGTGCTGGTCCGATCGCGCGGCTACGCTCTGGACTGGGAGGAAAACGAGGCGGGCGTGGTCTGCGTGGCCGCGCCGGTTCCCGATCCCCAGGGTGGGCTGGTGGCCTCGATCAGCGTATCGGCGCCGATCTCACGCATGACGCGGGCGCGGGTGTCGCGGCTGGCCCGGCAGGTTCTGGCGGCGGCGCGGGCCACGGCGATGAAGCTGGGGCGGACTAACGGGCACCGTCCGGTGCGGAAGGTCAAGTTATGAAAACGCTGGCTGAGATCCTGGGCCGCGTTTCGGTTCCTTTGGTGACGCCGTTTCACGAAGATGAGACGGTCAACCACGAGGCGCTGGCCCGTTTGGTGGACTTCGTCATTACGCGCAATTTTTGCGATTCGATCATCGTGACCGGCACCACGGGCGAGTTTTACTCGCTCGATGACGAAGAACGGATCGCGATTTGGAAGACGGCGCTGGAAGCGGCGCGAGGCCGCGTGCCCATGGTGGCCGGAGTGGGCGCGGCCGGCACGAGGGCCGCAGTAAGGTTCACGGAAGTGGCCGAGCGGATGGGCTTCGACGTGGTCATGTGCGTATTGCCTTACTATTCGCGGCCCACCCAGGAAGGCATTTCCCGCCATCTGGAAGCCGTGGCTCGCGCCACGCGCCTGCCGGTACTGCTCTACAACATCCCGCTGTTCACCGGGGTGAATCTGGAGCCGGCGACGTTGGAGCGGCTGGTCGCCGTCCCCAACATTCGGGGCATCAAAGAGGAGGCCGGCATTCAGCCCACCCAGGCTACGGAGTTCGCCCTGCGCACGCCGCCCGATTTTTCCATTTACTGCGGCGACGACACCATGGTGTTGCAGGTGCTGCCGCAGCGCGGCGTGGGTGTGGTGAGCGGCGGCAGCCAGGCCATCGGCAACTGGATGAAAGCCATGATCGCGGCCTATTACGCGGGCGACAACGAGCGGGCTTCGCGGATTTACTTCCGCCTGGCGCCGTTCTTCACCTCGCTGAACCAGAACGGCCGGATCAATCCCATCCCGATCCTGCGCGGCGCCATCGAGTTGGTCTCGGGCATCAAGATCGGGCCGCCCAGACGTCCGCAGGTTCCGGCGACCGACGAAGAAATGCGCGTGACGGGTGCGCTGGTCCGCCGGCTGGCCGAGGAGGAACCATGTTAAGCCGGCGCGCCGGCGCGAGGGCGTCGAAGGCTGACCCTGACCGAGGTACCACGCGCGTCAGCAGGATCCTGCGCCGTCGGGAGGATTCCGTTTTCGACCGGACGACGTGCATACCCCGCGTGCTCGCGTCCGGTTACGGGGCGGGCCGGCGCCCGCCCCGACTCCCCGTCGCGCTGCTGCTCCTGGCCTGGACGGGCGCAGGGTGGGGGCAGGAGGCGCCCTACCGGCTGCTCGCAAGCTGGAAGGCCGGCCCCGAAGTCCAGGAAGTTCACTCGCTTTGTTTCGATCGCGATGGTCACCTGATTCTGGTGGATAGTATCGCTTCTCGCGTGCATCGTTACACGCGGGACGGCAAGAGGCTGGGCGAGATCGGTCGCGGGCCAGGCAGCGGCGAAGGCGAGTTTGCCGGTCCCCGCGACGCCAAGGTCAGTCCGGCGGGCGAGATCTTCATCTCCGACGGAAACAACCAGCGCGTCCAGGTCTTCGATCGTCAGGGTCGCTTCCTGCGCGCCTTCGGCAGCAAAGGGAAAGGACCGGGACAATTGCTGCGCGGGCACGCGCTCGACTTCGGCCCGGACGGCAACGTGTATCTGGTGGACGTGGATAACAGCCGGATCATCATTTTCGATCCTTCGGGAAAGTTTCTGGGCGCATGGGGCAAAGCAGGCAAAGGTCCCGGCTTGTTCAACGCCCCTCACGGATTAGGATTCGATCCGGAAGGCAATTTGTTCGTGTCGAATTATTACGGGCCGTGCCAGAAATTCACCGCGGCAGGACGTTTCCTGCTCGAGTTCGCGCCCGCAGGCTACCGGTCCTGGGCTTTCTTCCATGCCATGGCGACCGATTCCAAAGGAAACGTGTACCTGGCCGCGCGGGACTCGAGCCGGAAACGCAACGCGGTGGTGATGTTCGACAACCAGGGGGGCTTCCTGTGCGAATTCAGTCCCTCGAGCGGGCGCGTGGTGAAGAACGTCGCCGTGGACGGGCAGGGTCTGGTGTTCGTGGCCGCCGACAGCAAGGATTTCCACGGCATCGAGATTTTTGGTCCCGGGCAATAGGTTATCCTGTGACCGTGAAGTTATCGCTTGCTTTGCTGGCGGCGGGATTCCTGGCGGCCGAAGACGGATATTTGCGCGGCGACGGCCGGGTGTTGTTTCCCATTGGCAGTTACGAGCTTCCGCAGGACGAAGCGGGCTTGCGCGCCATGGTCCAGGCCGGGTTCAATCTGGTGCGCTGCCGTGACAGGGCCGATCTGGATCGCGTGGCGAAGGCCGGCCTGAAAGGCTGGATCCCGCTGCCTCTCCCACTGGGGCCGGACGATGAACGGTTGCGGCGGCTGGTGGATTCCGTGAGGGATCATTCCGCGCTGGCCGTCTGGGAAGGGCCCGACGAGATCGTCTGGAATTTCACGGCGTACAGCGGGCTGTTCCGCCAAGGCATTTATCCGACCCCGGACGAGTGGTGGCGGCAGACGCCGCGCGCCATCGAGTACTCGGAACAGCAGGCCGCGACCATCCTGCCCCGGCTGCGCGCCGCCATCGAGTGGCTGCGCAATTACGACACCCACCGCCGTCCGGTTTGGATCAACGAGGCGGCGCGAAGCGATCTGAAATTCATCCGTGAGTATGTAGATCTCGTGCAAGTTACCGGCTGCGATATCTACCCGATCCACGCGCACCGGCGCGAACCGGTGGCCGTGGCCGACTACACGGAAAGATACAAACGGGTGGGACGGGGCAAGCCGGTCTGGATGGTGTTGCAAGGTTTTGCCTGGGGCGAGTTGCCAGGCGTGCGCGAAACGGTGGCCTACCCGAGCTTTGCGGAGACCCGGATGATGGCCTGGCTGGCCGTCGTACACGGCGCGCGCGGCATCCTGTACTGGGGGATGGATACGGCGCCGCCGCAGCCCGCCTTCCGCGAGTCGCTGTATGCCATGGCCGGCGAGCTGGCCGCTCTTCAGCCGTTTTTGACGGCGCCGGAAGCAGAAGGAGTTCGCGTCGAGGTCGTTGATTCGGAAGGGTTCGGCAAGCCGGGCCGCGGCGTAAGCTGGACGTGCCGGCGCGCCGGCGAGGACTGGCTCGTGGTGCTCGTCAACGAGGACGACCGCCCGCACATGGGCTTGGTAGTTGCGGGCCTGCGCGGGCAAAGCCGGCTGGAATTGCTTTATGGTTCGGAAACGGCCACGGTGCGCGATGGCGAGTTCGTCACGCGGCTTATGCCTCACGAAGTAAAAGTGTTCGCCGCGGGCCGTCGGTGGGAAAGCGCCCGTCGCGCGGGACGCGATTTTGCCGGACTATGACCCGACGCGAATTCGTGGCGACGGCGGCGGCTGCAAAGCGCGGGGCCGGACGCATCGCGATCGAAAGCGACGGCATGATTTCCCTCGCCGGCCGGCGCAGGTTCTGGCTCGGCCTGTACCAGTTGCCTCGCATTCCGGATGCGTGGCGGGCGGCGGCTGATGCAGGCTTCCATCTCGTACGGGTCTCCCCCTCTCGATTAGCGGAGGTTCGCCGGCACGGCTTGTACGGATGGATTGCGCTCGGTTCGATCCGCCCGGGCCGGGAGGCCGAGGACGAGGCCCGGATTCGCAAGATTGTCGAGCAGGCCAGGCACGATCCGGCATTGCTTTTCTGGGAGACCGAAGACGAACCTACTTTCGTCTGGAAGAAGCCGGGCGAGTTGAGGATTCCGCCCGAACAGCTCATTCGCACGCGCCGGTCGGTCGAACGACTCGATCGCGAACATCTTTTCTATCTGAATCATTCCCCGACGAACCTGGAATCCACTTTGCGGAGTTACAATGACGCCGCCGATATCATAGCTACCGATATCTATCCGGTCATTCCGCACGGCATTCGCGGCTTGTACGCGCTGTGGCCGGACGGCAGGCAGGGAGATTTGTTGAACACCTTCATCAGCCAGGTGGGCCAGTACGCGGACAAGATGCGGCGCGTGGCCGGACCGGGACGGGCCGTGTTCATGGTGCTGCAAGCTTTCGCGTGGGAAAATCTCCGCGAGAAAGACCGTGATCCGCGGATGGTGCTTTACCCGACGCGGGAGCAGACCCGCTTCATGGCTTACCAGTCGGTGGTGCACGGCGTCAACGGCATCCTTTATTGGGGGCTGGAATATACGCCGGCGGAGGCGCCGGTGTGGAAAGATTTGCAGTGCGTGGCGACTGAGTTCCGGGAGTTAGCGCCGGAGCTGGCGGAACGGCCCTTGAAGCCGGCCTTGCGGCTCGAATATCACGACACCGGCCACAGCCTGGACCGCGGCATCGAATGGGTCCTCAAGCCGTCGGGCGCCGGAGCGGCGCTCGTTGCCGTCAACGCCGACTGCAATCCCGTCGAAGTAACGTTCCGTGGTCTGGAACCTTTCCGCCAGGCTCGCGAGTTATTCACGGAGCGGGCGCGAAGTATGAGCGCGTCGGCCTTGCGGGCGCGTTTCGAGCCCTTCGGCGTGCGGATCTGGCGGCTGGGAGCTCAGACGCGTTCCTGATAGGTTCCTTCGGCGGTGTTCACCCGAACTTTGTCGCCCTGATTGACGAAGGGCGGCACCTGGATGACGAGTCCGGTCTCCAGCCGCGCGGGCTTGGTCACGTTGGAGACGGTGGCGCCGCGCAGGCCGGGTTCGGTTTCCACCACGGTCAGGTCCACGGTAGCGGGCAGCTCCACGCTCACAGGCTGGCCCTCGTAGAAGAGGACGGTGACCTGAAGCTGGGGCACGAGGTACTGAACAGCGTCGCCCAATACGGATTTGTCGAGGTGGATCTGCTCGAAGGTCTCGCTGTTCATGAAGTAATAGGCGTCGCCGTCGGCGTAAAGGAACTCGAACTGGTGTTCTTCCAGGGTGGCGCGCTCGACGCGGTCTTCGGAGGAGAACTTGTGTTCGATCATGGCTTGATTGCGCAGGTTGCGCATCCTGGCCTGGACGAAGCCGCGCTTGTTGCCCGGCGTGCGGTGATAGACGCTGAAGATGGAATACAGCTCGTCGTTGAGGCGGATGATCATGCCGGGACGAAGCTGGGTGGCGTAAATCATCGTTCGAGATACTCCTCGCTGGGTGCTGCTTGAGGGATCACTATGTATTTTAGCAATCCGGGGGCGGTCCGGCTAACCCAGCGGCACTTTGAGCTTCATGGTGCGCCCTTCGCGGTAGATGGTGAGTTCGAGCACGTCGCCTGGGCGCTTGCGGCTGAGGGCCGAAGTGATGGCGTCGCGGCGCCCGGCGACGGGACGCCCGTCTACGGCGATGATGAGGTCGCCGCCCACGGGGATCCGGTAGTTGTAAATGACGACGCGCCGCGTGGCGCCGCGGAGGCCGGCGCGCGCAGCCGGAGAGCCGGGTTCGACCTCGAGGATGAGCAGGCCGCCTTCCGCCGGCAGCTCGAGCAGCTCGGCCAGATCGCCCGAGACGGGCAGTACGCTGACGCCCAGCCGCGGCGCCGGACGGCCCTTGGTCTGATACCACTCCAGCATCAGCTTGGCGCGATTGATGGGAATGGCGAAGCCGATGCCGATGTTGCCGCCCGGTCCCAAAATGGCCGTGTTAATCCCAATGACGTTGCCTGCGGAATCCAGCAAGGGGCCGCCGGAGTTGCCGGGGTTGATGGCGGCGTCGGTCTGGATCATGTCCTCCAGGGTGCGGTCCGCGTCGCTGATGGAGCGGTGCAGGGCGCTGACCACGCCCGTGGTCAGAGTGCCGGCCAACCCGAAGGGGTTGCCGATGGCAAGCACTTTCTGGCCCACTTGCAGGTTATCCGAGTTGCCCAGTTTCAGGAAGGGAAGTTTCTTGCGGGGCGTGATCTTGATCAGAGCCAGGTCGCTGCGGGGATCGTTGGCCAGGATCTGCGCGCGGTAGCGGCTCTGGTCGTTCAAGGTGACCTGCAACTGGCGGGGATCGCCTTCGATGACGTGGCTGTTGGTGAGGATCAGCCCGTCTTCGCTGATGAGGAAACCGGAACCGGTCCCGCGCTTGGGCACGATCTGGAAGAACCAGGTTTCCTCGTAAACCACGCTGCTGATGTTGACGGTGGCGGGCGCTGCGGCGTTGTAGATTTCGATGTTGTTGCGTTCGCCGGGATCGAGCGCCGGCGGCGCGCCCGCGGTCTCGGTATAGAGCGCCGGAGCGGTGGCGGTGCGACCGGAGCCGAAGACGCGCCGCGGATTCCACTGGGCGACGGTGGTCAGGTAGACGAAAGCGGCTGCCAGCAGCGCTCCGAACAAAAGAATTCTGGGTTTCATCGCGCCATCTCCCGCAAACAATGATACAGCTCGCGGACCTGCCTCAAGGTTTCCTCGCGGCTTCCCGAAGTGTCAATGACGTAGTGTGCGTACTTGCGCTTCTCGTCCAGGGGCAACTGCTGCCGCAGGCGAGCCAGCGCCTGTTCGCGGCTCAGTCCTCGCTCGAGTGCGCGCTCGATTTGCTGCTCCGGGCGGCACCAGGCCAGCACGATACGATCGAAGCGGCGGTAACTTCCGGTTTCGATCAGGATTGCCGCCTCGACCACGACAATGCCGTCGGGATGGCGTCGAGCCAGTTCCGCCATCAGCTCTTCTTCTCGCCGGATCACGGTCGGGTGAACCAGCGCGTTGAGCCGGGCCAGCCGCGCGGCGTCGTTGAAGACGATCTCGGCAAGCTTGCCCCGGTTCACCGTGCCGTCCGGATCGAGAAGGGCAGGACCGAATTCCGCCACCACCGCTTCGTAAGCTTCGCCGCCGGGCTGGATCGCCTGCCGGCCCAATTCATCCGCCTGGATCAAATGGCATCCCAGATCGGCCAGCGCGCGGCCCACGAATGACTTGCCCGAAGCAAGGCCGCCGGTCAGCCCGACCCGGAGCATAGCCCCAGCCTTCTCTCGGCCGCCTGCACGGTGTTGGCCATGAGCATGGCGATGGTGAGCGGACCGACGCCGCCGGGCACGGGCGTATAGGCACTCGCGCAGCGCGCGACGTCGCGCGGATGGACGTCGCCCACCAGCAGGCTGCCCTTGCGGTCGAACTCCGCCATCTTCTCGGGATCGTGCCCGAAGATCGCTTCCGCGTGACCGCGATCGCCGATGCGGTTGATGCCCACGTCAATTACCACAGCGCCCTGCCCGATGTAGTCCGCCGTCAGCATGGCGGGACGCCCGATGGCGGCCACCAGCAAATCGGCGCGGCGGCAAAGCTCCGCCAGATTGGACGTGCGTGAATGGCAAATGGTGACGGTGGCGTGCTCGTGCATGAGCAGCAGGGCGACGGGCTTGCCTACGATGTCACTGCGCCCGACGACCACGGCGTTGCGTCCGGCCATGGGGATCCGGTAGCGCTTGAGCAATTCGAGGATGCCCGCCGGGGTGCAGGGCCGCAGACCGGGCCGGCCGCTCACCAGCCGTCCCAGATTCAAGGGATGGAAACCGTCCACGTCCTTGTCGGGGTCCACGGCTTCGAGCACGCGGCGCGTGTCCACGTGCGCCGGCAACGGCAGTTGCACCAGGATGCCGTCCACGTCGTCGCGCGCATTCAGGCTCTCGACCAGCGCGATCAGCTCGGCGGTGCCGCACGTTTCCGGCGGGGTGAGTTTCTCGCTTCGAATGCCGAGAGCCTCGCAGGCTTTCACCTTGTTGCGAACGTAAATTTCCGAGGCGGGATTGTGGCCCACCAGGATGACGGCCAGACCAGGCGGACGCACCCGCTGCGCAAGCCGTTCCACGCGCGGCTTCAACTCGGCCTGAATCTCGTCCCGGATGCGGATGCCGTCGAGCAGCTCTGCCATGAACGCAAGATTTTAGCGTAACGCAGACTCAGGCAGGTTCCCCGGGATCGCCGGCCTGTTGAGGCCGGAAGCGGAAGTGGTACACCAACGCGCCGGCCGTTATGGTGGCAATGGCCGCCAGAGAAACGCGCCATTCCAGAGTAACGCCATAGGCGATCGTCACCGCGCCCACCAGGATGAACAGCGCGGGAAATAGGGGCCAGGCGAAGCTGACCACCCGCAGCTTCTGCCAGCCGGGCCGCCGTCGGAACACGAACAGCGATGCGACCGAGAGCACGGCGAAGAACGTCAGGCTGAAGCCGATGTAAATGATGAGGTTGGGAAACGAGGTCATGCTCATCAGCGCCGCGCAGACGCCCTGGGCGATGATGGCGTTCACAGGCGTACGCCAGCGCGGATGTACGTAGGCGGCGGCGCGGAAGAAGGCCCGGTTCTGCGCCATGGCGTAGTAGACGCGCGGGCCGATGGTGACCATGGCGTTGACGGTGGCCACCAGGGAGACCGCCATCAGCAGGCTGAAGGTTCCGGCGACTTCAGGGCCGAACAGGCGGGTGGCGGCCAGCGCTCCCACCGCCAGCTCGCCTTTCATCACCTCCAGGGGAACAGCGTAGATGTAGACCACGTTGAGCGCGAGGAACACCGCCGCCACCAGCAAGGTCCCCAGAGCGAGGGAGATGGGCAGAGTGCGCTCGGGTCGGCGGATTTCCTCGGCGACGTAAGTGGGCGCGTTCCAGCCGCTGTAAGCCACGTAAATCCAGAACAAACTGATGGCGAATTGTCCCAGCAAGGGATAAGGCGACGTGCGCACGGCGCTCTGGGAAAAGTGATCCCAGCTCCCCGAGCCGGCCAGCAGCCCGAGCAGCATGAAGGAACCGATGACCAGCAGCTTGGTGGCCGTGAGCACGTTCTGAATGCGTGCGATGAGACCCACACCGAAGAAGTTCAGGACGGTGAAAAGGACGATGAGAGCCGTGGCTACGAGCTGGGCTCCGCCCAGCCGCAGCGAGAGCGCGCCCGATCCGACGGACCAGACGGGACGATCCGGGTGCAGCGCCGGCCAGAAGTGGCCGAGGTAGCCGGCAAAGGCCAGCGAGGCGGCGGCAATAGGGGCGGAAAAGCCGGCGAAAAAGGAGATCCATCCGGTCATGAACCCCCAAGTGGGGCCGTAGGCGCGAGTCAGGTAGACATATTCTCCGCCGGAGCTGGGAAAGTTGATGCCCAACTCCGCGTAACAGAAAGCGCCCGCCAGAGCCACCATCGCGCCTACCAGCCAGATGCCGAGCACCAGCTCAGGCGATCCCAGATCGCCGGCCAGAAATCCGGTTGTGGTGAAAATGCCCTGGCCGATCATGTTGGAGACGACCAGCGCGGTGGCGCTGACGACTCCAATCTGGCGGATCAGGGTGACCGACTTCTGCTGGGCGCCGGTACGGACCGTTGGATTGCTTTCGGACACCTTTGGACATTTTACGCTACCGGCCTTAGCATAAGGGTGTGAGGACACGGACAACCGCGTGCGTTGGGATTCTGACCCTGCTGGCGGCACTGCCGGCAAGCCCCCAGAAAGCGCAAAAAGGACGCGATCCATGGGCCGGGGCGCGCGAGCGCATGGTGCGCGAGCAGATCGAGGCGCGCGGCATCCGCAACCCCGACGTCCTGCGGGTCATGCGGCAGACGCCACGCCATCTGTTCGTCCCGGAGCCGATGCGCTCGTCCGCGTATGAAGACCATCCGGTACCCATCGGTTACGGTCAGACCATCTCGCAGCCTTACATCGTGGCGCTCATGACCGAATTGCTGGAGCCGCACAAGGATGCCAAGGTGCTCGAGATCGGGACGGGCTCCGGCTATCAGGCCGCTGTGCTGGCGCCGCTGGTGCGCCATGTCTACACGATCGAAATCGTGCGCGAACTGGCCGAGTCGTCGTCCGCGTTGCTGAAAACCCTGGGCTATGAGAACGTAACCGTGCGCTGGGGAGACGGCTACCTGGGCTGGCCGGAGGAGGCGCCGTTCGACCGCATTATTGTGACCGCGGCGCCGCCCGAACTGCCGCAGACGCTGATCGAACAGCTCAAGCCGGGCGGCAAGCTGGTCGCTCCTGTGGGCAGCTCGGTCTTTGGCCAGGACCTGATCGTGGTGGAGAAGACACGCGACGGCAAAATGCGCCGCCGCAGCGTGATCCCCGTGATGTTCGTGCCCATGGTCAAGGGCCGGCAGCGCTGAGCCGAAGTCGCGTTGCAGCCGCGCCGCCGCCGGACGCGTCTAATCCGGTAGAGGGCAAAATTCGCTGGTCAACGGGAATCCGGGGTGCACCAAGTCGTCATCGTGGGCGGGGGTTTCGGCGGGCTCGAGGCGGCGAAGGCTCTCGGAGGCCTGCCCGTCGAAGTTACTCTGATCGACCGCAGAAATTATTTCTTGTTTCAGCCTTTGCTTTATCAGGTGGCCACAGGCGGTCTTTCCCCGGCTGACATCGCCATGCCGCTGCGGCGCATTCTGCGCAAGTACCGCAATATCAGGGTGTTTCAGGACGAAGTTACGGATATTGACGTCGCCGGGAGGACCGTGGTGACGGCTTCCGCAACTTACTGTTACGACACGCTTATCGTGGCGGCGGGCAGCAGCGTGAGTTACTACGGCAACGAGACGTGGCGCCCGTTTGCGCCGGGGCTGAAAGGCGTGGAGGAGGCGCTGGAAATCCGAAACCGGGTGCTCCGGGCATTTGAAGAGGCTGAGAAAGAACGCAACCCGGATCTCCGTCGGGAGTGGTTGAGTTTTGTGATCGTGGGCGCCGGCCCGACCGGCGTGGAGCTGGCGGGCACGCTGGGGGAGATCGCACGGGACACGCTGCGCGGCGATTTCCGGAACATTCGGCCGGAAGAAGCGCGAATCTTTCTGCTCGAGCTCGCCCCGCGGGTACTGCCTTCGTTCGCCGAGGAGCTTTCGACGGCGGCGGAACTTTCGCTCATCCGGCTGGGAGTCCGTTCGCTGACGGGCGTGCGCGTGACTGCGGTGGATTCGCAAGGAGTGGAATTCGAACGCGACGGGCAGCGGCGGCGCCTGGCGGCACGCACTGTGATTTGGGCGGCCGGCGTTCAGGGTCATCCGCTGGCGCGGCTGCTCAGCGAGAAGGCCGGCGCCGAGCTGGATCGTGCGGGAAGGGTGCGCGTGTCGTCCGATTGCAGCCTGCCCGCCCGCCCCGAGATCTTCGTGATCGGGGACATGGCGAGTTGCCCGGACGGGGAGGGCAAGGCGTTACCTGCCCTGGCGCCGGTGGCCATGCAGCAGGGCCGGTATGTAGCCCGGGTGATCGTTGACCGGCTGGCGGGCCGGGCCTCACCTGCGTTTCGATACCGGGACAAGGGCATGCTGGCGACGATCGGCCGGCGGCACGCCGTCGCCCAGTTCGGGCGCCGGCGCTTCCGGGGCACGCCGGCCTGGCTGCTGTGGTTGTTCGTGCATCTGGTCTATCTCATCGGCTTTCAGAACCGCATTCTGGTTCTGGTGCAGTGGGCCTTTCACTACTTCAGTTACAATCGCGGTGCGCGCATCATCACGCAGCAGGGTTGCGAGCGGCCGTCAAGTTAGCCGGAGTCTGGCCCCATCCCTGGAGCCATCCGCGGCGCAAAAACTCGGTTTTGGCACGAACCGTGATATCCGATTTCATCTGATTCTCGTGGCGGTGATCGAAGACGTAGGCTTTGACCCGGACGATGAGGTGGGGCATTTCCGTGAACCCGTCGAGCAAGTTCACGACCACCGGCTTGCGGCTGAGCAGGAAGGGCGAGCTGTAAGCTGCTTCCAGGCCCACTTGAACGGCCTCGGCCGGGGGGACGTCCGGGGGAAGATACAAGTCGGTGACGACCTGGCAATCGGGCACTCCGGAGTTGGCGTTGAACACCTGGCGGCTGAGAATTTCGGAATTGGGGATGGTCACGCGCGTATCGTCGGGCGTGGTCAGTTTGGTGCTGCGCAGGCCGATGTGATCTATCTCGCCGTAGGCGTCGCCGATGCGAACCCGGTCGCCGAGCTGGTAAGGGCGATCGGCGAGAATGATCAGCCCCCCGATGACGTTCTTGACCAGATCCTGGGCGCCCAGGCCCAAAGCCAGTCCAAAGGAGGCGATGCTGGCCAGGAACGTCTCGCGCGAGGGGGCCAGCAGGCTGAAGAGCAACAGGATGGCGACAAACCAGAGGCTGATGCGAAGGACCGGCTCCAGGCGTTTGAAAAAGAAACGGGCGCGAGGGACGCGCACGCTCAGGTATTCGAGCGATCGGCTGATCCAGCGGATCAGCAGCCAGGCCAGCAGCAGGATCAGGACGGCCTGGAGCAGGCGCGTCCAGGAGATCTGCTGGAGGATGGAGGGCGCTGCAATAGCCTGCATGAAGCTTTTACCTCCTCAGAGAAGATTGCGGCGATGCAAAGCCACGCGGACGGCCCGTGCCGCTTCGGGGCGAACGCGGAAGCCGGAGCGCCCCGGGTCGGGCTCGATCAGCTCCCGGTCCTCGAGTATTTCCAGCCGGTCGAGGCTGGCCGCCACCCCCAGTGCGAACACCTGGGCATGTTCTTCCGGCGTGAGGCTGCCGTGTTGCAGCAGGGCCTGGAGCGTGAACAGCTCGGGCAGGCTCAGGTCGGCAAGCAACGAGTCGTAATCGGGCCGCTCCAGCGGCTTGACGTAGAGGACCCCGTCCTGGCTGCGTTCGATGTGTTTGAGCCAGAGTTCGAAGGCCGAGCGGAACAACCCTTCGGATTCGCGATACAGGGCCTGGAAGAAAATCTGTTCGGGGGAAAGCTGCAAGCCCAGTCTGCGGCGCCAACCGCCGGTGGCCCGGTCGTGTTGCGGAGCGAGGAAATGCAGTCTGAGGCCGGTGAGGTTGTGGCGCGTGAGAATGGCCTGTTGAAGATCTTGCTGCTTGACGGCGCCGGCGTTGATGCGGTGCGAGAAATAGGTCTCCAGGCCGAGGGCGGCGTTCAACAGGCGAAAGGCAGCCTGGTTGACGGCGACGATCCAGAGCACCTGCCGGGAGGTGAGCACGATCTGGCCCAGCAAAGTGCGCAACGCCTCGTAGCCGCCGATGCGGCGCAGCCACGCGCGCTCGAGTTCCTCCAGGATTACGACCGCTCGCTGGTTCGGCTGGAGGCGCACTTGTTCCTCGAGGAAACGGCGCATTTGCTCGGCGGTCCAAAGACGCTCGCGGAACTCGGTGCGGACGACCTCGACGTCGGGGAAGACTCGCGCCAGGGCGCAGTTGAGCAGGCTGGTTTTGCCGCTGCCGCGTTCGCCGATGAGGAGGGCGCATGCCGGGCGTCGCTGCTCCCAGCGGCGGCGCAACTCGCCCATGGCCGCCATTTCCGCTTCACGTCCGACCAGGAAGCGCGGGTCTTCCACCGGCTGTGCCCGGAACAGACGCTGGTAGATCAGAGGCAGGCCGTGAGGCGCAAGGTCGAGACCCAGAATTTCGCTCAGCACCTCGCGGCGCTCCACATGTACGAGCTCCCGGGCAGGGGCCTGTTCCCAACCGATGCGTCCCAGCAGATAACCCGTCAACCGCCGCCCGCCTCGTTGGGCGGCGCGCGCCAGCGCCTTGACGCCCACGGCGAGCATGTCGCGACCCGCCAGGAGGGCTTGCCTGACACCCTCCCGCGCCACGTACCGCCAGAGGCCGAAGCGATCGCGCTCGAGCCGGAGGTGCACCTTGTACCAGGCGACGGCCATGGCCTGAGAAGCGCGATCCGCAACGAGGCTGCGAATTCCGCTCAACCACGAGTAGCGGTGGCGAACGAGCAGCACGACGTTCGCCAAAGCTTCGCGCGCGGCCGCGCGGCCGGATTCCCCCTCGCGCTCGGCCAGCTCCTGGCTGAAGGCGATCACCTGGCGTGCACGCTCCATGTCGTGCACGGCGGCGCGATGCGTGGCTTCGGCCTCCTGGAGGGCGGCCAGCAGCGAAGGACGAGCTGTGTCGTCGAGTGCTCGCAACAACAGGCGCTGAGGCCGAACCAGGCGCCAGGGCGCTCGCCGGCCGGGTAAGGCTTTCCAGCGAGTGATGGTCTCGATTTGGCCGGGAACCAGGCGGCGGGCGGCGGCCTGAATCTCCTGCGTCCAGGCCGCGAGCCTCTCCTCAGCGCTCAACAAGCTGGTATGCCGAGCCACAGGCGGCCCCCCGGGTTGCTCCAGCCAGCCGATCAAGGCCTCCATTTCCTCCAGCAATTGCCGGCGCTCTTCGGCCGCCAAAGCCGCCGCGCTTGCGGTCAAACGCTGGATTTCTTCGTAGGCCATCCACAGAGACTCTTCGAGCGCCAGGGCGCCGCCGACGGCTTCGATCTGGCGCCTCCACCAGGCAGTTCGCTGCCGGAGGCGGACCTCCAGCCTGTCGGACCTGCGGGCTTTGGACACCCTGCCGGGCAACCTCAGAGGTGGCGATGCGGCCAGTTCCTCCAGCAGGGCAATGACGCGGCGACGCACGTTCGCCATGCGCGCAATCCATTCCGCCCGGGCTTCGCCCGGATCCGGTCCGCCGCCCAGTCCGGCTGCCATGCGATGTGCGGTTCGTCGCACCCGTTGCCAGGGCGTCAACACTTCCAGGGCGGCCAGCGCCATCAGCCCGATGAACTCCCCGTAGCGCGGACCTGCCCGGAGCTCGCATCGGCGCAACAGGTGGTCCAGAAGCCGGCGCTGGTGCTCAGGCGGTCCCACCCCGGTGAGGCCAGTCACATCTCCGCGGAGTTCCCGGCGCCATTGCCCGTGGGCCTCGATGGCCTCCAGAACGCGCTCCAGCGGCCGGGCTCTTCGCATCGCCTGCAAGGGGGTCAGGAGCCAATCCCGAGCGCATGCTTCCAACGGTTCGACGGCCGAAGGCCACGGGCGGGCTTCCAGGCGGGCAAGCAGGTTGTCGAGTTCGCTCCAGGCTGCCCGGAACTCGTCGAGCAGGCGCGCGTGGGCGTCGAGGATCTGCTGTTCGTTCTCGGGCGGGAGCGACCTCATACCGACGACAGGTCCCCTTTCGGTTACCCGTCCATGATACTGCCAGGAACAACGATCCCTCAGCTTTCGCCGAAGGGGTCGGTGTAGGGTTGGAAGCCGTGGCGGAGCATGGCGTCGCGGGCGGCAGGCTCGGCCTCGGCCAACACGTAAAAGAAAGCGCCGATTCGTTCGCGTCGGATGATGACGCCGCCGATGTAGCGGTCCGCGCCGACCACGTAGTCCACACCGGCTTGCGTCAGGACGGCCTCCAGTTGCTGGGCTTCGCGCAAGCGTTTGGCGATGTAAATGAGCGCCAGCTCACGGTCGGCGAAGTCCTCGGGACGACGTCGCACGGGGACCCCGGTTAGCGTGTGACCGGCGGGCGCTGGACGGTGACCACCACGGGGTCGCTGGCTTGTGCGGTGGCGAGGGACCGCACCTGAACCACGTACTGGCCGGGCCGGATGTCCTCGGGCAACTGCGCCGAGATCTGTTCAGGCGAGGTTTGCAGCAGCCGCAAGGGCAGGTCGCTGAAGGTCACGCAGGAGCCGCCCAGCACGGTCGGGGGCGGGACTTCGTCCGCAGTGGCGGGCAGCGCCAGATTGGAGCCGAGCACGGTGACGAAAGCGCCGGGCGTGAAGTTGGGGGTGCCGTCAATGGAATTCAGGATGCCGCGAGCGCCGCCACGGATGGTTGGGCGACCGGCTCCGGGCGGGGTCAACGGGATGTAGCTCAGGCCCGATAGAGTAATCGCGTAGATGTTACCTTTGGAATCCACCACCATGCGGCGCGGGGAGAGGTTGATGCGCGCCTGGCCGAAAGCGCTGAGCGTGGGTTGTTCGGCGGCGATGGCGGCCACGGTTTCGGCTCCGGTCGCGATGTCCACTTGCTCGATGACGGGCCGCACGTCGTCACGCGTGGCGGCGGTGACGCTCTGCCG
>Ga0209017_10000543_pt1 | contig 36714 bp, 25 predicted proteins | sample YNPBryunderm2012_FD_185812 | JGI IMG/M metagenome (GOLD analysis project Ga0209017, IMG submission 185812) | Anoxygenic and chlorotrophic microbial mat microbial communities from Yellowstone National Park, USA - YNP Bryant MS undermat 2012... ...
ATGTGTCCCGCATGCCGGTGTGGATGCGATCCAACGTGGCCGCCATGACCCGCCTGACCCGCTTGCAGCGGCTGAGCCGCTTCCGCCATCGGCATCGCCGGCCGCGCCACCAGCCATTCCAAAACACTATCCGCATCGATCGCCCCGAGTGTCTCCGCCATCACTTCGGCGCTCATCCAGCCGCGGTTCACCATCGAACCGATATCCGCAAACCGGCCAGAGTCTCCTTGCGCTTCTGAGAGAATGAACCATTGCGCCGAGCCGACGCTCGTCAAGCTAAAGGTTGCGAGTGGCGTATCTTCGGCGACAAACGCCAAGGCTTCTCGAATCGACAACTGCTTGACTGTCAATTCGATTCCGAGAATCTCCGCAGCGTACGTCAACCGCAGGCGTGCGGCTCGTGGAACCGTGGGGGGTATTTCTCGTACCGCCGCCCGAACCGCCTGGGCTGCACGCGTCGGATCAAACGGAACCTCGGCAACCTGAGCCATAAATTCAAGGACAGCCAAGGTTTCCGCATCCGTGGCCAACGGATTTGCCGCCGCTATTAACTGGCCAATGCTCTCTGACACAGCCCACTCCCGGTTGCTCATGCAGGAAATACCTGCGGCCATCACCTTCCCGTTTATCGGCTATTATCAGTATGACGCTTTTGCTGCATCTGACAACCAGCAGGGATAAGCGAACGATTCCTGATCTTCGTCATGTTCATCTGGTAGCGATCCGGCAATCCGGGTAACATGAGCAAGTGTGTACCGCCCGATTCCGGCTCGATGGACTTGCTGCCAATCACTTCAAACACCGTTCGGCATCGACACGCGGAGCCATTCAATCAATGGCCAAGCGAAGGGCAGCGTCGCTCACCCTCGGCAAACGCTTTCCCCTTCCGAGAAAATTTCGTGAAAATCAATCCGCTCTGTTCCAATTGTCTGAAGATATCAGGAATCTTATTGCCAACCGTTGGCGGCGGCGCATAAGATCGTTGCTGTCAGCAACACGAAGGTGAGTTGAACCGTGCTCAACTCACTCTAAGATAGATCACCGAGTTATCATGTCGAAGGAAGCACACCAAGACCCCACGTGTGAGAGGCAAGATCTGATGGGTAAAATCCTGGAGCGGCGCTACAGCACCGATGCTTCCGACCTTGGCAGCCGCCCCTGGTCACTGCAAGACGCCATCGAGACTTACAACATCGCCAACTGGGGCAAAGGGTATTTTAGCATCAACGAAAAGGGGCATGTCAGCGTTCACCCCGACAAATCCTCGCGTTATTCCATCGATTTGAAAGAGTTGGCCGATCAGTTGCAAGGCCGCGGGATTCAGCTGCCAATTTTACTTCGCTTCACCGACATTCTCCGCCACCGGGTGGGCGAAATCGCCGAGGCCTTCAATAAGGCCATGGAAGAAGCGGAATACAAGGGTCGCTACGTCTGTGTCTATCCGATCAAAGTCAATCAGCAACGTCATGTGGTCGAGGAAGTGCTCAATTTCGGCAAACCTTATGGTTTCGGCCTCGAAGCCGGCAGCAAACCGGAGTTGCTTGCCGTTCTCGGCGTAACGAATGGCGACGATGCCACGCCGATCATCTGCAACGGCTTCAAAGATGCAGAATTCATCAAAATGGTGGTTCTGGCTCGGAAAATCGGCAAAAACATCATACCGGTGGTCGAAAAATTCAGCGAACTGGAACTGATTGTCAAATATGCCGAGGAACTGGGCGTCCGTCAACCGATCGGCATCCGGGTGAAGCTGGCGACACGCGGTGCTGGCCGCTGGCGAAGTTCTGCCGGCTATCGCTCGAAATTCGGGCTGACTTTAACCGAAGTCCTGGAAGCGCTCGATTTCCTCAAAGCTCGGGGAATGGCCGACTGCTTGCAAATGACTCACTACCACATGGGCAGTCAGATCACGAATATCCGCAAGGTGAAAGATGCCCTGAATGAAGCCGCGCGGATTTATGTCGAACTTCATCGCCTGGGGGCCGGGTTGCAATACATCGATGTCGGCGGCGGCCTCGGCGTCGATTACGATGGCTCACAAACCGACTTCGAATCCAGCATTAATTACACGCTGCAAGAATACGCCAACGATGTGGTCTTCCGCATTCGCGATGTCTGCGATGATGCCGGGGTTCCCCACCCAACGATTATCTCGGAAAGCGGCCGCGCTCTTGTCGCCTATCATTCCGTGTTGCTTTTCGATGTCCTCGGCACTCACAATTTCGATCGTTGCGAAGCCCCGGAATCAGTGCCCGAGGATGCCCCGCAGCCCATCCACGATTTGTTCACCATCCATCGCGATCTCAGCAAAAAAAATTACTTGGAAAATTACCACGACGCCGTGCAGGCGATGGAAGAAGCTCTGAGCCTGTTCAACTTGGGGCATCTTCCCTTAGAACAACGCGCCATGGCAGAACGGTTATTCTGGGCGTTCGGTCGCAAACTGCAGCGGCTGGTCAAGGAGTTGGAGCATATCCCCGAGGAATTGCAAAACCTCGATACCATGCTTAGCGACACCTACTTTTGCAATTTCTCCGTGTTTCAGTCGATGCCTGATTCCTGGGCTATCGACCAGTTGTTCCCGATCATGCCGATTCATCGGCTCAACGAGCCGCCCACCCGTCAGGCTGTCCTCGGCGACATTACCTGCGATTCCGACGGCAAAGTCGATCAGTTCATCGACCTGCGGGATGTCCGCAGCACCCTCGAATTACACCCCCTCATCGAGGGCGAGCAGTATTGCCTGGGCGCGTTTCTCCTCGGTGCTTATCAGGAAATTCTCGGCGACCTGCATAATCTTTTCGGGGATACCAACGCAGTTCACGTCACTCTCGAAGAGGACGGCACCCCGAATGTCGATACGGTGATTAAAGGAGACACCGTCACGGAAGTCCTTCACTATGTGCAATACAGCGCCGAAAAACTGACCGATCGTGTCCGCAAAGATGTCGAACGTGCCGTCCGTGCTGGCAAGCTCAGCGTGCAGGAAAGCCGCGCTTTTCTCGGCTTTTACGAACACGGCTTGAGCGGCTACACCTACCTGGAAGAAGCCTGAAACCTGGACAGGCACCAGAACTCTTAACGGCGGCGTCCGAACGTTGGCACCGTTTCTGGAGATGACGATGCCGAAGCCGATTCAAGGCGTCTTGCCAATCGCGCATACTCCTTTCACGGCCAGTGGAAGCATCGATCGCGACAGTTTGGCTCGGCAACTCGACTGGGCCTTCGCCCTGGGGGCGGACGGTTTCGCGACCGGCATGGTTTCCGAACTGGTGCGGCTGACCTTCTCGGAACGAGTCGAATTGACCCGAACCCTGGCGGAGTTGAACGCGGATCGTGGTGTCTTCATCGCCGGGGTCGGCGCGGAATCAACCCGGCAAGCCATCGAATACGCCCAGGTCGCACAACAGGCCGGGGCCGCCGCGGTCATGGCCATCCCGCCTATCTCATGCCGTTTACCGGCCGAGGCGGTGCTGAGCTACTTCACCGCCTTGGCGGAAGCGATTAGCATCCCGGTCATTGTCCAGGACGCCTCAGGATATGTCGGCCAGGCGATTCCGATGACCGTGAACGTCGAACTGATCCGCCGATTTGGTCCGGAGAAAATCCTCTTCAAGCCGGAAGCCAACCCGATCGGGCCGAACCTTTCCGCGCTCCGCGATGCCACGGGCGGAGCCGCCCGCATCTTCGAAGGCTCGGGGGGAATTCACCTGGTCGACAGTTTTCGCCGGGGGATTACCGGGACGATGCCGGGGATGGAATTTCTCCCGGGGATTATTGCCCTCTGGAAGGCCCTGCAACGCGGCGACGAAGAAGCGACTTACCGCTTGTACTTTCCGATCTGTGCCCTGGTCGCCCTGCAACTGCAAGCCGGGCTCGACGGCTTTCTGGCGATCGAAAAATATCTGCTTCATCAGTCCGGGCTATTCTCGACCGATCTTCGCCGGGAACCGTTTGCCTGGTCCCTGGACCCGGAAACACGAGCCGAGGTCGATCGCTTGAAACGTCTCCTCGATGCCGCCGTCGAGACGGCAGCAGCGTCAGCTCAATCTCCGCACAGCCGGTAAGCGGTGACGGGTTATCGCGCTGCCGCTTCCCATGCATTCCAAACGGTCTCAGGCTCAAAGGGAAACATCGGCCGACGGCGATGATGATACTGCAGACGGTCGAGATTCGCCGAGGTCGCGCCGGGGGTATCGACGCGAAGCAGATGCGGGCAAACCGGGGCATACGCCGCCACCGGTGCATTGACTCCTTTTGCGACGAGAACCTGAAAGTCTCGCGGATTCAACCCGCAGCTTGTCAACTGATTCAGGCTGAACGGCACCATCCGTTCCGTGGTCAGCATGATCGTCAGCCCTGATTCCGTTTCGACCACGGCAGTCCGGCCTTGATCAAAGCGCTGGAAGCCGCCATGCCGCGGCTCGGATTCCTGGAACTGGCCATCGTAAATCCCGACCACGCGGAAGTCGGCTTCAAATGGCGCTCCGTGAAGATTGTCGCTTTTGCCACCAACCGCCAGCTGGAGTGTTGCACCGACGCCGGCGGTCACGGCAGTGGCCACGGCTTGCGGGTCGGCAAGGCAAATGAACGAACGTCGCACACGCTGCCGATGAAGTTCATGGGCCAGGTAGGTGCTATCGCCCGGCGCTCCTCCACCCACGTTATCCCCCATGTCGAGCAGGCACACCGGCCCCGGAAGCACAGCCGCTCGGCGAACCGCCTCCTCAACACTGATCAACGCCCCGAGGAAGTCGTGTCGTCGCTGCCACCAGAAGTCGGCGAGTTCAACGGCGGCTTCCCGGGCCAGGTCGTAACGGCCATCCGCGACCGCGATCACGCCGACCCCCATCTCCGCGACATCGGCGTAGGGAAAGCCATGGAGCAGGCTGTTCGACAAGATCCCCTGCCGTTGCAACTGAGCATCCGCGAGCGCGTACAGCGGCCGACAATGCGGCTCGGCGGTCGCTTGCCGCTCGATGTTCATCACCATCGGCGGATACAACGCGGTCATGACCGGGTGAATCTCGCCTCGAAGTGTCCGGGCCATCATCCGGGCCGCGTCGAGACCACGCTGCTTTTGATCGAGGTGGGGATTGCTGCGGTAGGAGATCAACGCCGTGCAAGCTGCAACCATCGCCGGCGAAAGGTTGGCGTGCAGGTCGAGTGTGCCAATGATCGGCATGTCGGGGCCGACCTGTTCCCGGACGGCAGACAGCCAGGCACCGTCGGCATCGGGAGCATTTTCCGCCACAGTGGCCCCGTGCGGAGCGACCAGCAAGCCGTCCAGCGGGCCAGCGTGTGTCAATGCCTTCAGTAATCGGTGTTGAAGTTCTGTAAACGCCTCCGCTTCGATCGTACCGTAGGGCAATGCCCGGGCGGCGAAGATCGGCACGGCGGTCAGCCCTGCCTCCGCCAAGCCGGTGAAGAAGCCGCCAACTTCGTGGTGACTCCCGGCAAGGCGGTGTCGCACCTCCTCGCCTTCGCAAAGCACGTCGTGCTGGAACTGTGCCAGGGTAGTCTTTTGGCGGAGGAACGTATTCGATTCCTGCAAGAAGGCGATAATGCCGACCCGCATGCTCAGAGCACTCCGTATTTCGCGAAGGCCTCGGTGGCCTTCATCCCCGCCCGGATGGCGTCACGGACTTCATTTTCGGCATGCACCTTGGCCCAGGCATCGTGAATCACCCGCTCCTCGACCGCCCGGGGTACGACCACCACGCCATCGTCATCGGCGACCACGAGGGCTCCGGGCTCGAAACACACGCCGTCAATCTCCACCGGGACATCGACATCGATCACGCGTTGGCGATCTTTCGAGTCATAAAGAGATGTGCCCCGGGCAAAAACCGGGAATGCCATCGCCCGCATCCTCACGAGATCGCGGACGGTGCCATCGACAATGACGCCGATACAGCCGCTGTTCCTTGCCGCCGTCGACAGCAATTCGCCCCAGATTCCTGAACGAGTGGAGCCCCCCGCCGCCGCAATAAGGACATCATCGGGTCGGCAGGAATCGACGGCCTGAAGCTCCAGTTCATACGGCCGCGGATCGGCATGCGCCATGTCGGCCCACAGCGTGGTTTTGCAGCGGCCAATTAAGACACCCGGCACCGTCAACGGCTTGAGCGGCAGCCTCGGTGATTGCCGACGGTAGCCGAGAGCATCCAGCGCATCGCAGACAACCGCCGCGGTGAAGTGTTCCCGCATCATCGCCAGGCTAATCTCAGTCACAAGCGTGCTCCTCTCTCAGGGATCCGTAGCCGCCGGGGCTGTTTCCCCCGTGAGTGTAACCTCCGCAGGGAAAAGGGGGAGACTGGCATTTGCCAAAGTTCCACTCACCGTGCAAATCATGTACGAGCCGGCCGCCAATGCCATCGCCGTGTCCCAACCATACGAATCGGCAACGGTCCCCACCGAGTAGACGGCGATGCCCGCACCGAGATTTCCCCACATATTGGCCCAGCCCAGCACCGCTCCGACTTGTTTTCCGGCAGTATCCTGTGCAAACGCCCACACGGCCGGGATGCCAAAATCCTGGGCCACCGACATGACCGTAAAACAGATCACTGCTGCCCAGGCACTCGGCATCCACGGCACCAGTAATAATGCGACAAAGCACGGGATCTTGCACACCCCCATCGGGATTGCTCGGCCCCAGCGTCGGCCGAACGAAACCGTCAGCCGGTCGGTAAACCAGCCGCCTACGACCATCCCGAACGAGGCAAGAAACAGCGGGATCGTCGTCATCAAACCGCGTTGATCCACCGGCACCTGAAACTGTTCCTCGAGAAATCGGGGCATCAATGTGATCAAAAAGACCCAGCCAAAGTTCGAGGTGAAATTGTTCAGCGAAAACAGCCACTGATTTCCGCTCCGCAGCAACGGCCCCAACGGAATTGCCTCCGGAGCATTGTCTTCTCCGAGCTTCGATTGTCCGGATTCGATCAAGGTGATTTCCGCCGCGTTTGCCCAGGGATGTTCCCGAGGCCAGTCGCGGGTGAACAGCCAGAATATGCCCCCGACAATCACGCCGAGCACTCCGTACAGCAGTAAGGTCGGTCGCCAACCTTCGGTGTGAAGCTGCATGACCGAACCCGGAAAGGCTTTCTCCAGGAGCAAGCGATTCAGCCGCTGACTTTGTTCCACGGTTCGTTCGGACGCGGACAGCCGAGCAATCTGTTCGCCATCGACGGGCAACTTGATCCGCGGGTCTGCCGCCACCGTGCCGAAGACATCCGGTGTTTCAATCAGCCGATTCAATACCGTTACGATTACCTCAGGATCGGCACTCACAGGCTTTTCAGGCGAAAACTGCTGGCGAACAATCGCGCGAATCGAGTCGGTCGGGGTATCCGCCGGTTCTTCGATTTGTTCGAGTTGCCTGGCAAACAAACCGGCGTCGAGCACCTGCCTTGCCGTGAGTGTTGCCGGTGTCGTGATCGGGACAAAGGCCACGATCAGAATGCCTGTCAGCCAGTTTGCCCCGGCACCACCGAAGCGGCCCCCGAAGGCCACAATGCTGCTGGCAAGCCCCCGGTTGCGATCCGGCACCCAGCGTTTGACAATCAACGCCGCCGTCGGATAAGCACCCGCCTGCGACAAGCCGAGCATGAAGCGGGCGATGAAGAGCGTGACAAAATCCTGAGCCAAGGCGATGAAGACACCGAATACCGACCAGCCGATCATGTACAGGGTCATCATTAAACGCGGGCCGTAACGTTGACTCAGCCAGCCACTCGGCACCTGACCCAGGGCATAAGCGATAAAAAACGCCCCGAAGGCCAGGTCCATCTGTGACTTGCCGATCCGTAAATCCTCGCGGATGTAAACTTCCGCCACGCTCATGCAGACCCGCTCCAGATACAGCAGGACTGCCGCGAACATGGCCACGGCGACGATCAGAATGCGGATGTTTGTCGGGCAAGACCCGGTTGAAGATTCTCTCATGGCGAGTCGGTCATTCTGCAGTGGCAACAAGGCGATGCCACTTGATGGAGAATGGGAACTATCCTGGCAGACGCGACGCGACTCGACAAGCCATCAACCACTCTCTCCAGCCAAAAATTTCCGGAAAATCAAAAACTCCCGGAAACGCAAACGCTCCGAGAGTCCATGGAACGCACCACGTCAACGAAACTGCACACACCCAGCGAGCGAGGAACGTTAACGTAGCAGATAGCTGCTGTAGATGCAAATGCCCGTGTGACCGGCAGTACTGTTGCCTTGAATCGGTGTCAAGCACTGGCCGCAGTTCTGAAACGGCGACCAGCTCCGTAACCTCGCCCCCGGTCGACAGTGGCTTCCGCAATCGGTCGAACAACCGCCCGAGCAAGACGAGGAAACGCTGCCACAGTGCCCGGTCGGGCAACCAACGGGCATCGTTGTTGTCGCCGACGCCCCAGCCACCGCCGCCGGAGCTGCGGAACTGGTCGCAGCCGGCATATCCGCTGCCGCCCCGACACTCCATCCGCCCACCATCGTCATCGCCAAGCCCCAGAAAAATAATCGCATCGGAGTTCCCTTCCTGTCATGATGGATTGACTGTGAATCGGATGACCGCGATTCTCTACGGCATCCGATTTTCTACGGCATCTCGAGTATCGGTCGTTGCCAGGGAACGGGATCGACGGATTTTTACTGCCAGGGATCTGCCACACTCATCAACAGTTCGAGTTCTTTCGGTTTTCCGGATGATGCGAACTCAACCGATTCCGTCAGCGGCAGTTTGAAAATGTTGTAAGAAAGGTTCAGGAGCTCGGCGTCGGTACCAAGGATACGGCCGCAAATCGACCGCTCGGCTTCCGGAATTCAAAACTTGCGGAATCGAACCGTTGCCCTTGCGCTTTTGCTTTCACCGAGAATTCCCCCCCAGAGACAGATACCTCCGGGGTGGAATCCTGTGGAGAGAACAATTCGACGCTTTAACGCATATCGGGGTTACAGCAATTCCCGGATCGGTTCCGGATCGTCGAGCACATTCACCGGCCTGCCACTCGGATCGAGCAGTTGCAACTTCGGATCGATGCCGAGGACATGATAAATCGTGGCGTGAATATTCGACGGAGTGACGGCACGAGTGAGAGGAACTTGCCCGAGCCGATCGGTGGAACCGACGATCTGTCCGCCTTTGACACCGCCGCCCCCCATCAAGCAGAACATCGCGTGACCCCAGTGATCTCGTCCCGGGGTGCCCATGCTCAACGGCGGGCCGCCATTACCGCCGTCGTTCATCTTCGGCGTGCGGCTAAATTCACCACAGAGCACAACCAGTGTGGTGTCCAATAATCCGCGGTCAGCGAGATCTTCAAACAGTGTCGCCACGGCCGCATCGACTCGCGGCAATAAGGTCTCGTAGCCTTTTTGCAAATCCCAGTGATGATCCCAGCCGCCAAAATGCACCGTGACGAAAGTCGATCCCGCTTCCACGAGCCGACGCGCCAACAGGACTGATTGCCCCCAAGTATTCCGCCCGTAACGGTCGCGGAGTCGAACATCTTCTTTGTTGATGTCGAACGCTTCACGAGCGTTCGGGCCCGTAATGAATTCGTAGGCTTCCTGACTAAATCGATCCATGGCCTGGGTCGTGGCTAACGAATCCAGATGCTTTCGGTTGCTGTCGAACTGGGCAAGCAAGCGTCGGCGATTTTCCAGGGTTTTCAGGGTCATTCCCGCGGCGAGATTCAAATTCCGCACCTGGAAGCGAGCCACGCTCGGATCGCCCGTCAGAAACGGATTATGCTGGGCACCGATCATATGCCCGCCGAAATAACCGGGTGCCAGCCCGATGCTGGCGGCGTGCGGGATAGCGACATAGCCAGGCATCCCCGGCACCCTCGCTCCGACTTCCCGATGGACAATCGCGCCGATCCCCGGGAACTTTTGCGCCGTGTTCGCCCCGCTTACGCCCATGTCTTTCGTGGTCAGCATCCGGTGACCGCCAGCAAAATGGTCGCCGGTGTTGTGATGCAACGAGCGAATGATCGAAAATTTATCGGTCACCTGCGCTTGCTTCGGATACAACTCGGTGATGTCGATCCCGGGCACCTTCGTGCGGATCGGTTTCCAGATTCCTCGGTATTCAGCAGGGGCATCTGGCTTCATGTCGTACATATCCATGTGGCTGGGTCCGCCATCCAGCCAAATCAGAATCACCGATGTGTTTTTCACCGGCTGACCCGCTGACACAGAACTGGCACGGGCCCGCAATATGTCGGACAATCCCAGGCTGGCCATCCCAGCAACACCGAGTTGCAAAAAGCTTCGCCGGGTTTGTCCGTCACAGTAATTGGCCGCTGAGCCGAGATTTAAGCGAAACATCGCTACACTCCTGCGGATCCTATCAATGAGCGATACAAATTTTGAAGCGGTCCCATCAACATTGGCGATGTTCGGAAATCACCGGATAAATGTCATCCAACTTCACAAGCAATTCCCAAAGAATCCTGGATGCATGGGCAATCGCATTTCACAGCCTTATAATCCCCGTTGCAACACTCGGGATCACCCGGCATGAATCTCCTGAGCACCGGCTCTTATCTGCCTTGGTTGCGTATTCCATGCACGATTCAAAATTCGGTGAAGCCGGTTGAAGCTAGATCACCGCTTCTTGTGAGTTTTAACGTCTGAGTTTTAATTCGGCGGCACTGGTAGGTTTCAAGTCGATCCATACGGTGGGATTAACAAGATCTTCGCACAATCGATTGTGATTGTCAAGGGTTCGGCAAAAAACTTGGAAGTTATCAACCACCGGGATTTTTATTGAATGGCGGCTAGCAATTGGCGAAAATGAATCTTTCCGCCATCGATTTCGGTTCCTGTGGATCCTCCCGATGACTTCCGTAGTGATGCGTCATCCCCGAATTCACCGCCGGAGCGCAATTCAAGCAGGTGCGATCGGTTTGCTGGGGCTCGGGCTCGGCGAACTCGCCTGGCTCCGCACAAAGGCAACGGCGAGCGACGGCTTCCACCGCGAAAAAACTCGGCCACGAAAATCGGTCATCTTTATCTTCCTGTCCGGCGGCCTTGCCCAGCACGAAAGTTTCGACCCCAAACCGGACGCCCCGGACGAGATTCGTGGGGAGTTTGCTAGTATTCCGACGCGGATTCCTGGGGTTCGTATCTGTGAACACCTTCCAGGCTTGGCGGCGTGTTCGGATCGCTGGTCGCTAGTGCGTTCACTCACCCACAAGTCGAACGATCATTCCGCCAGTCACTTGCTTATGCTCACCGGGCGGTCACAGCTTCCTCCGGGTTTTAATCCCGCGGCCCCGAAACCGTCCGACTGGCCGAGCATCGCCGCCGTGACGACGGCGATCACCGAACCGCGGAATAACCTGCCTCCGGCTATCGTGCTGCCAGAAAAACTGGTGCATCGCACTGGCCGGGTAATCCCGGGCCAGTTCGCCGGGCAACTCGGTCGCAACCAGGAACCCTGGTTTCTCGAAGCCTCGCCGTTTGAAGCGAACGCCTACGGGGCTTATCCAGATTATGAATTCGATCATCAACAAAAGGCGTATTCCGCGAAACGCTCTCAATTTGTCTTACCCGATCTGAGTCTGCCGGAAGCCGTGGATTCCTTCCGCTTCGATCAACGCTTACAGTTACTTCAGATTGTTGATTCTCAACGGCGGCAACTCGAATATGCAGCGCACTCCTTGGACCACGCTCGACAAAATGCCATCAGCCTGCTCACCGATGCGAAGGTCCGATCGGCCTTTGACTTGCAAAAAACCTCGGAAAAAGAACGGGAACGCTACGGCAATAATTCCTTCGGCTGGTCGCTTTTAATCGCGGCCCGGCTCGTCGAAGTCGGGGTGAATCTGGTGCAAGTCAATCTCGGGAACAACGAAACCTGGGATACTCATGGCAATGCGTTTCCCCACCTGAAAAACAAATTGTTGCCTCCGACCGACAAAGCAGTTTCGGCATTGCTCGAGGATCTTTCCGAGCGAGGCTTACTTGACGACACGTTGATCGTCATGGCTGGAGAGTTCGGTCGGACACCGCGAATCAGCACCTTGACTCAATTTTACAAAGGCCCAGGCCGCGATCACTGGGGAGCCGTGCAATCACTGTTCATCGCCGGCGGAGGCGTTGTCGGCGGCCGCGTCATCGGAAGTTCCGACAAAAATGGCGGTTACCCCGCCAGCGAGCCGATCACGCCTGACCAGTTCGCGGCAACCATCTACTCCGTGCTGGGGATTCCCCCGACAGCGGCCTGGTACGATGCGGAAAATCGCCCCCATCATGTTTACACCGGCGAGCCGATCCGCGGACTGTTCTGATCACCGAGCCGTTCAGAACGCAAAATTCCACACACCGCTACGCTTAAGAGCAAAAATGCGGCGGTATGACTTCCGTAGGTCAGTGCCTGATCCTGAACGGTCCCCCCGAACAAGGCGGGAAGAAGCATGAGCGCCGTCACAACTAGCAAAATGCCGGCGAGCATCCCTCGGAACGCTTGAGTCGAAGTTCGCAGGCTCAAAAAGTGGATAACCACCGTCACCGGCAAGATCAGGCCGACCGCATGATGTTTCCAGGTTCGTTCGCTGAACAACAAAGTTCCCAGCAAGATCAATGCGCACTCCGCGGCAAAGCGAAGCCCCTGTCGTTCTCGCGGCCCCTGAAGCGTCGGACGACATGACCCGATGACAAGCAGCACAAAAATCCCCTGACACAAGCGGATGATCAGGCGTGCATTCTCCGGCCCGACATCCACAAGGTTGTGAAAGGACGCTGCGAACGGATGATCGTTTTCATCGTAATCAATGACGGAAGGCTCACGAGTCAGAAGCCGGAAAACAACCCCTGGAATTGACTGATTGGCATGCTCGCTGGTGACTTTTCCATCGATGAGGAATGGCCGGACCATCATTTCATACCAGCCGGTGAGCAGATCGCTATTCCGTTCCATGCCAAAGACAAGCCCCGGGACAAGCAGCCACCACAGCACTAAGCCGGCGACACTCGCCAATACCAGCCGCCAAGCACGTTTCCAGAAAAAATACGGAATGAACAAGGCAGGCGTGACTTTACAAGCGACCGCCAAGGACAGCGTCAGTCCGGCGGCGAAGTCGTGCTGGCGACGAACCAGTTCCAGCGTGGCCAGCACAAGAAAGGCAATAAAAATATTCACGTTGCCGTGCGACAAATCGCCCAGAATCGGATGCGCTGCCAGGGCCACGGCCAGCAGTTTCGCTCCCGCGGGTAACGGCGGACCTGTCCCGGACACAAGGCGGAATACCCAGAGAATGCCCAGAACAGCCATCGCCGACTTCGCGTAAAACCAGGTCATCGCACCGATCAGCGGCGGCAGGGCCAGGAATGGCCAAAGGATCAGGGCCATAATCGGCGGGTTCGGATAATTGTACAGTCGATACGCGTCCGCCCCTTGCATCAGCCCGAGAATCGGTCGACCATACGCATGTGCACCACCGATCAGTTGCGGTCGCCAGCGGAGAAAGGCGGTCCGGGTATATGTCCCAAGATCACTCGGTTTCGCGGCTTTTTGCAGATATTTGACGCTAGCGACGATAAGAAGCAAGGCGATTCCTGTCACTCCGATCAGCCGGAGCTTGGCTGCTGGTGATGCGAGGATTCGCGTCGGAAGTCCAAGAAAGGGTATCGGCATCATGGCGGAGAAGTTTACCGCCAGACGGCACGGGTGAGCAACCCCGACTGAAGTGAGCCGGGCTCAAAACTCGGCGTGACCCGGTGTCCGCGGGAAGGGGATCACGTCACGGATATTCGCCATGCCGCTCAGGAACAGAAGTACCCGCTCGAGTCCGAGGCCGAAACCGCTATGCGGCACCGTGCCGAAGCGACGCAGATCGAGGTACCACTGATATCCCTCGAGGTCGAGCCCTTGTTCTCGCATCCGCAGTTCCAGGATGTCGGCCCGTTCTTCTCGCTGACTGCCGCCGATGATCTCGCCGACACCTGGAACAAGCACATCCATTGCCCGGACGGTTTGACCGTCGTCGTTCACCTTCATGTAAAAAGGTTTCAAGGTTCGCGGGTAATCGTAGAGGATGATGGGTCTCTGAAAGTACTGCTCGGTCAGGTAACGTTCATGTTCGGATTGCAGATCGTTGCCCCAGCCAACCGGATACTCCCAGGTCTTGCCGGATTTTTCCAGGATCGAAATCGCTTCAGTGTACGAGAGCCGCAGGAACGGTTTTTCGAGGACGTTCTGTAACCGAGGAAGCAAGTCGTTGTCGATTCGCTGGGCGAAGAACTGCATATCTTCGACGCACAGTTCCAGGACGTCGTGGATGATGCGTTTTAAGAATGCCTCGGCTAGATTCATATTGTCGCTGAGGTCGTAAAAAGCCATCTCGGGCTCAATCATCCAGAATTCAGCGAGGTGGCGTGGTGTATTCGAGTTTTCCGCCCGGAAGGTCGGGCCGAAGGTGTAAACTTTGCCGAGTGAGCAGGCAAACGACTCGACTTGCAATTGTCCGCTAACCGTCAAGAAGGCAGGCTTGCCGAAAAAGTCCTGGGTGTAATCGACCGTTTGTTCGGGTGTCCGTGGCAGATGTTCGAGGTCGAGTGTCGTCACCCGGAACAAGGCCCCGGCACCTTCGCAATCACTGGCGGTGATAATCGGTGTGTGAATGTAATAAAAGCCTTGTTCGTCGAAGAAGTTGTGGATAGTCATTGACACTCGGTGCCTCAGCCGAGCCATCGCCGCGAAGGTGTTTGTCCGCGGCCGCAGGTGAGCGATTCCCCGCAGGAATTCGAAGCTGTGGCCTTTTTTTTGCAACGGGTAGCTTTCGACAGGGGCATCGCCGACCAGTTCTACGTTGCTGGCATGCACCTCGGTTGCTTGCCCCTTGGCTGGCGAAGCTTTGACTTCGCCTTCGATAACCACGCTGGCTCCCGTGTGCAAATGTTTGACCACCGACTCATAATTCGGCAATTCCTTGGCGGCAATGATCTGAAGGTTTCCCTGGCAGGAGCCGTCGTTCAGTTCGATAAAACTGAATCCGCCCTTCGAGTCGCGGCGGGTCCGTACCCAGCCTCGGAGTTGGACGACCCGTCCGATTGTTTCGGGCCGACGTGCTTGGGCTACAGAAATCACGTCCATCATGAGCCTCCGGATTCTCCAGCTTTTTTCCCTTGCAGTTTGGCCCAGCTGTCACGGAGGGTGACTGCCCGGTTGAAGACCGGATGACCGGGGCTGCTGTCTCGATCCATGCAAAAGTAGCCGAGCCGTTCGAACTGGAAGGTATCCCCGGGCTTGGCGGCGGCGAGCGACGGTTCCAGCTTGCAGCCCTGGAGCACCTCCAGAGAATTCGGATTCAAGTTCGCAAGGAATGTCTGACCTTCCGGAACATCGTCGGGATTGGGGGTCTTGAAGAGATGATCGTAGAGCCTGACCTCGGCGTCGATTGCCTGGGCGGCCGACACCCAGTGGATCGTGCCCTTGACCTTTCGCTTCACGGGAGGATCGTTGCCCCCGCGGGTGTCGGGGTCGATGACACCGCGAATCTCGGTGATTTCGCCAGTGAGAGCGTCCTTCGTGTAACCGGTGCATTTGAAAAAGTAGGCCCAGCGAAGGCGAACTTCACGGTCCGGTCCGAGACGGAAGAAGTCTTTTGGCGGGTGTTCGAGGAAGTCGTCACGTTCAATGTAGATCACCTTCGAGAACGGAACTTTACGAGTCCCGGCGGTGGGATCCTCAGGGTTGTTGATCGCTTCGAGTTCCTCGATCTGATTGTCAGGATAATTCTCGATAATCACCTTCAGTGGTCGCAGGACAGCCATGACACGCGGGGCGGTCTTGTTGAGGTCTTCCCGCAGCGCATCTTCGAGCCAGGTGATATCAATCACGCCGTTGAATTTGGAAACCCCGATCCGCTCGCAGAATTTGCGAATCGCCGAGGGGGTGTATCCGCGGCGGCGGACACCACAAAGCGTCGGCATGCGAGGATCGTCCCAGCCGGTGACATGTTTCTCTTTGACCAGTTGAATGAGTTTCCGTTTGCTGAGGACAGTGTAGGTGAGATTCAGTCGGGCAAATTCAATTTGCCGAGGATGGTACGCTCGGATGGCGTCGAGATACCAGTCGTAAAGAGGGCGGTGAATCTCAAACTCGAGGGTGCAAATCGAGTGGGTGATGCCCTCAATTGAGTCGGATTCACCGTGAGCCCAGTCGTACATCGGGTAAATGCACCATTGATTTCCGGTCCGGTGGTGGGGCGCGTGAATGATGCGGTACATCACCGGGTCGCGGAGATGGAAATTCGGGTGGTTGACATCAATTTTGGCTCGGAGGGTACGGGCCCCGTCGGGGAATTCTCCAGCTTTCATGCGACGAAAGAGATCGAGATTCTCTTCGGGGCTGCGGTCGCGGTAGGGGCTCGGCTTGCCCCCCTTGATATCACCGCGATACTCAGCCATTTCTTCGTTGCTTAAATCGCAGACGTAGGCTTTGCCTTCGCGGATCAATTGCTCGGCCCAGTTGTACAGTTGATCAAAATAATCCGAGGCATAAAACTCTCGGTCTTCCCAGTCGGCTCCGAGCCAGCGGACATCTTCGCGGATGGCATGGACATATTCGCTCTCCTCCGTGGTCGGATTGGTATCATCAAACCGGAGGTTAAATTTGCCGCCGTATTTGACCGCAAGACCGTAATTCAGGCAGATCGACTTGGCGTGGCCGAGGTGCAGATAACCGTTCGGTTCCGGGGGAAACCGGGTATGCACCCGATCAAAGCGTCCCGACGCAAGGTCAGCGTCGATTATCTCTTCGATGAAGTTTTTTGAAGGGATTTCCGGCTTGTCACAAGCATTCTCAGACATGGGATTCCTTTGTGAGCAATTTTTGAACGTGACAGAATCATTCCCTGTCAGCGGCCCGAGGCCATGGTCGTGGCACGATCAAGCCGTCTTAAGCAGCGTTCCCGACCCAGGATGGCCAATGTTTCGTAGGTGCCGAACCCGACTTCTTTGCCGGTGACCAGCACACGCAGGGTCTGGGTCACTGGTCGAGGCTTCAGGTGATTCGTGTTGATGAAGGCCTCGATCGTAGCTTGGAGTGTGGCGGCATCGAACGGTTCGGTGCTGGCGATGATCTCACGCAACTGGCTGATCCAGCTGGAACCTGGCGGCTTGCGGACGTGCTTGTCCAGCGCCTGATCATCATAGGGGAGTTGATCATCCGGGAGAAAGAAGTCCGTGTAGTCGAGAATGTCCCCGGCGACCTTCAACCGTGGCCCGGCGGCGAGCACAATCTGGGAAACAACCTCGAGGCTCGCCTGAAAGCCCGCTTTTGCCAGGAAAGGCACTGTCAGCTCAACCTTCCGTTCCACCGACAAGGCCTGGAAGTGTCGTTCCTGGAAGGCGAAGAGTTTCTGCACATCGAGCGATGCCGGCGCTTTGTTGACACCTTCAAGGGTGAAGGCCGCGATCATTTCCGGGCGGGTGAACTCTTCGCGGTCGCCTTCGCCAGCCGACCAGCCGAGAAGCACGAGGTAATTCAGCAAGGCATCGGGCAGGTAACCGACCGTTTTGTAGAAATCGACAAGCACCGGGTTAAACGATTCAGGGCTGGTCAGCACACCGATTTTGTCCGCGATAGCCTTGGCGTGCTCGTAAACCTTGCGGAATTCAGCGTTTTTAAGGTAGCTGGCGATCTTGCGCTTGCTCAGTTTGTTTTTGCTGCCAGGCTCGGCCACAAACGGCACATGTGCGTAGACCGGCCGCGGGTAGCCGAGACCTTCAAGGAGGAAGATTTGCCGGGGCGTGTTGGAGAGGTGCTCTTCGGCGCGGATGACATGGCTGATCCGCATCTCACCATCATCGACCACATTCGCGAGATTGTAGGTGACTGTACCGTCGGAACGTTGAATGACCGTGTCTTGTTCACCCGCCCAGGGGACGACGATCTCACCGCGAATCTGGTCAAAGAACCGGCAATCACCCTCACGGGGCATTTTGATACGCACGGAACCGACTCGGCCCTCGGCCTCGAACCGCTTGCGGTCGGCTTCAGATTCGGCCAGCCACTTCCGGCTATAAATTTTTGGCCGTTTCTGCTGCTCCGCGGCTTCCATTTCCGCTTTCAATTCATCAGCCGTGGCGTAGTCCCAGTATGCCAGCCCCTTATTGAGCAGGATGTTTACGGCCTCCTGATATCGGTCAAGTCGCTGGGATTGAAAGTAAGGGCCGTAAGGCCCGCCGACTTCGACCCCTTCATCCCAGTCGAGCCCGAGCCAGCGGAAACCCTCCAGGATTGGCTGCAGCGCTTCCTGGATGTTTCGCTGCTGATCGGTGTCGTCGATGCGCAGGAGAAATTGACCACCGTGCTTCCGGGCAAACAGCCAGTTGAACAGAGCCGTACGGACACCACCGATGTGCAAGTAGCCGGTCGGACTGGGGGCGAAACGTGTACGGACAACAGCCATCAGCGCTTCCGAAACAAGAACTCAACTTCACGGGGGCCAAGCAAATCCTGGATGTTCGTCGGTGCCATCCGGGAATTATTGTAAGTCGCTGAAAAACAAGCAGGAGAAATTCTTTCACCGATTTCAGGAAAAGTGCCGCTCCACACAAGCCAACTGCTCACAGTGATAGCTTAAGGAACCTGGAAGGCAAAGCCCGCGCGAGGTTTTTCTTCTTCACCGGCGATCCCGCCAGGGGGAAGGTGACGCCAGGGAACGCCATTGAAGCCGTAGTGATATCCGAGTGTGAATAATCGTCGCATCAAATTCTGATCGAAGGCAACACTCCCGGCAGTGATATTTACTTCCGGCGGGATTGCCATCAGGTGAAACTTCATTCCCGAGGCAACACAGGTGGCATAAAGATCAATCAGGTTGGCTCGATACAGGGCATACAAGGTGGCCGAAACAGTCCCGGCGGCTCGTGCGACGGCCCCTTGTCGTTCCATGTTCGGATCGGTCCAGAGTTTACCGCCAGCGATCAAATACAGGTTGGAATTGCATAGCCAGGGTTTGCCGGGGCCAGCGGATCCGTAGCGGGGATGATGCTCGCCGAGTCGCAGGAACACCTGAGTGACTGCCCCGGCGTCGACGTGCTTTTCCAGGTAACGGACGCCGTTCACTTCCACGGGTATTTCCACGGCTGGGACAAACCCCGAGATCGACGAGGTCGCAAGCAGAATTCGCCGAACCAGGCAATCCGCATCGGGCCGTCCGGAGGAGGCAATCGCCCCGAGATCCCAGACGACCATCCGCCGCGATTCGAGATTCATGGTGGCAACGAACAACCGCCGGCCCTGAGCATGAGCGGCTCGCAGTTCCGCCATGTATTCCGAATCGAACTCCTGTTCAATCATCCGCGCCAGTGGCGAGGAACTGGCGATTGCCTGATTTTTCACCAGTTGCCGAACCGGCTGCACGCGGAACAGATCCGAGCCGTCGAGGCAGAGTGACAGCCGCCGCAACGCAGCATCATATTTCGGACCGATGAAAGCAAAGGCCGCGGTTAACGCCCCACTGCTGACGCCGGTGCAGACATCGAACGTCGGTCGCGTTCCTGCTTCGCTCCAGCCGACGAGAATTCCCGCAGCAAAAGTGCCAAACTGCCCGCCTCCCGAGAGGGCGAGAATGTTCAACGGCGGGCTGCACCTCGCCTGAGCAGTGGGGGTCGAAGGCGGCGACAACCAGCGGGGCTGGAGTTCGTGTTCTGGACGAGACTCGCATGGAAACTGGTCATTTAACGCTTGAATCGTCTCACGACGGAGGTCCGGGTAATCACCCGGGGGCGCGGAAAGATCGAGTACCGACTCCAGGCGATAATGCGGGGGCGGCGGATGCCATGACCGGCAACCGGCATTCGCCAGCACCAAGGTGGCGAGAAGCGGCACCAGGCACCGCCATGTTTTCAGGCCGGACTGAACAGTCCACCACATCACCAGGCGAATCCTCAGGAACATCTGAGCAACTATCGCCAACACTCAGGCAAGCTGGGTGAAATAGCGGTTTTTTTCACCTCGGTCAATGACAACCGCAGTGATACAGCTCGCCCATCATCCACGACTCCGATAACATGAATAAATGATCGGGTTTGAGAATCCGGAACTTTTGCTGCTGTTGCCGATCCCCTTGATTCTGGCAGCCATCGGGCATCGCCGCCGGCGAATGGCCTTGTCCTTCAGTGATATTCGCTTATTGCAACAACTCCCTTCCAGTCGACGGGCTCGCGGGGCACGCTGGGCAGGCACCCTCGGCTGGCTGAGCGTCGTTCTTGTGTTGATCCTGGCCGCGGCCAATCCCCGGACCCCTGATCTGCGAACGCGCCTCCCTGCCCGCGGAATCGCCATCCTGCTGGTGCTGGATGTCAGCGGCAGCATGGCCACCGGGGATTTCCCACAATTCACCGGGGAAACGACCAGCCGACTCGCCGCTGCAAAACAGACCTTCCGCCTTTTTGTCCAAGGGGGAACCAGCCACGATGGCGTCGTGTTTCCGGGTCGGCCGACTGACCGGATCGGTCTGACGATCTTTTCCGCTGTACCCGAAACCCCCTGCCCGCTGACGCTCAATCACTCGGTGCTGCTGGAAGTGCTTGACCAGCAGGTAGTGCGGACAGGCATCGACGCGGGGAGTAACGTCGGGGATGCCATCGCCGAGGGGGTCATTCGCTTGAACGCCGCCGCCGAAGACCGAGCCAAGGTGCTGATCTTGCTCAGCGACGGGGAACACAATGTCGAAGCCAGACCGGGAGGACCGTTGACACCGCGGCAGGCCGCGCAACTGGCCGCGAATCTGGGGATCAGCATCCACGCCGTGGATTGCGGGGGGGAACCTGATCCGATGGACTCGGAAGAGACACAAACTCAGCGTCTGGCGGGTCGAGCAACGCTTCAAGCTGTTGCAGCGATGACGGGCGGCCAGTTCTTTATTGCGAATAACGTTGTGCAACTGAATCAGGTTTACGCTCAGATTGACAAGCTTGAACGGCAAAGTGTCGAAACTTACCGTTACCGCCGTTACCATGAATATGGCCGGCTTCTCGCCTGCTTGGCCGCTGTCCTTGGCTTGCTGCTGATCGGGTTGGAAGCCACACTCTGGAGAATTCTTCCCCTGCCAGAGTGGCAGTCGGCGTTGTCAACAGGGAATTCCGGGAATCATCAGTTATCCGTATTAGCCCCGAACCCATCCTCAAGACTGGGGGGGCAATGATGTTTTTGCTTCTGCTGCCATCCAGCGTGCCGACGGGTCTTGCGAATCTGGCGAGAGATATTCAGCACCTGGCGGAAGCCGTCGAGCTCACGCATCCGCAGTGGTTGATTTTGCTGATGGCACCTTGGCTGTGTCTGAGGCTGATCGCGCTTGCCCAGCGGCTCCGGCGAAACTGGTTGGCCCGATCCGCTGCCGAGATTCCCCTGGCAACAATTCAGCGACTTTTGCGGCCTGGCGACGGAAGTCGCGGCTGGCCGGAACGGGCATTCTGGCTCGGCTGGTTTTTGCTTGTGATCGCTTTGACAGAGCCCCGCTGGGGTCTGAGTCAAGAAACCGGGGTGGCGGTCGGCCAGGATCTGATCATTGTTCTGGATCTCAGCCGGAGCATGTTGGCGACGGACACCCGCGATCCTGTCAGCCGCTGGCAAACCGCCATTCAGGCAACAGAGAACCTGATCCGCCATCTCCGTCAAGCTGGGGGCGACCGCGTCGGCTTCATCATCTTTGCCGCCAAGCCGTACCGGCTGGTGCCCTTGACGACCGACTACGATCATCTTCTGGCGGTTGTCCGCGGCATTGATGGCCGCTATCCCCCGCCCGCCATCCGACCGGGTCCCGAGTCGCGGCAATCCGGCACCCGAATCGGGGCTGCCATCCGAGCCGCGGTTGCCGATCATGACCCACAATTCAGCGGCTCTCAGGCGATACTTCTCGTAAGCGATGGCGATGATCCGGCCAGTGACGAGGAATGGCGTCAAGCGATTTCTGCCGCCCGGGCTTCAGGAATTCCGCTGCATGTGGTCGGAATCGGAAACCCTGACCGAGACACCGTTCTCCGCATCGACGGCCGACCGCTGGAAGTGCCTGGGCCGGCGGGTTTCCCGATCCCCGTGCAGACGCGATTGCATGAAGAATTGCTTGAAACTATCGCTCGGGAAGCCGGGGGTCAGTATCTTGCGGCGCGGACCAACATCCCGGATCTGGTCGCCTGGTGGGAGGAATGGAAGAAATTTCAGAAGGATCGCGAGTGGTCGGATGATCCGTTGCCGCTGCGGCGCGATCGATCCCCCTGGTTTTTCCTTGCCGCTGCTGGGTGCCTTGCCCTCGCCTGGTGGTGGCGACAGTCATAACTCGGTACAATTTCAGTATGTTTCTGATGCGGAATGGTTCGCTGATCTTGCTGGCCAGCTGGTGGCTTTGGCCAAGCACCAGGGTTCCCGGCCCAGCCGAGGCGATCGAACAGGGTTTGTCTGCATTTGCCCGCGGAGATCTCGCGGCCGCTGAGACTGTTTTTCAGCAGGCGGCCGAGTCGACGAATGATCCTGGCCTAGTTGCCTTTAATCAGGCGGTCGTCGCTTTTCATCAGGGGCATTTCCGAATTGCGGAACAGGGATTTACCTGTTGTTTGGCCGATGATCTTATTCCCCCCGACCGGAAAGTGCTGGCGTTGTACAACCGTGGGGTTTGCTGGCTGAAACTGGGGAAGACGGCGGCCAATTATCGTGCCGCAATCGCCGATTTTTCTGCCGTCCTGACTAGTCCCGAGGGAGCCCCCGAATTATTGGCAGACGCCCGGCATAATCTCGAACTAGCCAAGCTTTTCTGGGCACAAGCCGTGGCAGATCAACCGCGACCGGAGCCGGGCGACGGCCGCGGAGATGATCCGCCCGGTGATCCGGACCGGAACGAGCATCGTCGAGATGCGCCATCGCCTGAAGCGAATCCGCCGGGCACCGGTCGAGAGAATCCGAACGCGACGCCGCAACCGAGCGAGTCCTCGCCGCTGGGCGAAAAACCGCTGCAGCTGACGCGGCAACTCCAGCCAGGTCGGGGGAACCGGCCGGTACTCGACGATCACGAGAAAGTGACTCCCCTCAGTCCGGCTGAAACTCGGCAGTATCTTCAGCAAATTGCGGAGCGACTCGAGCGCGATCGAATTACGCAATCCCGTCTCTTAACCGGTACGGAGCAGCCGCATGTTCTGGACTGGTAAATGCCTCGGGATCCTGCTCGCCAGCCTCGCCGGGGTCAACCTTCAAGCCCAGACTCCCGCGGTAAAGCTCGCCGACATACCAGCGGTGGATCGCGATGCCCCGGATTTTTACGGAGCCCTGGCAAAGGGGTCGGACCGCGTCTCCGTCACCTGGACTGTTGATCCCGAAGTCGTTCCCCTGGATGGCACGACCAGTCTTCGCTTGCGGATCGAGCCGGTGGTAAACCCCGACGAAGTTCGCAGGCCGGCTCTTATGGAAATGCAAGAATTTCACCGGCTGTTTCAGATCGAAGCTCGGGGAAAAGAGCGGCCCGGCCCGGAGGTTGTCGTGTTTTGCTATCACCTTCGCCCCCGGCAAGCCGGCGTCCTGGCGATTCCGAGTTTGAAATTCCGGTATTATCGCCCGGGATTTCCGGAACCGCGTCGCTTTCAGACTACCTATGCACGATCGATTGCCGTGACAGTGACACCGGCGATGAAGGCACCGGAAGTTTCAACAATTCGTGCCCCGGCAGCGTTTTTTCAACTTGTTCCCGAGCCTTCGACCACAGTTCATGTCAGTCCCTGGGCGTGGCTGATTCCGCTCGGATGCACTCCGCTTCTCGCCCTGCTGGGTGTCATCCTGACACGATGGCTGTTTCCAACTGCTGCAAGGCGTGACCGCAACGGTCAGATTTCCTTGGCCAGAAAAGCACTGATCGCCCTGGCACAAGCCGGACACGATGTTGCACCTGCCAGGGCGGTCGCAGCCACGGTGATCGAGTATTTACAACGACGTATCCCCTTGACGGGGAAACCACGGACCACTGAGGAGGTGCTGGCCGCCCTCGCCGCGAGCGACTGGCCAGAACACCGGCGAACGGCGGTCGCTAAACTGCTTCAGCGTTGCGATGCGGCTCGCTACTCCGGAAGCCGCGACGATGCCGAATCACTGGCAGCGTTTGCACAGCAACTGATCCGGAGCTGGGAAGATTGATGACACCGTTGCTGCTTTGCTCGATCCTCGGTGCAGCGAACGAGCGATTCCTAGCCGGTCTTGCGGCTTTGCCGGATTCGCAAGCGGCTCAGTTACAATTCGCCGCCGCCGCCCGAACTTATGATGAAGCGTGGCATGCCGGCGCGAAAGAACCGGTTGTCGCTCAGAATCGTGGTCGCGCTCACTGTTTGGCTGGTGATAAAGCGCGGGCCGTCGCCGCTTTCCACGACGGCCTTGCCCTGGCTCCTTGGCACACGGGATTGCACGCCGATTTACAGCAACTCCGCGTCAGCATCATCCCTCCGGACGATCGTGAATTGTGGCCCCCAAGCAGCAGTTTCATCCGCCAGCGCGTCTCGCCGCTGGATCGGTTGCTCATCGCTTGCGTCGCCAGCTTGATGGTGACGGCCGGAATTATTGCACGCATATGCTTCGGGTCACGTTACGCCGCCAAAATATTACTCTTGGCCGGAGGAACCGGGGTTCTGCTGGTGATCGGATGTGCCGGAGAATCGTGGCGAGAAGAACAGCAGGAAAAAGCTACGCCGATCGTCGTGATCGCGACGCCCGATCTGATATTACGTACTGGGAATGCTGCCTTTTACCCGCCGCGGCGAGAGCGACCCTTGCCCGTGGGGCTCGAAGCGCGATGCTTAGCTCGACGCGGCGGCTGGATTCGAGTCCGCATCGGCGAGACTTTGATTGGTTGGCTGCCCGCCGACGCGGTCATCATTCTCGACCACTCGCCCCGATTTTCGTCCAAGTCGGCAAACAGATCGGCCGCGGGAAGCCCCGGGTTCGCAACAACGTCGGGGGGATACGTTGTCGGATCAACCGGTTTATGACCCACCGAACCAGCGGCCTTCCCGCCGACCTGTGTTCTGTCGGTCCCTTCCCGCGGCCGTGACTTCGCAGCAATCAAGAGCTCATGCCCGGAATCATCGTCGCAATCGTTCCATCGGATTTTCCTAGCCCGCGCTTGAGCCTGGGTGGTAAAGCATGCGGAGATTGCTTATCCGGCTCTGCCTGTTTGCGACTCATAATCCTCAAGATTTACTCCGATGGACCCGCCCCCAGATACTCCCGAAGTTTTCTCAGATTGATCGGGTCCATCTCCGTCCCGTCCGCGGCCTTCTTCGGTGTCTCTAGGATCATCGGCAACGCCGCGAAACGTGGATCGTTGACCAAACAACGAAAAGCAGTCTCGCCGATCTTCCCCAGCCCGATCCCGGCATGCCGATCCACTCGGCTCCCCCGACCCTTGGCGCTGTCGTTGAGGTGGAACAACTTTAAATGCTCGAGCCCGATTCTTTGATCAAATTCTTCCAGCGTCGCCGCGTATTCCTCGGGGGTGGACAAGCCGTAGCCTGCCGCAAAGACGTGGCAGGTGTCGAAGCAGACGCCCAGACGTTCCGGGTCGTTCACCCGTGACAGCAACTCCGCAAGATGTTCAAAACGGTAGCCGAGACTGCTCCCCTGCCCGGCCGTTGTTTCCAGCAATATCATCACTTGCCCGGCAGGCACTTGTGCCAGCACCTCATTCAAACCCTCCGCAACTCGCTTTAACCCCGCTTCCTCTCCTTGCCCAACATGCGACCCCGGATGCATCACCAGATAACTCAAACCAAGTTGCTCTGCCCGGCGAAGTTCCCAGGCAAATCCGGCAATCGATTTTCGCCATAACATCTCATCCGCTGCCGCCAGGTTGATCAAATACGAATCATGTGCCGTCGGGAATCGCAGTGCCGAGTCCGCGATTGCCTTCTGAAATTTCCGAACTTGCTCTCGGGTTAACGGTGCACCAACCCACTCCGAACCTTGCGACTTCCCAGTACCCCGTCTCACAGGTTCTGCCGCCTTCACCCCCCATTGCGAGGGGCTGTGGGTGAATAATTGCACGGTGTCCATTCCCAGTCGGCGGGCTTCCGTGATTGCCCGAGATAAACCACCGGCAATCGAAAGATGAGCACCGAACCACGGCACAATCGGCTCCCTCGGAATTCCCACGACTTCGCCCGTTGCCCATCTTGATACCGACAAGGAAGCAAAATCGGCGAGGACAAATTCTCCCGAATTCAGGGCATTTCAATACTATGTACTTCAAGAACTGATACGGTCACTCGCTTCTGCGAATGCCGATTGTTATTCCAGACCCTGGGGATATCTCCCGCATCACGGTCGCCAAGGACAACTGTCATGCCTGATTCTGCAACCCAGCATGAAACCAATCGAGCGTTTTACGATCGCATCAGCCACGTCTACGACTGGCTGGCAGACAGTAACGAGGGGCCAGCCCGTCGAGCCGGCGTCGAGGCCCTCGCAGTTCAACCTGGAGAAGCCGTTCTCGAACTTGGCTTCGGCACCGGAAACGAAGTGCTAGAACTGGCAAAACTGGTCGGCCCGACCGGCCGGGTCGCGGGCATTGATGTTTCCGAGGGCATGCGTGCCGTGACTCAGAAAAAACTCGATGAGGCCAAGCCGCAAGCCAAGGTCGATCTCTGCGTCGGCGATGCTCGTCGGCTCCCCTACCCCGATCAAACCTTTGACGCCGTCTACACCAGCTTCACCCTGGAACTGTTTCCGCTCGATGATATTCCTGGCGTGCTGGCCGAAGCGAAGCGGGTTCTGAAGCCCGGCGGACGGCTTGGCGTAGTGTCGATGGCCACCGTCAAGGATGGCCAGCGTGCCAGCTTCCTTGAAAAAAGCTATGTCTGGATGCACCGGCACTTTCCGCACTTTGTTGATTGCCAGCCAATCGACACCGAGGGAGTCGTGGCTCAGGCCGGATTCCAGATTCAATCGGTCCAAGAACGAGAAATCTGGACAATGCCCGTCCGCGTTGTCGTCGGCATAAAGTCATCGCCCCATGCTAACAAAGCCTGAAGGAGCGTTGGCTTTACCTCACGGCCGGGTCGCGCCGCTTGCGGAACTCGGAGGTGACGGCCGAAAAAAACTCGGGAGATTTTCAAATTGCACGCTGGTTGTCACCGGTTTCATTTCTGAAACATCCTCACTCGATGGTGCAGGACTCTTCGGAGCGTCAAGAATGGCACCGACCTTTTCCACCCCTGACTTTGTATCCGACACGATTTTGATCGTATCGACGTCCAGTTCAATTCGCTTTCGACCGTTGTCAGTCGATTGGATGCTGAAGGTATACCACTGAAAATACCAGCCCAGGCCGAAAAAAAGGACAACCGCCAAGCCAATCAACGCTAGCAAATTTCGCATCGGTTCTGCCTCCTGCACCAGGACTCGCGTTTGCCTTCCTCCCCCGCTAGGCAGAGCCGTATTCTGCCCAGGATTACCGGCTTCGTCTACACCAACTTTCCCGGGGTGCCAGAACCTTCCTCCAGCCCGAACATTTTTGGGGAACAACCAAAATGCCAGCACGAATCAAGAATTCACAGACCTCGTCCGAATCTGTTGCCACCAGCGCTGATGACAGACGATCCAAGCGTCCAGCAGCATTTCCAGAAACACAGTGCCCGCCAGCATCCCAGCAATCATGCCCAGCGACATTCCCAGGTAATGACTGCTGACGATCCAGGGCAGCGAACTGAATTCGAATTGCGAAATCAGCTCGCTTACCGCAAATCCTCCAACCGCCATCCCCAGCAGCATGCCGAGATTACCGCCGATAAACATTGCCCACGGATGCGATCCTCCGGGCATCGCCCGGCGACCAAGTCCGATCATTGCCACGTTTGCGAACACCACCATTCCGATCCACATCCCGAGTCGATCGGCTCGAAGTTCGGCACACGAACAACACTGTGCACACACAGCTGGCTGAAAACCAAGATCGTACCACCAGCCGAGTACCATCCCCAAATTGCCCAGGGTAAACATTCCGAAAGTCATGTCTAAGGTATGTGACAAGTCCGGTCGCCGCTGCCACTCGCGTGCTAGCCACGCCCCCACGAGGAGACTGAGTACGCCGACGACGATCAGCCCTCCAAGGTTGAGACCAGCCATCTCGCCTAATACCAGGCCCTGACCTGTGATCGCCAAGCCGTGCACCCAAGCTCGGATCGATCCATGGCCCAGAGGCCTGACCCGGCTGACAGCAGCGAACGTCGGCATCGGCAACTGACAATGACGCGGATCACGACCGACACGCAGGGATGCCATGACCAGTGTCAGGCTGGAGGCGGCCATCAAGAACGCCGCGACGATCGGGTGGAGCATGCCGGTCGCAGCCAGTGACATCCCGACGACATTGTAAGCCACGGCAAAGCTAAGATTCCGCCGGGCCACCCGCATGGCATCTCGGCAAAGAACAATCGCCCAGGGAATGGCCCGCAGATCCCCGTGATACAGCGTCGCTGGGGCCGAGCTGATGGCCAGATCAGTGCCTGAACTTAAGGCAATCCCCGCGTGAGCCGCCGCCAAGGCTGCAGCATCGTTGATGCCATCGCCAATCATCAACGGCCGCTGACCGTTTGCCCGCTGCAATTCCACGTGCTGCAATTTCTCTTCGGCAGACAAGCCCGTAAATCGAGCCGACACCGGCTCAACCTCGCCCGGATCCTGAGAATCGCCGGTTAACACCTGGACAGGCAGCCCGAGTTGCTGGAATTCGCTGAGTGCCGCCGACGCGGAATCCCGGAGTCGTTCACTGACGACTGCCAGTCCGACGATGCTCGTATTCACTGCGATGGCAAGTATGTGACCACTCGTTGTCAGTAAGTTCGCTTCAAGATCGGCAACTTGATTCCAGCCGTTCCTGGTCGCTTCAGCCAGCCAATCCGGCCGACCGATCTGCAACAGGAACGGTTCTCGACCTTCAGGGATCACCGTTCCTTCGACACCCTGACCTGCAACCACCCGGAAATCGCGGATCACTGGTACACGACCCGACGGAAAGGAGCGTGGCAAGCCGGTAAACGCCCGAGCGATCGGGTGACTCGATAATTCTTGCATCAATGACACAACACTCAGAATCCAGGCACGATCCCAGTCCCGGACAATGACGACGTCCGCCAGTGAAAATTGTTCCTCGGTCAACGTGCCAGTCTTGTCGATGAGAACACAATCAACGGTGGCGAGACGTTCGACAAAATCTCCAGAACGGATCATCAGACCGGACTCAGCGAGGCGGCCGATCATCGTCCAGACAACCAGCGGTGTCGCCAAACCCACCACACACGGGCAGGCGACGAGAAGCACCGCCATGGCATAAAACAGCGACGTTTGTCCGCCGACGTCTGTGAAGCAGCTCCAGAAAATCCCTGTCCCCATCGAGGTTAAGATCACGGCTGGCAACAGCACTCGGCCAAGGCGATCTGCTGTCGACTGTAATGACAGGGGGGCATCACGCGCTTGCTCTACCGCGGAAAACAGTCGGTCGATTTGCCGGGCTGTTCCAGGAACTGTCGCTTCCACCAGAAAACACGCATCGTACGAAATTGCCCCCGCATGCAGGCAGTCTCCCGGTCGGCGAACGACCGGAAACGGCTCGCCATTGAGCGCGGCTTCCGAAACAAACCCCACCCCCTCGCGAATCATCCCGTCCACCGGCACTGCTTCCCCGGGGCGGACTGCGACCCAGTCTCCCGGCTGAATCTCGCTCACCGGACATTCACGCACCTGACCCGAGATCGGATGCCGGACTCGGCACAGACTCAACCTTTGCAGCCAGTTCTCACTGAGTGCAATCGCCGCGGCTCGACCCCTCGAACCGAGTAATTTCCCGAGCGTATACACGACCAGCAAGATCGAAATCACCTCGTAATAAATGCTTCCAGTTCCGACGAAGTGGGCCTGTAACGACGCCACCATCGATCCGAGCATCGTCACCAGGAACAATGCTTCCAGGGTGATGCGGCCGCCACGGAGTTCTCGCCACGCCGCGGAAACAAGAGGGCCGCCGAGCAAGGCAAAGACCAGCACGGTAAACGCCAGGATCACTCCATGCACGGCAAAACGGACAGATTCTCCAGCCTCGGGGTGCATGTTGATTGCCAGGCTGAATATCATCGATTGACCGGCAATCACCGCGGCCAGGCCAAGCCGGACCCCCTGCCAACTCACCGCACTGGAACTGGCTCGCCCGAGCGAGAGGTCTGCTGTCTGGCACTCTTGCCGATGCTGTTCGCCGAGATTCAGACAACCGTAGCAGCAATACACTGCCGGTGCCGTGTCATCAGGCCACGGTCGGCCGCGTAAACCCTGTCCGCTGATCGGACCTCGGCAATATCCACAATGCTTGCTCATATCAAATCGCATCAACGCAGTTCTGATGGATCGCTGTCCCAGACGATCACTATAGCGGATGCTGCGGGGATGACCGACTCAAGAACTGCCGTTGTCTCACGGATTGTTTCCGATAGATTGCTACTTTGTCAGACGGTTCCCGAACGCGTTTGAGCGGTACGGGATGAAAAGGGAAGCCGGTGAGAATCCGGCGCGGGGCCGCCGCTGTAATCGGCCAGAAGTCCCGGCACATGCCACTGCGGAGTAATCGCACAGATCCGCCCGGATCGGTCGATTCCACCCGTGGGAAGGCCGCCGGGAATTCGCCAGGAGCCGAGAGCCAGAAGACCTGCCGCCTGACAGTGGTCCGTTGCTTCGGCCTCAAGCAGACGGGCGGGTTCCGGGAAAGTGTCGCAGCGATGCTTGGCTACACTCGCCGGATGGCGAGGCCGTGGTTGCCAGCAGACGCATACGACCACCCGTGCCTTCTGCCAGGCCGACTGCACGATTTTGCCCGGCCCGGCAGAAAGGTATCCATCGATGAGGTGTTCTTTCCCGGCGAACTTCCGCCTCCCTGTCCGCAGTGCCTTCACCCTGATTGAGTTACTCGTAGTTCTGGCGATCATTGCCATTTTGATCGGGTTGTTACTTCCGGCAGTGCAAAAAGTTCGGGTGGCAGCCGCCCGCACGCAAGGGGTTAACAATCTCAAGCAGTTGACGATCGCCGGTCATAACTACGAAGCGATGCATCAGAAATTGCCGCCGTTCAGCATCCCGGTGACAAGCTGGTCGCCGCCGAACCCGTTCATCACGAAATACTGGTTTGCCCAGGAGACGATGAACACCACGACCTTTAGCAGCACCTACGATCCGGCAGAAGGGATCCTCAGCCCGTACTACGAAAATAATGTCCGGGTCAACACCTGCCCGGCGTTCTCGTCCTATCCGATCGCCAAGGTTTACAGCGGATACACCGCCGGCTACGCATACAATCGGCATCTGACCCTCGAACCCGGCTGGCCCAAACCTCCCGTGGCTCGCAAAATGCTCGAATTTCCCTCAACATCCACCACTTTAATGTTTGCGGAAGTGGTGCAATTACAATCCTCGGGCACCCTCCAGGAACCGTTCGGCGGTTACTTCGGTTCCCCGTATGTGGCCGGCCGCGCCATTACCATGGCTGCCGTCACCGCGGGACAATTCCGCTTTGACGGTGTGGCCAATGTCGCCTTCCTCGACGGGCATGTCGAATCACGGACACCGATCCAGTTGCCCTCGATTGCTCCGTTCAATCAGACAACCTGGGATGCTGCACGCGATAAGTTCCGCCTCGGCTTCTTCGCTGATGTCAATGCGGTTTACACCGGGCAGGACTGACAGCGGTCCGCAAACGGGTGATGCGGGGTTTCGCAATGAATCCCGCATCGGTCATACTCTGCCGAGCAAATCATTGACTCCGGTGGCACTCTCAGTTACGCTGGCGATCAATCTGCCTATGTACCAAAACGAGTGCCGTCATGTTTACCCGCCGCCAAGCGCTCTGGCTTTCCGCCGCATTTTTCCCGTACGGTTTCGCCGCTTCGCCATTCTGCTTAGCAAGGAATGATTCCGGCCTGTCCGCGGCGCAACGGCAGCAACGAGACGTTCGCTTGGGACCGGCAAAAACGCTCAATGATTATTTCCCGTTCACCCCCCCGAAAACTCGGGACGAGTGGGAACGTCGCCGGCAAGAATTGCGTGAACAAGTGCTGGTGTCGCAAGGCCTGTGGCCGATGCCGGTAAAATCCCCGCTGAACCCGGTGATTCATGGGCGAATTGAACGGGAAGGCTACACCGTCGAAAAAGTTTATTTTGCCTCGATGCCGGGGCATTATGTCTGTGGCAATCTGTATCGGCCGACAGCGCGGACGGAGAGTCGCCGGCCCGCCATTCTCTGTCCGCACGGTCACTGGGCAAATGGCCGCTTTTATCAAGCACCCGATGCCACCATCGAACGTGATTTGAAACTCGGTGCGGAAACCGACCGGGTCGCGGCACGATCGCCGTTACAAACCCGCTGTGTCCATCTGGCCCGGCTCGGGTTTGTCGTTTTTCATTACGACATGATCGGTTATGCCGACAGCCAGGCGCTTCCGCACCGCCAAGGCTTTAACGATGCCGAAGCAGAACTCCGGCTTCAGTCGGTGATGGGGCTGCAAACCTGGAACAGTATCCGAGCCCTCGACTTTCTGGAAAGCCTTCCGGATGTTGATCGAACGAGGATCGGCGTGACCGGAGCCAGCGGCGGCGGCACCCAGACATTCATGCTCTGTGCCATCGATGACCGCCCGGCGGCCGCGTTTCCCGCCGTGATGGTCAGCACTGCTATGCAGGGCGGCTGTGTCTGCGAAAACTGCTCGTATTTGCGGATCGGCACCGGCAACGTTGAACTGGCGGCGTTATTTGCCCCGAAACCTTTGGCGATGTCCGCGGCAAACGACTGGACTCGGGAAATTCTCACAAAAGGACTCCCCGAACTGAAACAAGTGTATCGACTTTACGGCAAAGAAGAGAATGTCGCTGCCGAAGCCTGGCTGGATTTTCCGCATAATTTCAGTCAGCCCTCGCGGGAATTCATGTACTCGTGGTTTGCCAAGCATTTGCTCGGAAAAACCGCGTCGACTCGGGAACAGCCTTATGTTCCGATTGATCCCAAAGAATTGTCGGTGTTCGATGCCGATCATCCCCGTCCCACGGATGAACTCACGGTGCAACCGCTTCGGCAACAACTCACGCAGCGTTCTGATGCGGACATGGCCGCACTCGCCCCACGTGATGCCGCTTCTTACGCCGAGTTCCGGCGGATTATCGGCACCGCCTTACGGGTCATGCTCCAAGATCGCTGGCCGGTTGCCGTGGAAGCTTGCCAAGCAGGGCAAACAAGCGAAATCGCAGGTTGTACGCATGATCGCTGGATCATCAGCCGACCGGGAGAAGGCGACGCGGTTCCGGTCGTCCGCTGGAAACCGCGAACGCAAAAAGTTCGACAAATTGTCATCTGGCTGCATCCTCAAGGGATCGCCAGCACAATGACTGGGAACGCGCTGGATCCGATCGTCAAGTCACTCCTTGATGCCGGCTCAGGGGTGGTAGCTTTCGATCCGCTGGGTGTCGGTCAGCAACAGCCCGAGAAACCGTTCACGGTGAATCCTCAGTACTCCGGGTTGACCTGGGGTTACAACCGCCCGTTGCTTGCGAATCAGGTCCGCGATCTGCTCTCGACGCTGGCATTCATTCACTCACAGGAAAAGAATCTCCCCGTGCATCTTGCTGGCTTCAGCCGCTTCGGACCGCTCGCTGTGCTCGGGTTGGCCCTGGCAGGAGCAGCGATCGCGAAAACTGCTGTCGATCTTGATCGGTTTGACTTTGCTGACATTCAGGACCTGAACGATGCCCGGATGTTGCCCGGTGCCGTGAAATACGGGGGCCTTGGGAATTTTCTCGCATTGTGTGCCCCCGCCAAGGTTCTCGCATTCCGCTGCTCGCCCCGTAGCGATGTCCGCAATGCTCAGGCGGCGTATCGGATTGCCGGCAACCCGGACCACTTGCAATTGAAGACAGAAACAATCGCTGCCACGGACCTGGTTCGCTGGCTTTGTGAGACGTGAACCGTTGCCGATACCGCGTGGTCCTCGGTGCCGCCTAGAATTAAGGCGGAACAAAACTCAGGGGAGCCACGATGCCTGCCAAGTTTCAACTAGTCAGTGACTTTGAACCTGCTGGGGATCAACCGAAGGCAATCGCCGAGTTACTGCGGGGTTTCGCGGAGGGTCGGAATTTTCAAGTGTTACTCGGGGCCACGGGCACCGGGAAAACCTTTACAGCCAGCCACATCATTGCCGCTTTGAATAAACCGACGCTGGTTCTTGCGCACAACAAAACACTTGCGGCTCAGCTCTACAAAGAGTTCAAAGGCTTCTTTCCCCATAATGCCGTTTGTTATTTTATCAGTTATTACGATTATTATCAACCCGAGGCATACATCCCGCAGCGGGATATTTACATCGAGAAAGATGCCAGCATCAACGAAAATATCGACCGGCTCCGCCTGGCTGCTACCTCTGCCCTGGTCAGCCGCGAAGATGTCATCATCGTCGCCTCCGTGTCGTGTATATACGGTCTCGGTTCCCCCAGCGATTACAAGCGGATGATGGTTCGACTTGCCCAGGGGGAAGAAATCGATCGCGATCATCTTTTGCTTCGGCTCATCGACATTCAGTATCAACGCAACGATATTGCCTTTGAACGCGGCAAATTCCGCGTCCGGGGAGACACCATCGAAATCTGGCCATCGTCCGAAGAATATGCCTTCCGGGTCGAGTTGTTCGGCGATGAGGTTGACACCCTCTCAATTATTCATCCAAGCACCGGCGATGCGATCAAAACGCTCGACGAGATCTACATTTATCCCGCCAAGCACTTTGTCACCCCCGAAGACCGGATCAACGAGGCGATCCAGGGAATCGAGCAGGAACTCACGGAACGGCTCGCCTACTTCAAAGCGCAGGGCAAACTGCTGGAAGCCGAGCGGCTGCGTGCGCGAACCCGCCACGATCTCGACATGCTCCGGGAAACCGGTTACTGCTCCGGCATCGAAAACTATGCCCGCTGGTTCAGCGGCCGCAAACCCGGCGAACCCCCCTACTGCTTGCTCGATTTCTTTCCCGATGATTTTCTCATCATCGTCGATGAATCGCATGTCAGCTTCCCTCAGGTCCGCGGCATGTACCATGGTGATGCCGCCCGAAAACAAACGCTCGTCGAGCACGGCTTTCGCTTGCCCAGTGCGCTGGATAACCGCCCGCTGAAGTTCGAAGAATTCGAAAAGCGTTTGAAATATTGCCTCTGTTTGTCGGCGACACCCGGTCCGTATGAACTCGAACGAACCGGCGGCGAAGTCGTCGAGCAAGTGATCCGGCCGACCGGCCTGGTCGATCCCCTGATTCACATGAAACCGGCTCGCGGTCAGGTGGCGGATCTCGTCAAGGAGATTGAACGCCGAGCGGCCCGTCAGGAACGTACCCTCGTCACCGTCCTGACAAAACGGATGGCCGAAGATCTGACAAATTATTTCCGGGACCGTGGCCTCCGCTGCAAATGGCTTCACAGCGAACTCGATGCCATCGAACGGGTTACCGTGCTTCGGGAACTCCGCGAAGGTGCCTTCGATGTCCTCGTCGGAGTCAACTTACTGCGGGAAGGACTGGATCTGCCTGAAGTTTCGCTTGTTGCCATTCTCGACGCCGACAAAGAAGGCTTTCTCCGTAGTGAAACGTCCCTGATCCAGACAATCGGCCGGGCCGCGCGGAACGTCAACGCCGAGGTCATTCTCTACGCTGACACCGTTACCGAATCGATGCAACGCGCCGTCAGCGAAACCAATCGCCGCCGAGAGTTACAATTGGCCTACAATGCCGCGCACGGTATCACACCGCGGACAGTGGTCTCCGCGATCAAAAGCGTTATCGAGGAAGAAATCGAAGCACATCAACTCGCGCAAGAAGTTGCAGGAAATACCACGCAGGATTACGTCACGGCGGAATATCTTGAACAATTACACCAAGAAATGCTGGCCGCGGCGCAAAATCTTGAATTTGAGCGGGCTGCACAGTTACGCGATCGAATCGCGCAGTTGAAAGGGGAGAAAGTGGCCTCTCCGCAGGCAAGCGGCAAGCGAGGTCGCCGCGGCCGACAACAACCCGCTGAAGGGACCAGCAGCAAAAAGCAGGAAATCAAACCTGTTCGAAGCCGGCCCCCACGCCCCCGAGCCGATGGCCGTGGCGGCCTGTCCTCGTAACTTCCACGATCGTTCATGCTGACAAACGGAGTCTCGACTGATGCCGCACACAAATATCTCCGCCACCGTCGCTGCCCCCCAGTTCTCGGCGGGAGCCCTCAGCCGTGATGAGTATTATCGCCTCGCCGAATCCGGAATTTTTGCCGGCAAACGGGTCGAACTCATTCACGGGGAGATTCGCACCATGAGCCCGATTGGCTGGTCCCATACTGTGGCAAAGAACCGCCTGGCCGAGCGGCTGCGGTCGCTGTTTAGCGGCATCGCCTGGGTCAATGAACAATCGCCCCTTCATCTCAACAACTCGGCCCCGGAGCCAGATCTGGCGGTCATCCCTGGCCAGATGAATGACTATTCCGATCATCCTGATCGCGCCTGGCTCGTGGTGGAAGTGGCCGATCATTCGCTGGAATTCGACACCACGATCAAAGCCGCGCTTTATGCTGCCGCCGCCATTCCTGAATACTGGATGGTTGATCTCCGCCATCGGCAAGTGCTGGTGCATCGCCAGCCACAAGCGGCGCCGGGAGGAGAAGCGGCGAGGTATCAAAGCGTAACC
>Ga0209017_10000544_pt1 | contig 36703 bp, 30 predicted proteins | sample YNPBryunderm2012_FD_185812 | JGI IMG/M metagenome (GOLD analysis project Ga0209017, IMG submission 185812) | Anoxygenic and chlorotrophic microbial mat microbial communities from Yellowstone National Park, USA - YNP Bryant MS undermat 2012... ...
ACCGCGCGTTGCGTTGGCTTCAGGAAGAGACAGTCGAGTGGGACGACCCCGCCGCTCGTCGTCGCCGCTTGGCGTGGGAGATCGAACTGCTTCGCCGAACCGCGGTCGTCGAAATCGAAGAAGACACCGCGCCGCTGCCGGACGCCGATGCGCCCGCCTCTGAGTCGAGTCGAAGAGAATAGATAAGATTCGGTCGGGAACGATGAAATGAGAGTGAATGGAGAATGAACAACAATACGATGACGATCGTTTCGACGATTCGAGAAAACTGCGAACGTGACATCAACCAGGAGTCACTTTTTATGAACATTCGAGCAAAAGTGTTGATGATGATCGCGGTGGTGGTCGCGGCGGCCAACCCGTTCGCCTCGATCCAAGCCCAGACCCAGGCTGAGACTCGACCCCTCTCCCAACTGTCTCCCGACCAAGCTGCGGCGCTCAAGCCGTTGATTGGGGTTTGGACCGCCGAAAAACTGGGGGTCACCCAGACCAGCGCCGCCAAGTTGACGATTCGGGAGGACGCGACCTACCAGATGGAAATGACCCTCGACACCAAGGAGGTTATTGTGGTTGAAGGGCGGCTCCGCCTGAACGATCGGGTCCAGCCCAAAACCATCGACTTGATCGACAATCAAGGGTACGCTCAAGCGAATCCCCAAGAGAAGAGTCCGTTGGACAACCGCCAAGGTCTCTATGCTGTGGAAGGGGATACGTTGACCATCGTGGCCGATGCGCGGAGGCCCACTTCGCTGGATCCCCCCACCGAGCCATCTCGTCCCCGTCCCATCACCTTCCGACGTCTGCCGCGCAATGCCAATCCGAATCCGCCCCCTGGCGAAGATTGACAACGCGGGTTGTCCCCTCGTCGGACTGGCGATCGGATTTTCACTTTCGGTTTCCCCCCCCCTTTTTTCCATTCACCGAGGGAAGCCGTCCTTGTTCCAGCGTCTCCCGCCCACTTGGTCGCCAGGGGCGTCCGAGGGTGGGAGTTTGCCTAGTCGAATCAAACGATTCGGTCGCGGCCGATTCCTCGGGAGTTTGGAATGGATGATCTCATGACTCAGATGTTCACGGACGCCTCGGCCTCCGCCGGACATGTTCCCGGCACGATCACCCGCCACATCATCCGCTTTCAGGCCGGCGACCAAACCGCGCTCGACGATTTGCTCCGCGTGATGCTGCCCCTGATCACACGCGTGGTCAATCAACGCCTCGCACGACGCAATGCCGCCCGCCACGCCGAGGATTTGATCGACGACATCTGGGTGGCGATTTACCTGATGCTGACCAAACAGCGTTGTTCCCAACTCAACGACCGGGAAAATCTCCTCAAACTCATCCACACCATCGCCCGCCGGGGCGACAAATCCCTCATCGATCGGGAACGTCGGCAACCCGTCAGCGGCGAGGCGATCTTTCCCTTCCTCGAAAGCGAGCTGCGGCCCGACGACATGGCGGCCTATCACCGCGCGATGGACAAGGTGTTTCGGGAATTGGAGAAGGCCCGCCAGCTCAACAAGATTGACGACATTGATCTCAAACTCCTCGACCTGAGACTGACCACCACCCTAACCTCCAAAGAGATCGCCGACCGGGTCGGACGCTCCACCCGTCAGGTTCAAAACCGACTCAACGCGCTAAGGCAGCGTATTCAACGCATCCTGGAACTCGATCCCGAGCCGTAAACCTAGGAGCCGACGCGGCGGGCGGTCAGAGGCGGTGATTCAAGGCAGCGCGGCGGGGGAATCGGCGCGGTTGAGTTTTCCAAGAAGATGAGGACATCGCCAAACGAGAACCACCCACTGCGCCCGCCGGTTGACTAAAGCCGCCTCGTTCCCACCCGCGCCGACTTGTGGAGGATGAAAACCAACCGGAGCCGTTTCGCATGACCAACCGTAATGAGGAGGAATTCCGCGAGAAGGGGCTCGGCGAGAACGATCCGGGGTTCGAACCGCCATCGCGTCGCTTCCAGATAACGACCGCTCCGCCTTCGTTCGACGCCCCAGATCCAACGGCGTGGGCCCCCGTGAACGCCGGGTTGGATGGGACCGCCGGCTCCGACGAGCTTTGGGAGACATCTCGACGCATCGACTTGTCTGAACGGTTCTGCGAAGAGTGGGATCGCGCTACGGCCAGCCGTCATCGTGGTCTGGGTTTGACCCCGCAGCCTCGAATTGAAGACTACCTGGAGATGATCCCCCTGCGCTGGCGGCCCGGGTTGACGCTCGACCTGCTCACCGAGGAACTGCGATTGCGTCGCCGGGACGGCGAGGTGCCCGAGGCCGAGGACTACCGGGACCGCTTTCCCGACTACGACGCCTGGATCAAAGAAGACTGCGTTCGGCATCGGCAACGCGGTCTCGCGTTGTTGACCGGATTGATGGCCTGGTCGATCGGCTTGAGCGACCTAGAGCGGGTCGCCCAGGCGGCTCGGGAGTGGAAGGCGTTGACCGAGGGACACTCCCAAGAGGCCGACTCCGACGGCTTGGCATCGTTGGAACCTGGTCGGAGTGAGTTTATCCCAGTTCTCATGCGTGTGGCGCAATTCAATCCCGATGATCGGGATTTGTTGATGCGCTGTGTCGAACGCCATCGCCGTCGCCACCAGGACGATTTGGCGGCCTGCTTCCATCATTTCCCCCAAGCCGGACTGATCCCGCCAGGGCCTCTGCACGGGATCGACTCCGATTTCGACTCCTGGTTGAGCCATTTGGGAGGTCGCCCGGCACGTTACCAACCCTACAAGCTGTTGGGAATCGGCGGCATGGGGGAAATCTGGGCTGCCCGGGACAACGAACTACGCCGCCGTGTGGTGATCAAACGGCTGCCGGTCGAGAAAAACCTGCCCCACCATCGTCGATGGTTCATCGAGGGAGTCCGAACGCACGCCCGGCTCTTCGAGCCGGGATTGATCCCGGTCCTCGACGCCGGTTGGTTTGCCGACGGCTCCCCGTTCGCGGTCTTCCCCCTGATCCGAACCGCTAAAACCTTGCGCCACGAAATCGAGGCGTTCCATCGCCGACTCGCTCAAACCCACCACCACAGCGGCGCTCGAACCCGCAACGCACCCAAGGAGGAACACCCCGATTCCCCCGCAGCCAGAATCTCCCAGGCGGCGACCCAGGTGGACCAATTCGCCTCCGTCAGGTCGAGGGAGGTCGGACTTTCCACATCTCTTCAAGACTGCCGGTTTCAATCCGATCCTTCAAAACCCGCCTCCGCTGCCCACGAACGTCGCAACTCCCACGCCTTGCCGAGCGAAATGTCCCCCCGCGCCCACTTCCGTCGCCTGATCATCTGGTTCGAATCGCTCTGCCGCACCGTTCACTATCTGCACGTTCAAACCAGTTCGACCGTAATTCACCGCGACATCAAGCCCGAGAACGTCATGATCGGGCGGCGCGGTGAATTGTACCTGATCGACCTGGGAATCAGCCGCTCGCTCCGACTCAAACACGATCAGGACTTTGGACCATTCAGCGGTCTGGGGCAGGCCGTGCCTACCTTGCTGAGCCCCACCCCGGATCCCACGGGCAGCGGTGAGGCCACCTCAACCCCTCAACTCGAACACGCCGGCACTTTCGGATACCAACCCCCGGAGACCCTTCACGGACAGGTCGATCATCTCTCGCCCCGGTTGGACGTGTTTGGTTTGGGAGCCACGCTTTATCACATCTTGACTAATCGTCCCCCGTTGCTTCGCGGGGCGTTCCCCCATCCGATCGAACCCCACGTTCTTGCTGAGGCGGTGGCCGACTACCTGCGCCGTCGGGCGTTTCCACATCCCACCCAGCGTTTTCCCTGGATCTGTCCGCGTCTGGAGGCGATCTGCTTCAAGGCGATCGCCGCCGATCCCGAACTCCGGTACCAAACCGCCGACGAATTGGCTGATGCCGTCCGGCGGTGGTTGGACGACCAGGATCGCCTTCCCGACCCCGACCCCATTCCCATCCTCAAGGCCGGTCTACGAGCCGTGGGGACCCGTTGCTCATCCTGGCTTGGCGCAGGAGTGCTGATCGGTTGCCTCAGCCTGGCCGTTTGGGGACTGCGCAATGAGGTCGTCCGCTCCAACGCCGACCAACAACGTCTCGCCAACCTAATCCCGGTCCTTGAAGCTCGGTTCGACCAAGGTGAAATAATTGACCCTCAAGAACTCCACGACGTGACCGCCCTCAACCCCTCCCGGAGATTCCCCCTCCCGGAGGTTTCTGGTTCAAGCGTTCAGACTTCAACATGGTTGGCGCGCCGTCGGTTGCTTGTCGCCAGACACGGGTTGAGACAAGCTCAATGGAATCCTGGCCAGTTTGACGACCAGCCCTTCATCGAAACCTTGAACGAGATCGAGAAGACGGCTAATGAGATCAACGTTTCCGATTCTTCCCATCTTATGACCATTCGATATGCGTTGTTTCATGCTTGGTTGGAGTTGGCCCAGCTCCAAGGGTGGATGGAGCGGTTTAATGATGCCGATGTGTCGCTGGGCCGAGCGGAAGCATTCTGCTCCCGACTTCATCCCCAGGTTCGTCGGATTGCCGAATTGGAATGGAAACGGGTCGCTCTCGATTGCGACGAGCGGTGGCGGCCCGCTTCGCGGGTGACCAGGTCTTGGAGCGCGCTTGCTGCCGAGTGTCAACGCGCTTTTGAACAGACGCTCGCCTCTGCCTCCACTTGGACGGAGGAACTGACCCAACCTCCCCTGGTGGCGTTGGCGGCCCGGGTTTGGTCCGAGTCGGCCATTCGGGTGGCTCTTGCGATGGCTCGCTCCAACCGAACCGCCGAAATTTCCCACGTCATCAATCGCGTTGTGACGGCGTTGGCGAGCCTTCAAGAGTCGGACAATCCTTCGACATTCGATCACCATCTCGTTTCTATCCTTGACCAACTGCGATTGGTTGCCGAGGCCGCTCATCTGCTGGAGTCAGGAAACGCGCTGTTTGATTCCGAACTCGGGCGTTCCTTCGGGATTGGTTTGGATGGCACACGTCTGACAATCGTGCGGGAGCGGTGTCGATCCTGTCTGCATCAACCTCCCCGTCATCCCGCCATTCTGGAGTTGCTCGCCCGCTTGGAGGTGATGGTTGCCGCCTCGCTGGCCCAACGCCAATCCCCAACCGAAGCGCGAACCTGGGCCAATTGGGCGTGTCGTCATCTCGACCTGCTACCTCCATCCCATCGCAACGCTCTTGCCTTGCTGCGCGAGGAGGCGGTTGGCATTGGGATGGGCGGGTTCAACCCACGTTGACGTGACCGCGGGGTTGGTGGCGTTGGGCTTGAAGGAGGAGTCGTCGGTGTCCATGGGCGGGACGGCATGGAATTGGAGGGAGGTGAGGAGAATGACCTTGGACACCGACGACGGTTGGCGTTGCCCGGCGGTTGAGGCGGTGAACGAGTTCCGCCGGCGTTTTGGCGGTGAACCAATGGGTCTGGTCGTCGCGCCGGGACGGGTCGAGTTGTTGGGCAACCACACCGACTACAACCAGGGACCAGTTCTGGGCTGCGCGATCGACCGATTCACGGTGATCGCCTGGCGGCCTTCGATGACGGACCAGCCTTCCGAGCGCTTGGTCCGGGTGGTCTTCGCAACGCTGGCGGATGATCCCGACGATCCACCGATGGTTACGTCGGCGATGTCTACTCTGATCGCGCTCGAATCACCGCTTAAGTTCGGTTGCCACCACGCCTGGGCGCATGGAGTTCGATATCTCCAAGGCGCGCTGGCCACCTGGCACGACACCCAAAGGGACGCCGACCATCGCCATCGGCCCACCGGCTTCGACGCGGTCATCACCGGCAATTTGCCGATGGGATCTGGGCTTTCCTCCTCGGCCAGTTTACTCTGCGGTTTGCTAGGGATGCTGGCGGAATTGGGCCGGGTTGGCCTCGATCGCCCCGAGGATCGTCTTGGTCTCGCCCGCCTGGCACGACAAGCCGAGCATCGCGCCGTGGGTGTGGCCTGCGGCCTACTCGATCCGGCCTGCGTGCTTCTCAGCCGGTCCGATCATGCGTTGATGTTGGATTGCCGCGATGAGACAATCACGTATTGTCCTCTGATAGACGCTCAAACGGGTCGAGCGCCGTGCATAGTTCTGGTGGAGAGCTTCGAATCGCGGCGACTGGCCGAAGGGCTGTACAACCGCCGTCGGGACGAATGTGGGCGTGCACTGGCAGCGCTGGTCCGTTGCGGGCATGCGGTGGCCAGTCTTCGGGAGATTGACGCCGACGACCTCGACGCCTTGAGGGACGCACCAGAGTTTCTCGCGGACCCGACCGCCTGGCGTCGGGCTCGTCATGTCGCCGGAGAGGTCCGCCGGGTCCTGGAGGGAGCCGACGCGCTGGTTCGTGGCGACGTGACGACAATGGGCCGGTTGATGAGCGAATCGCACGAATCCAGTCGGAGCTTGTTCGAGAATTCCTCCCCGGCGCTGGATGCGTTGATCGACGCTGCTCGGGATGCGCCGGGGTTTCTCGGTGGAAAGCTCACTGGGGCAGGTTGGGGCGGTTGCGTGGTGTGCTTGGTTCGACCCGAGCAGATGGATGGGTTCTGCGCGGTCCTGATCGAGAGGGCGACCCGTCGTCTAGGGCGATCTCCCGGTTTGCTGGTGGTGCGGCCTTCGGCAGGCGCGCGTGTCATGAGCGCGCGTGGGCTAACGCGAACCTGAGGCGGCGTCGGTTCGCTGGCGGTCAATCGCCTCCAAGGCAGCGCGGGCTCCTAGGGCCAAAGAGAGATGACGCCCTTGGTGGTTCGACGGAATTTCCGGTTCGCGGGGGTTGATGCGAACAAGGGTCACATTGTGTGATTGGGCCAGATGTTCGCTGAAGCTTCGCACGGTGGGAATCGCCCGCCCGGCTCCGAGTTCGATGATCGCCAGACGTCCGTGGGGTTCGGTCGCGTGACTCAACCAGCTTCGCAGTCGTTGGCGTTGTTGATCGGTGCGGCTGGAGTCCCAACCAAAGTCACCGAACATCAGCACATTGGGGCGGATTGGTCCACCGCAGCGGGGACAGGTTGGCAAGGGGTCCCGCGCACGGAAGTCCGCGGGATCGACCTCCACCACCAGATCGCGGGTGGGGATCAGACCCACACCGCATTGGTGAAGACACTGAGCCGCCGCCAACGTGCCATGAACCTCGCAGACTTGGTCCTCGGCGAATCCTGCCGCTTGAAAGTGACCATCGACGTTGGAGGTGAAGACAAAGCAACCTCGGCTCATTTGATCACCCCAACGTTTCAGGATAGAAAATCCCGCATGAGGGGTGGTGCGCCGATAAAGATCGAGACGATGGCCATAGAATCCCCAAGCCAGGTGGGGATCATGGTGGAACCATATGGGGTTGGCCAGATCGACGAAAGAAAGTCCTCGTGCTTTGAAGGGGGGATAGGCGACCCAGAAGCCCTCGTTACCCCGGAAGTCGGGCAAGCCGGAATCCACTCCCATGCCCGCGCCGGCGTGAATCAGCAGCGCGTCGGCTTGGTCGAGGATCGCCGCGGCTTGAACGATGGCGTCGTGGTGTTGCGAGGGCGTCTCAGGGTTCATCTGGACGTGGGGGGTGGCGGGCTTGGCCACGGTCTTTTCCTCTTAGGGTTAGGGATGGTCTTCTCCTCTTGGTGGTGGTGGCGGGTTGACTTGATTAAATCAATAAATCAAGAGGCGATGTCACTGGGCCGCGATTGGGAACCACGGATCCGTCCTCGCCACCAGTTAAGCAAGTCGGCCAGGGTGGTTTCGATCGGGATGAGCGGCTGATCCCCCAGCGCTTCGTGGAGGGCCTGGGGGTCGCCTAGGATGCGGGGGGGGTCGTCGTTTCGGAGTCGCGCGGGGTCGATCCGCACTGGGATGGGCCGGTCGGCTAGACCACGCAGGTGATCCAGCGCGTCGGCCAGCTTGATGCCGCGTCCTCGGCCCAACACCACGATTCGACCCGATACGGCGTGGCGCGTCAGCCGCAGGTAGGCTCGAACCATGTCGCGCACGTCGGTGAAATCGCGCTCGACCTCCAGGTTGCCCACGCTTACTTCGGATCGCATTCCCGCCTCGACCTCGGCCACTTGACGAGCCATTCCCGAAAGGACGTAACGCTCCGACTGACGAGGACCGGTTTGTTGAAAGGGGCGGGCGATGACGACGTCAAATCCGTGGGCATGATGATACTGGAGCGCTGCGAGGTCGGCGGCGGCTTTGCTGGCGGAATAGGGGTCGCGGGGAGCGAGCGGGTCGTTGGGTCCAAACGGCGGGCGGTCGGGCGGTTCGGGACGTCCGTAACACATGCCGCTGCTTACCACCACCAGCCGGGGCCAGTGGAGGTGGGAAGAAGAGCCGGCTTGCCAGGAGAGAGGCGCGGCTTTCCGCATCGCCTCCAGCAGAGCGAGGGTGCCGCCTAGGTTGATTCGCCAGGTGGCCGGCGGGTCGTCGAAACTGGCGCGGGGGTTCGATTGGGCGGCGAGATGGAGAATCGCCTCGGGACGATCCTGTTGGAGCCTTCGGATGAGATCGTTGGTTGTCTCGGGCGCGGTCAGGTCCAAAGGTTCCAGAGGAACCTGGCCGTCGAGGTGGCCAAGGTCTTCGGGCCAGCGTCCCCGCCCAGCCCACCCCTGGACTTGATCGCCCCGTGCCAGAGCCGCTTCGACCGCGTAACCCCCCACAAACCCGGTCGCGCCGGTGATCCAGAGTTTCATCGCCCTTGGTTTCCGTTCCACCCGAGCAAGGCCCATTCACCCAACTCACGCCCGTCGATCCGCGGACGGGACGCCCCGCCGGTTGTCCCGCGGCGATTGTAACGAGGCGACGCGGAGGGAACCAACCCGAATCGGCGGTTCCACCATGCTCCAGGGGAAGCGTCAAGGCGGGACGTTGGTTGGGGATGGAGAGCGGACGCCACTCACTTGCCGACGATGTTTCTGACCGTCTCGCCACCGTGCATACTGCAACGAGGGCGGATCGTGAGCAGTTGGGGAACCTTGAGCAGCGAGTCGGAACAGTCGTCGTCGGTCTGGACGAAACAGACACCCCGTTCAAGATCAAGATTGCTGAGCCGTTGGGCCGAGAGCGATCCCAGATTGGGGGCCGCCTTGCGAAGCGAAGCGATCGCCTTGAGGTCGGAGGTTTTGAAGATCAAGCGCGTGAGGAGGTATTTAAAGATGCGGGCCGGAATGCGGTCGGGGAACTGGGAGGCCAGCACGAACGACATGCCGTCGTGACAAATCTGGGTGATGGCGTTTTCAAGCTCGGCCACCAGGTCTTTCGAGTCCACATACTCGTGGGCTTCGTCGAAGACGATCATCTTGTTGACGCCGTTTTTGGCGCGTCGCACCAGGTCGGTCAGGACCAGGCAGAGATTGAGGGCGTCATGACCGCTGAGCACCTGCATTCTGAGATCGAAGATATTCAGGCTTCCTCCGGTCAGCACGTCGCCCCACTCGTAGGTCCGTTTGTCGGTCAGCCACTTGCCGGCGAAGCTCAGGCGGTTCAGAGCGCACCGCCGTTGCCTCGAATCGAATCGCTCATCGGTAAGAATTAGTATTTTCATATATCAAATTGAATTTATAAAAGAGGTTTTGGATAATATCAAGAATAATATCCATATATTCGGACTGAGGCGTGGGTGGCTTCATAAGGATTTCCCAGTGTTCGGCGCTGAGTTCGTCGGGGCGGAACTGGATGGGGTAGATCGGGACGCCTCGATAGTCCGCTTTGCGGCGTTGGAGTTCCGGTCCGTAACCGAAGATGTTGATTCGATCGACACCGCACGGCTCGCCGCCATACTCGTTGCGAAGCCGTTCGACTTCGGCCGGTTTGGTGTTGGGCTGGGTGAACCCCCAGTATTTGAAGCGGGCTTCGGGATTTTTTCGATAGTTGAACGCCACGACGCACATGGGACGCTGATGACGGCTCAGGTTGGGCAGGGTCTTCAACGCGCTTTCAATCAGCACGCCCAGGGCGTAGGATTTGCCGGATCCCATGTAGCCGAGAATCGCCATGCACTGAGGTTTGGTGAACGAGACGCCAAGTCCTTGCTTGCCGTTTCGGAGCCGTCCGAGCAGCCCGACGCTGGGGCTGTCCAGGTTGGTGTCGCCAATTACCAATTCAATTCAATGGGGACCGGTGATCCTGACGCGACGATCCTTGTCTGACTTGGCCTCACACAATCCGTCTGCGCAACAAACGCACTCCCTGGAACCGAATTGGTTGTTGATCGGCTTGTCTCCTTGAACGATGGACTCGGCGCGGCGGTTGGAGCGGGCCGCGGCTCTTGCCAAGCCGGTGGGTGGGACTCCCTGAAGAGGGGACGCGACGATGAGCTCGCCGCGAGGGGGTGGGCGGGTCTTGGTCCTTGCTTGATCGTGGAGGAAGCCGTTGGTCTTGACGAAGGCGGCGGATTCAACGAACCAGGCGCGGGCCGATTCATCCCGATCGCGCGAGCGAAGGCGTCCGAGGGGGTCGCGGCGCTTCTGAGCAACCGGGTTCGGTGCCCCAAACCTTCGCTTCTCAGAAACTCAACAAACTGCGCCTTGTCGATTTTATACGCGCCGATTGCGAGGTCGTGTTCCTCGATGGCGACCAAGGTGTCGTAGATGGCGTTGAGAAGGGAAACCTCCTCGCCGTCGGCGAGCAGATAGACCCCGCCCATCTTCTCAAAGGCGTCGAGATACTCTTGGCCCCGGCTGCCGACGGCGGGGGCCTTGCAACGCCGGTCTCGAAGCAGGATGGTCTGCTTCGGGGCGTCGCCCGAGCGTATGACATCAACGAGGTTTCTCATCCTCAACGAGGTTTCTCATCCTCGCGGTGAGGGAATTGCCGGTGGCGTTGTTCACGCAGAGACAGAGGATTTCCCCCTGGTCGGTCGAGACGATGAAATTCGGCGGCATGACCTTGGTTCCGCATGTCGCCTGATCGTAGGAGACTCGCTCCCCGGTGTGGGTCAAGAGCGTGTTGACGATGGTGCGGGCGCGTCCGAAGAAGTCGTGTTCAATCGGAATCGCTTGTTCGTAGGCTCTGAGGCACGAACGGTTGGCGTTTTCCAAGGTGGTGCGAATCAGGTTGTCGGTCGTCTCTCGTGTGACCACCACGGGAGGACTGGAGATCGCCTGAGCGATGGCGTCGTCATCCTCAAAGAGCCACGCCTCGAACATAGAGCGGGCGGCTTGCAGAAAGGTGCGCGGCGAGGTCGCCTTGGCGCAAAGGGCGGCGATGTCGTCTTCCGTGAAGGGATAAATGGTGGTCGGGAGACGATGGTTGATGAAGGATGGTTCCATGTGGGTCGCCAACATCTTGAGGCCGTGTTGGGGACCGAATTTCTCCAGCGTGAGCTGTTGCTGCGCGACCCGTTGGGTGACGGCCGGGCCAAGCGTCCGCGTGAACCAGGATTCCCATAAGCTGGGAAAAATGCAGGTGACGACGAGGAGGTTGGGCGTCATGGTGAAGATCTCCCGCACGGTGTCGCCCCAGCGTTGCGTGAGCCGTTCGTGATCCCGCAGTCCCTCCAATTGATCGAAAGCCAGGATGATTGGTTGATGATAGATAGAGAGGACTCCGATGGTACGGATCGCTCTGAGGGCTTGATCCTCGCGCTGTTGTTGGGTGGAGCCGTTCCCCGACGTTTCGTCGATCTTGAACCAGGAGGTCTCCAGACCCAGCAATTTGGCCTCGCTCTCATCGACATCCTGACCCGAGAGCCAGGTGAGCAACACCCGCTTGTCGTTTTCGCGGGCGACGAAGCAGTAGGTGATGAGGACGTGGGCGATCCGTTGGTCCACCTCGGGGTGTTGGGTCTGGAGATAGCGGAGGGTCCGATTGCGGATCGTTCGCATGTTGCTTTGCCGCTGCTCGCCCTGCCCGAGCATTCCGAAGAGGCTGTAGGGGTCCTCCTTGAGCGCCTTGATCCATCGCCGCTTCTGCTCGGCGTCCTTGCCCGTGTCGAGATCCCGCTCGAATTGCGAGATCAACACGGACGTGAACACATGGGCGAGAAGATCGTCCAGTTGGCTTCGCTACGAGCCGACTTTGGGGGAGGATTTCGCCAGCGAAAGGACCATGTTGGTCCAGATGTGCTGAGCCACCGCCTCCTCGTTGTTGGGCTTGGGCACGAACAGGATTTGATTGGTTTCGGAGCGTTTGCGGGCTACCCTCATCAGCAGGTGTGTCTTGCCGGTGCCCGCTTCGCCGAGGACGAGGATGCCTTGCGACGTCGGCTTGGTGCCGGACTCTCTCGCCCGATTCAAATTGGTCAACGTCCAGTCGATCTTGCGGTAAGCGGCACAGTTGTAATCCTCAAGATCGGGCACCGTGTCTCAGGGGTCGTCTACGCGATCCTTGCCGATGAACGAGGGAGGATCGTTCTTCAACAAGGGGCGATAACGATCCGATTCTTGAAAGTTCATGTTCATCGCCTCTCATGATTTTCCCGGTTCTCGGCCACCAAGGCGTGTGCTGTTTTCTCGAACGATCCGGAGACCATCGACTCCATTTCGGTTCATTCATGGTCGCCGCAAACGAGATGTTGGGCAAGGGACCAGAGGTGGTTTGTTGGTGGCAACGACCGCTTCAGGCGACGCCAAGGCGTTTGATTTCTTGATCGTTTGGTTGGCCGGCGATCTCGGCGCGGATTGGATCAACCACCGGATCGCCAATCGTCAAGCCGGCCGACGAATCACTCTCGTTCACCCAGTCCAGCTGATTGGGAACGTCCTCAAACCCGCAACCCCGGGCCGAACAAGTCGCGTAGACGGGCGCGCAGCGAGTCGGAGAAGGGGTTGCCTTCCAAGCGGACCTGGCGGGCGTGGGGGGACGGTTCGCCCAGGGCGATGCGACGGGTTTGGTCGTTGATCAGGGCGGCGGCCTCGTGGTCGTCGAAGCCGCAATGGCGTAGGTCTAACTCGTCGAGGTTGGCGGTGCGTCCGCCCAAAATCAAGCGCGCTAGCACCGACGAACCAACCTTCGGGCCACCCTCAAATCCTCCGGGGATGGATGGCGAACCATCGGACAGGCTGCGGATCGCGTCGCAAGCCTGACGGCCAAGCGGGTTATGGTCCAGACCGATTCGTTTCAAGTTGGCCACGACCGGCCAATCAGCCAGGGTTTGGGCCCCGACCGGACCGATTCGGTTAGACCCCAACTCCAGATCGCGCCAGGTGTTTCCCTCAGCGCGACGGCGAAACATTGGTCGGATCGCCGCCGTGATCCCGTTGCGTCGCAGATCAACCACCTTCAAACGTCTCACCACTTGAGAATAAGCCAGGTCGCGCAGGCCAATGTCGCCCACGAGGTTGATCGCCAGGTCGAGCCGCTCCAGGTTGTAGAGATGCGACGAATTGGCCAGGTGGCTGACCCCATCGTCGCCGATGCCATTGTCCCGCACGATCAGTTCGGTCAGACCACTCAGGTGAACCGATCCGCCCAATTCCTGAAGTCCCCGGTCTCCCAGGTGATTGTGCGACAGATCCAGCGATCGCAGACCCGCAACGGTGGGCGAAGCGGCCAACGACTGCGCTCCACGCGGGCCGATCTGTTCGTGACGAATCGCTAGATGCTCGATCGATTTGAGGTGGCCTTCTTCGATGAGGCGAATCAATCCCGTGTCCCCCACCGAACCCACTCCGCCCGCTGGATCGGTCGAGAGGATCAAGCGACGAAGATGGGGCAGGTTGGACAACGACAGCCCCAAAGAAGGCCACAACCGGCCAAACGAACAGCAAAGCCCGCGCAAATGACTCAGATGGGGCGAACTCAAGAGCCGTCCCAACGCCCAGGAGTCGCGGTCGCGTTGAGAATCCACCACCGTCAGGTCGCGGATGCGGCCCAAGAGCGGCCAAGCGGCCAGACGTTCCGCGGAAGGTTCGTCGAGGTGGACCAATTCGAATGCGTCGATCGGGGCGACGGCCATCAGCCATTCCAAAGTGGCCGGGTCGATCCGATCGGCTCGAATCCGCGCGGCGCGGGGAAGGCCGCGGACGAACCGTTTGACCTCAACGCAGCTTGCTTGAGCGCCCAAACGGGACTGCCAAACCTGAGCCTGATGGGCGGTGAGTAAACCAACCCGCTCCTCAATCGCGTCGCGGTGAGGAGTCTGCCGTTCCAGTCCTTCGAACTCGACTTGGAGCCGAATCAGCTCGGCCGCCTCGCTGTTCCCTAGTTCCTCCAGCCAGTCGGCATAGATCAAGCTGGGGACTGGATCGTCTCCGCCAATGGCGATCGCGTTGGTAAAAAACGCATGATCCCGCCATTCCTCCGCGTCGTGGTTGGTGGATGGAGACGTTGGCGCGGACATGGACATGAACAGTCTCGGCCAAAGAGAAAACGAACCAATTCACCACGCCGGGCGTCGTAATCGAGTCACCCAGCTCAACGCTGTCTTCAACCAAGCCATTCCACCCCAGCTTGGCCGTCAGCGGGGCGAAGCGGTGAAAATAGGATCGAGATATCCGAATTGGTTAAGGTTATTGGATGTTAACCTTGATGATATCGGATCAACTCGGACTGACAAGTGCGTCGCAACCAGGAGGCAACGACGGGGTGGCATGGGGCGGAGTCGAGCCGATGGTAAGAGTCCCAGCGTCGGCTACTTCTGCCGTTCCATTCCTACTGTAGGCGCGCGGGGGAGACGGCGGGTTGAGATTGCACTTGAAGGCAGGGCATCTGGAGAGGGTGCGGGGCCATGTCGTCGCGTCGGAACCAAAGTTCGAGCATAATCAGGGCCCAGAGCCGGTAGGCGTGGTCGGCCCGTCCGGCGAGGTGGTCGTTCACGAGACGCTTGACCGCTTGGGGCTGGAACAGCCTACGATTGAGGCTTGAAGGATCCAACAGGATCGCCTGGAGTTCGTCCGCCAAAGGGCCACGGAACCAACGATCGATCGGTACTCCGAAGCCCATCTTTGAGCGCGATCGGATCGACGCTGGCAACAAATCGGCGCAGGACGCTTTGAAGACGGCTTTGGCCCCCCAGGGGCGTCGCCTCTTGAACCGGGTGGGCAGACTCAGGGCGAACTCGACCACCCGGTGATCCAACAGCGGTGCGCGGCACTCCAGCGAATGGGCCATGCTCGCCAGGTCAACCTTGACCAACAGATCGCCCGGCAGATAGGCCAGCAAATCGGCCACCATTGCGCCGGTGAGCGGGTCGCGGGCGTTGGCCGCGTCGAAACCACGCGCCAACACCTGGACGGGATCGGCCTCGTCGGGTTCGTCAAGTTCTCTGGATGCCTGGGCCAGCGCCTCCAGCGCCTCGTCGTGATACAGCGCAGCGCGGTCGGATTCCTGAAAGATCGAACACCAACGCGCGTAGCGAACCGGGACTGGGTCGGCGATTGCCTCCAACAGTCGCTTGACCTTGCGCAAACGGGTTTTGGCTCGCGCCGAGGCTGGCAAGATCCGGGCCAAAGGACCAGCCAGCACCCGCCGGACACCCTCTGGGAGGCGATCCAATGCGAGGGTCAACGCCAAAGCGCGGTAACGGTCGTAGCCCTGAAACAGTTCGTCTCCGGCGTCTCCGGCCAGCGCCACAGTGACAAAGCGGCGGGTCTCCCGACTCAATACGTAAGTGGGCAGTGCCGAGGAATCCGCGAATGGTTCGTCGAAGGTGGCGGCGAGTTCGGGCAGCAGTTGCCAGGCGTGGGGTTCGACCAGGAATTCCCGATGCTCGGTTCCCAGAAACTCGGCCGCCTCGCGGGCGTAGCGTCGTTCATCGAAGGCCGGGTCGTCGAAGCCAATCGAGAAGGTCTGCACTGGCGGGCCGCCAGTCGCTCGTTGATGGCGGCTCATCAACCCCACGATCGCCGTGGAATCGACCCCGCCCGACAGAAACGCCCCAAGAGGCACCTCTGAGATCATCTGTTCCCGCACCGCCTCCTCCAGAAGTCCCCGCAACCGATCGCGGGCTTGGGGGAAGCTCAAGTTGGTTTGCTCGTGATTCCAGTCCGGTTCCCAATAGCGTTGAGCGCGGACCCGTCCAGTTCGGGCGTCGAACTCCAGAACGTGCGCCGCAGGGAGCTTACGTACCCCTTTGAGCATGGTCGCGGGAGCAGGGACGTAGCCATAAGTCAAATAGCGGTCCAGCGCGATTGGGTCGAGGTCGCGGGGCAGGGTGGTGTGATCGAGGGTCAAGAGGGCTTTGATCTCGCTGGCGAAGAGCAGGCGTTCCGGCTCGTGACGATACACCAGAGGCTTTTGGCCCAGACGGTCGCGGCCCAGGATCAGCTTGCGGCAGCGACCGTCCCAGATCGCCAGTGCGAACATCCCCCGAAGTTCGGCGAACAGATTCACGCCCAGGTCTTCATAGAGATGCGGCAACACCTCGGTGTCGCCCCGGGTTCTCAGGACATGGCCGGTCGCTTCCAAACGCCTACGTAGTTCGGAGAAGTTGTAGATTTCGCCGTTGAAGACAACCCAAATCGAACCATCCTCGTTGGACATCGGTTGATGAGCGCCCGCCACGTCGAGGATCGCCAACCGTCGGAACCCCAAGGCGCAAAGCGGTTCGAGGCGCACGCCACGCTCGTCGGGGCCGCGATGGGTCAGGCGGTCGGTCATGGCGGCCAACCGCTCCAAGTCCAACGGGGGGCCGTTTTCGGTCCAGGAGGCTCCAACGATACCGCACATGATTCGACTCGTTTCCCGGCGGTGCCGGTTGCGACTGCATCTGATTCCGCTGTTCCACGCCCAGGAGGGCGATTCCTTCAACCCGCCGGGTTGCTCGCCGCGACGAGGCCAACCCATGTTGTTATCATACACCTCCCGAACCGTCTCGAATCGCTTGGTCCTCAACGCGCCCGGCTGGCTTGACGGGCGGGGGATCGCCGCGGCGTCGCTCATTCCTGAGACGGTTGGCGGGAGCAAGACCCAACAATGACCACCTCGCCAGCCCGCGCGCGGGCGGTTCGACCCGTGGCGGCCTCCCTTTGGTTTCTGCCGGTCGCTACCCGGGTTCCCCTCAAGTTCGGCCCCGAAACCCTCACCGAAGTCGTCTGCGCGCGGGTGCGGCTCACCGTCGAGGACCGCCAGGGACGACGCGCCCACGGCTGGGGCGAGACCCCCCTGAGCGTCCAATGGGTCTGGCCTTCTCCCCTGACCCACGCCGAACGCCAACAGGCGCTCATGGGGCTTTGCGTCGATCTCGTCCACGCCTGGAGCGAATTCGACCGCTTCGGTCATCCCCTCGAAGTGGGCCGCGCTTTTCTGGACGAGCGACTGCCCGACCTGACCCGCGCCGCCAACCTCCGCGCGCCGGGGCGCGACCCTCTGCCCCACTTGGCTGCCCTGGTCTGCAATTCGCCATTCGACCTGGCGCTGCACGACGCCTTTGGCAACCTTCATGGAATCGACCTCTATCAAGCCTACGGAGCCGACTGGCTCGAATCCGACCTCGCTGCCTTCCTCGAACCGGCCGAGGACGCTCGCCGCCGCGTTTCCTTTCGGAACCTCCGGCCCGACGCCTTCTTGACCCCCCGGCGAAATTGTCTCACCGCCTGGCATTTAGTGGGCGGACTCGACAAGCTGGAACCGCATGACCTCGACGGCACCGAACCGGACGACGGCTACCCGGTCCACCTGCGCGACTGGATCGCCCGCGACGGCCTGACCTGCCTCAAAATCAAACTCAGGGGCGACGACCCCGCCTGGGACTTCGATCGCCTCCAACGAGTTGGTCGGATCGCCGCCGAAACCGGGGTCCAATGGCTCTCGGCCGACTTCAACTGCGTCGTCCGCGACCCATCCTACGTCGTAGAGACGCTCGACCGACTTCTCGTTGAACGTCCCGATACCTTTGCCCGCTTGCTCTACGTCGAACAGCCGTTTCCCTACGACCTGGAGGCGCATCCTCTGGACGTTCGGAGCGTCTCGGCCCGCAAGCCGCTCTTTTTGGATGAAAGCGCGCATGATTGGCGCGTCGTCCGCCTGGGCCGCTCGCTGGGTTGGACCGGGGTGGCGCTCAAGACCTGCAAGACCCAGACCGAGGCGATCCTAGCCCTGTGCTGGGCGCGTGCCCACGGCATGACCTTGATGGTTCAAGACCTGACCAACCCGATGCTCGCGCAGATTCCCCACCTCTTGCTGGCTGCTCACGCTGGCACCATTCAGGGGGTCGAAACCAACGCGATGCAGTTCTATCCCGACGCCTCGGCTCCTGAAGCGACGGTTCACCCCGGGCTTTATCGGCGACGGGAGGGCATGGTGCGTCTGGACTCGATTCAGGGGCCCGGGTTTGGCATCAGGGTTGAGGAGATTCCCCGATCCCTCCCCGAACCGGCCGCCGCGCGGCAGTAGACGGGAGATGGGTTGTGTGGCGTCGCGTCGAGTCATCAGTCATCGGGTGGTGAACACTGGATAATCCTTGATCTCGCCGGTCAGCACGCGGGCCAGCAGGCGGACCTGAAGTTCAAGCATCCGTCGATAACTCAGACGGTAACTGAAAAGGGGATGGGTGGCCAGGTGGTCCATCCGGGTCTCGTAGGCGCGGATAAACGCCTTGCGGCCGGCGGGGGTTAACGCGACCGAGTCGCCGGCGCGGAGGAAGTCCGACGGCGTGACCATGCGGGTGTTGATGGCGAACAGCACGGCTGAATCGGCGATGAGCGGACGGAACGGTTCCATCAAATCGAGCGCCAGGCCGCAACGTCCATGACGTGGTTGATGATAAAACCCCAAATAGGGGTCTAGGCCGACCGCGTGGCAGGCGATTGTCATATCCTTGGTCAACAAGGCGTAGCCCAGCGACAACAGCGCGTTGATCGGATCGCGGGGCGGACGGCGGTTGCGCTGATCGAAGTGGAAGGTCAGGGCGCGGGGGTCGTCGGAGGGGGGCTGGTGGGGGGTGTGGTTGTCGTCCGGCTTGATCAGGCCGTTGAAGTTCTGAAAATAAAGGCGGGCGATGGTTCCCTCCAAACCCAGGAGGCTCTCCAGCGAGTCGGCCTGTTCGACCTCTTGGATTATCGCTCGGATGCGCTGGATCGCTCCAGCGGGTGGTTCGATGTGGTTGCGTTGAAGCATGGTGCGTTGATTGCGGGCTTTGCCTGCCACTAAGCGTTTGGCCAGCGCCAAACAAAAGGCCGGATCGTCGGCGCGTCGGAACTGCTCGCGGCGAATCATGACGTTGCGCAGGTCGAGGCCTCGAGTCAGGCCGTAGAACCAACCGCCCTGCGAGAAATAGGCGATCGGCACCTCGTGTTCGCACAGGGTTTGAATTGCCTGGGAGGAGAGTTGCACGTTGCCGAAGACGCTCACTTGACAGGTCTCTTGGATCCGGACTTCCTGGAGAATCTGGTCGTCCTTGCGGATCTTGAGAACGGCGCCCGACTTGCTCACGAACGTTCCTTGGGTGTTGAGATAAAGCGGTTTGAGATCGTCGCGCGGGGTGACCAACGCGCGAACGGCGGTCGGAGCGTCGCTCTCGGCGGCCGGGGACTCTGTGGAGGCGATCGCGTCGGGTGGGGCGGGGTTGCGGAGTAAGTTCGTTTCGTCGGGCAAGCAAATGCCCACCAGGGAGCAACGGGGGCATTTGGGACTGTCCACCAATGGCGGAGGAATCGTGCCGGATCGGGCCAGTTGACGGGCTTCGTCCAAGGCGCGGAGGGTGGTGGCGATCAACGAATCGTCGATCGGAACGTCGACTCGTTGCCGGGTTTGGTGATAGTAGACCACGCCCCGCTCGCAGCGGTAGCCGTTGGCGCGCAGCACCAGGGCTTGCACCGCCATTTGCACCCGTTCGGGTTCCCAGACCTGGGGTTGTCCATCGTCGGCCAGCCGGGGTTTGCCCTTCTTATAATCGACTGGGATCATCGCGCCATCGGCGCACTCGATCAGGTCGAGCTTGGCGATCAGGCCGTGGTGGTCGTCGGCCAGGCTGACGCTGCGGGCGTGTAGGCGTTCCGCCTCGCCCTCCTCGACCTGTTGAACTGATGGTAGGTCGTCGGTTTTGCCGTCCACTCGCGTGTGGCGGTGACGACCTTCGACCACGTCGAGATTTTCGGCGAAAACCCCTTCCACCCATTCGTAGTAGAAGAGTCTAGGACAATAGATGTATTCGTTGAGCATCCGCGCCGGCATCAACGCCTCCTCTTCGGAACGCAGTTGGGCGGAGGAGGGTTGTGGCGAGTTTGCCCGCGTGGAACGAGGATGCGTTTCCGTGGGGATGACGATTGGTTGGGAGTGAAGGGACGAGTCGTCGTCCTCGTTCTCGTCGAGGGCCGAGGCGGCCTGCTCCATCTTCAGGTCGTTTGAAACCATCGTAGCCCCGGAAGGGCAGGGCGAGGCGGCGGGACCAACCGGCTTGGCCGCCTCGGGTCCAGGAGGAGGCGGAGGCTCCGACTGCTCGGCGAAGTCCTCGTCGTAAGGTGGAATGATCAGAAAATCTTCAGTACTCATGGTGACGGACTCCACCGTCTTCCCGGACTGGTTAGACCACGACGCATGGGGCGTCCAGCGGAGCGTAGGGCAGTCCTAGGGCGGTGATGACCCGGTCGCTTCGTTGTTCAGTCGGACCCAGGTCCACAAACAACACCTGGTCTTCGCCGTGATGGATGATGTCGCCCAAAAGGCGGCGGCAGTTGGCCAAGTCGATCGGGGTCAGACGACACTCGAAGATCGAGTATTGAAGATGGTCGCCAAAGTCGCGCAAAGTTTGGAAGACTTTGCGTAACCGTTTGGGGTCACAGATGTCGTAGCATACAAGATAAGTGCGTCGAGACATAGCGGTCACTCGTCTTCTTGATGGGCTGATCTTGAGGACGAAATCCGCGACGGTTTGAGGCAGACTGCGGTTTAGCCGCGCCAAGGGCGCATCAACCCGTAGCCAAAATAGCGGCCTGCTCCTATGAGCAAGGGTCCATCCACCGGATAGGCGAATCGAACCGCCACATGCCAGCGCATCTCGGAGGGGCGACCCGAACGGCCTGGCAAGGGTGGGAAAGCCAACGCGGGAGGAACCCCTTGAAAATAGGAGTCGGGACGGAATTCCACCTGGATTGGCTCTGGATAACCCATCCGAGTGCAAGATTGCGCCACGATCGCTTCGATGCTAAGCTTGCCCTTTTTGGGATGCTGGTCGAGGGCCACTGGGGTGACGCTCACCCAGGTTTCGGCTGGCCCCACCCAGGTGGTTTGAGCTAGGGGCTCACCGAAGCGTTCGGAACTCCGGGTTGGACAAGGCCGCAGATCCCAAGCGCCGGTGCGTCCCAGGGTCAATCTCGGGGTCGGTTTCGAGCGATTTCGAGGACCATAACGAGTTGATGGTAGCAAATCGGAAAAGATGAGCAAAGATGGTGGTTTAGGAATTTCGGGGTTGCCCCCCTCCAACGAGCAGCCTACCACCAATCGGGGCACCGCGAGGGCGACCGCGTCGATTCGCGCTTCCCGTCCCCCACCTTCCAACTGTGGCAACGCTAGGAAGGCCAGATGGGGGCGATCGGTCTTGTTGGCCTGAGGACCGCTCCGGTGGCCCGAGACCCATTCCGGGGGCGGCGAGTCGGAGTCGAATCGGCTCAATACAAGACCACGCAGAGCGTGCGTTACCATCAACGTCTGTTGAATGGTGGGGCGGGGCCAGACGTTCTTGACCAATTCCAGCAGCATCAAGCGGGGCTGGAAGGGTGGGGCTGATTGCCGCGAGGGATCGTTAAAGTGGGGCGAATTCGAGGCCGCCGCTTCAGAATGGGACATGCTCACAAACGGACCTCGTGGTACGTGTGGGCGTTGGTTCCAACTCACGGGGGCTGGGTGGACCCGGACTCCGGGTCGGTTCCAGTGTTGGTTGAACGCGAAGGTTGTCAAGGGGGTGGTCCTCAAAACAAAGGCATGGGGATTGCACGGTCGCGTTGGGCCTCCTCTTGACGGAATGCGCGTCAAAACTGTATCGTGACTCCGCGTCTTCGAGGAAACCAAAATTGGCGGTGATGCCAAAAGGGGTGGAGGTGCCGGATGGGACGCCCGGCGTCGGAGGTGACGGAGCGGGAGTGGCAGGTGATGCAGGCGGCCTGGCGGCTGGGTCGGTTCGACCTGGCGGCGATGCGGGCCGAGTTGGCCGCTTCTGGGTTGCCGCTGGCCTCCACCACGGTGGCCACGCTGTTGCGGATTTTGCTCGATAAGGGGTTGCTTGGGGTGGTCGATCCCCGCCGTCCCCAACAGTACGAGCCGATCCGTCGCCGCGACGAGTTAGCCCGACGGATGCTCAACCAGTTCGTCGATCGTGTTTTTGAAGGCTCACAAATAAACGCGATCATGAGTTTGGTCAGCTCCGAGCGCCTTTCCAGCCGCGCCCGCGCCCTGTTGTGGGCGTTGCGGGAGGAACTGGGCGATCAAGCTGATTGGGCACGAGCAGGGGGTTGCTTATCCCGTTCGGCTTGGTCATCGCAAGTGGGGGGGTAGGGGACCCTCAGCGAGGGGATCACCCATGACCAGCCTGAAGGGGGAGATCGCGCTGGTGGTCGAGAGCGCCCCGGCCGCGGTCGTACTGGCGTTAGATAGGGCGACCCCAAGATGTCAACCGCAACTTGGACGGGTTTATTGATTGAAGGTGTTGGCACAAGCTTCGCCCAAGTTCGCCCAAGGAGGTGCGTTTCTGACGTGTCCAATGACCCAAAAAAAGGGAAAAAGAAAAGGGCTGATCCGGTCCACCAGTTGAACTCGACCCGCCAAAACGGCCAACCATGATGGAGCTGGAGTAGGTGCCGTGCGCTGTGCGCTGAGGGATGGGCGGAGAAGATGGACAACGGTACGGCAACGGAGGGGGTGGGATTCGAACCCACGGAACCCTTGCGGGTTCAACGGTTTTCAAGACCGTCCCAATCGACCACTCTGGCACCCCTCCGGGAAAGTCGGCGTTGGTTTGGAAGGTGAGGAAAAGTGACGCGGTTTGACGCGGAGCGGTTCAGGATTGCATCGCTTCGGTAATGACATCTTCGGCGACGTAGATTGGCACATCGGCGGTGACGGCCACGGCGAGGGCGTCGCTGGGGCGGGAGTCGATCTGAATGAGTTCGCCCTCGAAGCGGACGCGGAGCTTGGCGTAGTAGGTGTGGTCGCGCAACTCGGTGATGAAGACATCCTGGAGTTCGCCCCCTAGCGCCTCGATGGTGTTGACCAGCAGGTCGTGGGTGAGAGGGCGTTGGGCGACGATACCTCGAACCCGGCGTTCGATGCTGTTGGCCTCGAACAAACCTATGACAATGGGAAATTGACGCGGACCGTCCACCTCGCGGAGAAAGATGATCTGTTCCTGGCCGTTTTCATTGATGACGATCCGCGAGAGTTCCATCTGGACGGCCACGGTGTAGCGTCCTCGACAACACGACGACCCGCGGACGCGGGCGAAGAAGAGGTTAATCGAAGTCGGTTCACTCGAGCGCGGCCGCGTCGAAGGATGGATTCGGGAGGCCGCTTCTTGGTGGTGGGCGATCCATGAATCGAGCGACACGCGACGAGCGCCGTCATTCCCGCTGCTGCCCATGATAGGGACCCCTTGCGTGGTCGTCAACTCGCCAGACCAAGCGTTGTGGTCGCGGCGCTCCGCGGTGGGGAGGGTAGGAAGCGGGGAGCGGTCGAGTTGATGCCCGGGCGAGGTGATTGGGGGTGGGTCAAAAGGGGGTGATGGTCGTCGAGGGGGAGGAGGCCGACGAGGGGGGGCGGATGACGCGGAAGCTGCTGAAGAGGTCGAGGTCGGGTAACAAGCAGGGTTTTTTGTATTGTTCTAGCGTGCCGCCGCGTTCCAGGCGGCGGCGTTGCAGCGCCGTCCAGGATCCGGAGGCGATGAGTTCGATCTTGAGCGGAGCCAGGCGTCGGGTATCCAGACGGTTAGCGTACTCCTCGTTGAGGTGGCGCAGCTTGTGATCGATCGCTCGGGCCAAGCGGTCCAAGTATTCAGAGTCAGCCCCGGCGAGGTCGTCGGCTTCGATGAGCAGACGGTAGCCCGGCGGGTCACCCCAAACCGGCAGCACTAGGTAGGTCATCCAGCGGGCGTTGAACTCCCGGCGGGTTTGATCCACCGCCGCGACCACTTGGAACTCCGAGAGTTTTTCGCCGGTGAGGCTGGAGACGTGCGCGCCTTTGTTGAGGAACTCCAGCAGTGGGGCTTTGCCCACAAAGCCGACGCAGCGAACGACATCCTGGATGTGGTAGCGACGCAGGCCGCCGGCGGTGGTCATGAGGAGAAAGTAGCGTCGGCCTTCAACGAGTTCGTGGGCTTCCAGGGTGTCGGCTTGGGCGAGGTCGTGGACCGTGCCGGCTCGTTCGACGGTCTCTTCGGGGAGGAACTCGAAGTGGTGATGGATGAAGTCCAGAATGCCCGCGGCGGTGTGGTCCTCGATCGGGATGGTCATGCGTCCTTCGGAGGCGATGAGGCCGACGTCGCGCACTGGCTTGGGACCAAACCAGTCGGGGTAGTCGCGGAGATATGCTCCCATGGTCCCGCCGGTCCAGTTGGCCAGGAACTGGAGGTGGGGCCAGTAGTCGATGGGCCGCAGTCGTCCGTGGCGTTCCAGCAGGGATTCGAGGCGGCGCACCAAGCCGCGGTGTTTGCGGCTTAGGCTCCAGGACAAAGCGCGTTGAGTTTCGGGCGGGATCGCTTCGCGGAACCGGGGGGCGACGGTGCCGTCGTAGAGGTCGCGCAACAGGGTGGCGGCGTCGCGTTCAGCGAGCTTGACGATGCCCAGAACCGTGGCGGGGTTGGCGGCAATGATCGTGCCCAAATCGCGGGGCAGAGCGGACCGGAGCGCCAGGTAATACTTGGTGTCTACATCCTTGACCCGTCCCACTGATGGGTGCAGGCAGTAGGCCAAGCGAACCAGTGGGCTTTGCATCCGAGCCGTCAGTCCGGTGATCGCGCCGCAGGGCAGTCCGGACGGCGTGAACGACTCCCGCCAGTCGCCGGCGATTTGAAGGATGGGTTTGAGACCCTGGCTGAGCATGTCGGGGTGAGCATCGAATGCCTGGATGCCCCAGATTTTCCAGCCAGCGCGGTAGGCGTCGAGCGACTCGCGGGTGACCGGGATCGTCTTGGGAAACGCGGTGGTGCCGGAGGTTTTGGCGAACATGAGGACTTCGACGCCGGGACCAAACAACGCTGTAAGATCCCCTTGGCGGACGCGGGCGAAGTCCGGCTCGTGACCGTCGTAGTCGCGGATCGGCACCCGACGGCGGTAGGTTTCCAGGTCGCGGGCGGTGGTCAGACCGTGGCGACGGGCGAAGTCGGAGGCAGCGTCGCGTTCCAGAAGACGGGCGAGAACCCGGCGTTGCACCTGGTCGGCTCGCTTGGTGTCGTCGAGGAAGCGACGGGCCAACGCGCGGGCGTGTCGCGTGGAAGGATAACCGATAAGGCGGCGAAGCAAGCCCATAACGGCGGATCCTCATGATCGGCGTGGCGTTGGCGCGAGGCGTCGAACCGACGTTGTTTCATCAGACCCGAACGTCCGGTTGATTCCCTCGGGTTGAATATGTTTCATCGGGCTGTCATATCAAATCAAGATTATAAATAAGAAGTCAAGATGACATTCAACCGGTCAGGATCGGGTTGGAATCGGGTTGAAGCGTGGTGGGTGAGTGAGGCTCTACCGGATCGACAACCTGGCGAGTTGGGTTGGAGGATGTGACGGCGAATGGATCGTGGTTGGGATTCAGCGCGGTTTTGGGGGTGACGAGGGGAACGGCCACCTGGGGATGGGAGGACGGCGTGGGTGAATCGGTGAGCCGGGCGGGCTGATGAGGGTCGTGCGGGCGATCGTCGGGCAGACGGGGCGCAAAGCGTTCCAGGAACGTCTCGATGATGGCGCGGTAGCCCTGGGGATCGACGTCGTAGGCCTTGTTGTGACGGGCGCGGGGGACCACATGAAGAAGGCGTGGCGGGGAGGCGTAAGCGGCCAAAGCCCGCGCCACTTCAACGGGGACGTATTGATCTTTCTGACCGTGGATTGCCAACCAGGGACGAGGCGACATCCGCGCTGCGGCCCGTCCCACGTTGACGTAGCGGCAACCCAACCGCCTTGAGGTAGACCAGCGGGCCAGTCGGCAGAGCAGGTGGTTGAACCAGTCCGGGACCCAGGGCAAGATCCCCCGAAATCTGACGAAAGTGTTGGCCCACTTCTTGAGATAGACCAGCATAGTTTCCTTGACAGGGAAAGCGCCATCGGTGACGACTCCCCAGACCCTCTTGGTTTTGGCGGCGGCTCCCAACGCGGCTCCACCGCCTCGGCTGATTCCGAAGAGTAGATAGCCGGCGGGGTCGGCGTCGGGTCGCGAATCGAGATAGGCCACGGCCGCCAGCACGTCGGCGACCTCGTGACGGGTTACCCACTGCAGCGGGTGATAGGACGGGTCGGATTGACTCTCGCCCTGGTTGCGGAAATCGAAGCAAAACAGGTCGAATCCCAGGTCGCGCAACCAATCAATATAATGAAGGGCCCCCCAACGATTACCGAGATATTCCGGGCAAACCACGGCGACTCCCACCCGTCGGCTCCCGCGACGACGCGGCAAATAGGTGCCGGTCAGTTGGATTCCTCCCGTGGTGGGGAAGGTGACGGTCTGACCCTCGCGTCGAGTTGGCTCGATCCGGGGACGAAACTGGGGACTGAACTCAAAGATCCGCGCGATCACCGGAACGTATCGCGTCACGCAATGGATCGTAAAGGCGATCAGTAGCAGGATCAGCAGAAATACGACGGGGATCACCCACCACAACAGCGACGCGGAGGACACCTCGGCGCTCCGGAGGACAGCGAAAGGGGAAAGGAGGACGAAAAAGCCAAGACCGATCCATGCAAGGCGATGCAAACGATTCGGAGTGAATGCAGGGCAACCCAATCTGCCTCTCTTGGGTCAAGGAGCGCGTGGGGTCGGTCGGGTCAGCCGTCGAATCGTTTGAGAATCAGGGCGATATTTTGACCGCCGAAGCCAAAGCTGTTGGACAGCGCGTAGCCAACGGCATGGGGTCGGGCCTGGTTGGGAACATAATCAAGGTCGCAATCATGGTCGGGGTTGTCAAGGTTGATCGTGGGCGGTAATACCGACTCCCGGATCGCCAGCAGGCAGACAATCGCCTCCACCGAGCCGGCCGCGGCGATCAGGTGGCCCATCATGCTCTTGGTGCTGGAGACTGGGATGCGGTAGGCGGCCTCCCCCAGCGCCTTTTTGATCGCTAGGGTTTCAATGGAGTCGTTGACTTGGGTGGAGGTGCCGTGGGCGTTGATGTAGTTGAGTTGATCGGGGGTGATTCGGGCGTCAGCCAGCGCCTGCTTCATGGCGGCGATCGCGCCTCGGCCCTCGTCGTGGCTGTCGGTGATGCGGAAGGCGTCGGCGGTGGTGCCGTAGCCGACGACCTCACCGTGGATGGTCGCGCCCCGGCGACGGGCGTGTTCCAGTTCCTCCAGCACGAGCATTCCGGCTCCCTCGCCTAGTACGAAGCCGTCGCGGTCGCGGTCGAACGGCCGCGAGGCGCGTGGGGGGTCGTCGTTGCGGGTCGAAAGCGCGGTCAATAGGTTGAAGCCAGTGACGCCCAGGGGATGAATCATGCTGTGGGTCCCGCCCGAGAGGATCACGTCGGCCTCGCCACGACGAATTGCCTCGGTCGCCTCGCCGATCGCCTGGGAACTGGCCGCGCAGGCGGTCAGACAGGTGACGTTGAGTCCCTCGGCCCCGAAGCGGGCCGCGACGTGGGCCGAGGGGGTGCCGGGTTCCTGCTCGGCCTCGTGAAGCGGGTTGAGGATCGTCGGGGCCAAGCGGGTGAACCGCGCGGTGTCCACCTTGCCCTCGGTGTTGGCCGTCTCGAAGACTGCGCGGACAAACCGGGGGAAATCATGCTGACCTTCACCCGCTCCTAGGTAGACCCCAAACCGTCCCCGGTCCAACCCGCTGGCAGTTTCCAGTCCGGCGTCCTCGACCGCCTGTTTGGCCGCGGCCAGGGCGAACCGGGTGTTGCGGCTGTAGTTGTCCCAACGGGCTGCGTCTTCCAGATGGTCCGCCAGCTGGAAGTCCGTCACCTCGGCGGCAAAGGTGGTGGGGAAGGTCCGGGCGTCGAACAGGGTGATCGGGCCGACGCCGCTGCGACCTTCCAGCAACGCCTTCCAAGTCGAGGCACAGTCTCGACCTACCGGCGTGACCATGCCCATTCCGGTGACCACCACGCGGCGACGCATGACAATTCTCCTTTTGAGGATGTGACTTGTCTTGTTCCGTCTTGCCGAAGGCGATGCAAGAGCCAAACCAATCCTTGAAGGATGGGATGGCTTCCTAATTCCAAATTGATGAGCCTACATGCGTCGATCGGTGGGGCTCGATGCGATTGCTAGCGACCGCGTTGGTTCAGGCTGCCGTGGTTTGGGCTTTGAGAATCAGCGCCGAAGCTTGACCCAAGCGGGTGAAGCCGACCTTGAGGACGTGGGGCCGATCGGGGGGGAGGGGCCGCGGCGCGCCGACAATCAGGTCAAGCTGGTCGGTGATCGGTTCGACACAGTTGCGGATCGCCGGGGCGGTTCCTTCAATCAGCGATTGCAATCCAATGATGGTTTCGATCGAACCGGAGGCCGAGGCCGAGGTGCCCACATGGCCCTTGAGTCCGGTCACCGGCACGCGCGCGCCGTCCAGAGCCCGGGCCAAACCGCGGACTTCCGCTTGGTCCCAGGCTGGCACGCCGGAGCCGTGAGCGATCACCAGACCTAATTGATCCGGTTGGAGTCCCGCGTCGCGCAGCGCCGCGGCGACCGCCACCTCAACCCCTCGCCCCTCGGTTCCCAGACCGCCTGGTACCGCGTCACATCCCGAGCCGAAGCCGACCACCTCGGCATCGATCCGCGCGCCGCGTTTGAGGGCATGGTCCCGCTCCTCCAGCACGAGGATGCCCGCGCCTTCGCCGGGCAGCCACCCGCAGGCGGCACGGTCGAACGGGCGGCATCCTTCGGTCGGGTCGCCGGGCCAGGTTGAGAGTTGGCCAAGCATGGTCATCCGAACCAAGCTCAACGGGTGAATCTTGGAGTCGGCCGCCCCGGAAATCATCACATCGGCCCGGTCGGTAGCGATCAGACGAGCCGCTTCGCCAATGGCCAGCGCTGCGGCCGCCTCGCCTTGGGTCACGGTGTTGCTGGGTCCCTGGCAATCCATGAAGATCGAGATGTGGCAGGCTAGCATGTTGGGCAGATAACGCAACAGCCAGATTGGTTGAATCAAAGGGATCGACTGAGTTCCCCAGGCGGCGAAGTCGAACGCGCCGTTGCCGGCGGCGTAGGCGGTCTGGATCGCAGGGGTCAGTTCATCCAGTTCGGTGGAGATCAGGCCAGCCCCTAGATCGATGCCGAACCGGGTGGGATCCACCCCGCCCTCGGCGAGACCCGCATCGCTCACCGCTAGCGCTGCGGCGACGACGGCGAGTTGAATGTCGCGGGCCATGTATTTGAGGCTTTTGCCATACGCGCGGGCCAGTTTGGGGGGCATCATCGCTTTGCCCGCCTTTTCGGTGAACTCGGCAATCTCGCCGCCGCAGTTCGTAGGCAGACCCTCGACCGCGAAGCTGCGAATCGGCGCGATGCCCGTGCGTCCTTCCACGAAGGCGTGATGGGCAGCGACCCGATCCCACCCAAACGGGCTGATCAATCCCTGGCCGGTGACGACCACTCGGCGTTCTACGTCGCGCATGGGAGGCGTCCGCTCCTCTGGGCGTCTGGGCGTCCTCCGAAAACGAGTTCCCGGAGGAGCGATCCCTCACTCCAATCCTTTGATCGACTTCTTGAGGATCATCGGCCAACTCCGCCGAGATCCTGGAATCGAACCACTCGTCGCGTCATCCGATTGGAGCCGATCTCCTATCAGACCGGGTTGCCAGCCTGATTGGGCCGCGCGCCTGTTTGGCTTAGGGAGCCTGACCCTCCTGATCCGGTCGGCTCGACCGCGCCTCAGCCGCGCGGAGGCTGCGGATCAACGCCCGCATGGGACCGGCGAAGACGAAGCTCGAGTCGCCCAGGTCGATCGGAGCCTGTTCCGCGGTAAGGAAGGCGAAGACAATTTCCCCTTCGGCCAGGGTTTGGTTCCCCCGCAACGCCCGCACATCGACCACCGCCGCGCCCTCGGCCCGGATGTCGGCCACATGGGCCTCGTAAGTCAGCGTGTCGCCAGGAACCGCATGACCGAAAAACTCCATACGCGGCAGCTTGGCCAAAATCACCTTGTCCTGGAAGTCGCGCGATTCTCCCACCAACAAACCAGCGGTTTGGGCCAAACCTTCAATGATCAAACTGGAGGGAAAAAGAGGATAACTCGGCGTCGGGTCATGCACATGCTCCTCGGCGAAGGTGATGTTCTTAACCGTGCGAGCCATTCGTCCCGACTCGAACGCCTCAAATCGATCGATCCAGATCCAACGCATCACTGCGGTCCCGCTTTGGAGTTGGGAGTCCATCTAAGCTCGCAGAGGAGCGATTCCGGTTCAAGGCGTTCAAACCCAACACGACGCGGGTCGGTCGCGTTCACCATCGCGCTCGGTCCCGGAACGGCGGGATTGTGGGACGGTACGGGTTGTCCTGCCCACAACCAAGGACGCCAACCGCTCACCTTCTCCGCCGCTCCGCTCCAATTCGATTTAGCTTGGCTCGCGTGGTTCAGTTCACCTTGGAGGCGATATACTTGACCAGCATGTCCACCGTGTAAAGGTCCATGATTTTGTCGATCTGAGGGTCGGCGATGAAGTCGTCGAGCTTGGCGTCGGGCATCTTGGCCTTGAGTTCTTCGATGCCTTTGGCGGTGAGTTTGCCGTCGGCAGCGAGTTCGGGATCGGTGGCAAAGTTTTCGCTGAAGAGTTCGCCGCGGGGGATGCGGATGCCGAAACTGCGTTCCAGGCGGAACATGATGTCGAGGAAGTCGATCGACTCGGCCCCCAGATCAGCCCGGAGTGAGGCGTCCGGCACGACGTCCTCTTCATCAACCCCCAGAGCTTCAACTAGAGTGGCTTGGACCTTTTGCAGGATTTCCTCATGAGTCGCGGGCATGATTCACCTCGATATCGAGTTCGAGACGGCTCAGTTCGCCGGTGGGGGGTCGGAAAGAGAGAAAGAAGCGAACACCCGGCGGAGTCGCGTGACGCGCGAGGGCCAGGCCCGAAGGCGTTGGTCCCTCTTAGGAAGAGACCGGGTCGGCAACCATCAACGTCCCGGTGGACGTTGAATCAAATGGGCGGGGCGAAACCTCGACGACGACCGGCGAGCCGCCCCGTGGGTCACGTCACTTCGGTTGACGCGCCGGATGGACGACGCTTCAACACCGCGTACAACGCGCGGAGTTCGGTGATCATTTGTTCGTCAAGCGGACGCAGGTCCGGATCGGACTCGCTGAGATTCGATCGGGTCAAGGTGATCCGTCCTTGAACCATCAAAGAACCTTCGCAGAATCCCTTGACCTTGAGGACGGTATCGCGGGGGCCGTGGTCTGCCATGTCCACCTCGAGCCGCAGCTGGCGACCTGGTTCGACGAACGAGCCGAACTTGAAGGTGCGTGCCTGCTTGAGGGTCACGAGGCTGTGGGCGAAGTTGTCGGTTTCTCGAACCAACCACGAGCCGGCCTGAGCCAGGGCCTCGACCATCAGCACTCCCGGCAAGACCGGGAAGCCGGGAAAATGGTCGGCAAGGTACTCCTCCGCCAGGGAGAGATTTTTCACCGCCGTGAGCCGCACCCCCGGCTGGGACTCCAGGATTTGGTCCAACAAGACGAAGCGCATGACGTTCCTCGGCTCGACCGTCGGCGGGTTGCCATTCCCTTCCTTGGGGTCGCGTGAACGGAGTTCGCGCGTCGCGTCGCAACCAGTTCCGGCGGTCGGAATTCGGGCATCGAACCATACCACGCAAACCAGGCGACCGCAAGGTCAACCCGATCGCTTCAGTTGTTCGACGTCCGAGAACTCGGCTCACCGCGATACGCGCTTCGCCTCCATCGATCCGTGAGGATCGAAGGCAAGATGTCCCCAATTTCGGTTGACTAACGAGTTGAAGTTGAGTCGGGACCGGGAAAATCTCCCCTTTGCGGTGTTCCCTTCTAGGGACGTACAATCCAAAGGGTCGGATTCTCTCAGGGAGCGTTGCCACCACGGTCCTCGCCTGGGTCCTCGCCGTTGCGGGTGGGGGGTGTTCCGTTCCCGCTTGTTGACGATCTCCACGGTGTGATTGCGACTCTCATCTCGACACGGGATGGACCCGATGCCAACCACCTCACCCTTCCCTGGGACCTGCGCCTCATGGGCCCAGAGCGTTTTTGAGACGACCAGCCGGGCGATGCGTTGGATCGTCGTTGTCGGGTTGGCGCTTGGAGGAATCGGCGGGGGCACCGTGACCAGCCTCGCCTCCGACCGGGATCGGGTCGCCTGGTCCCCTGATGGGCGTTGGATTGCCTATGTGGTGGCCAACCGCACCGCCGCCGACCTCTTCCCTGACGATTGGTGGGCCTTGGATGACTCCCAACGTCTCGAACCAGCCGACGCCGCGGGGCCGATTTCCTGGACCCTTTGGGCCACCGAATGGGGGACGGGCCGCTCGGTCGCATTGGCCCGCAGCGCCGGCCCCTTGGGGGCGCCAGTCTGGCGACCCGATGGCGGAGCGTTGGCGTATGTTCAACTCGACCCCGCGTCCAACAATCCGGCGTTGCCACGTCAACGCACCCTTTGGCTTCAGACCGCGCCCAATCGTCGGGTTCCTCTGGACCGCCGCCCGCACCCGCCCGAGTGGGACCGCCTCGGCGTCGAGCCGGTGGCCGCCCCCGCCTTCAGTCGCAATGGCCGCAAGCTGGCCTACGAGGTGTACGACCCCCAAACCGGGCCCGGCGTGGTGGTGGCCCGTCTGACGGCCGAACGCCTCGAACCCCTCCAAACCCTCCCCGGCGTGGGTCGCCCGGTTTGGTCTGGTCGGGACGACTCGTTGGCCTGCTTCGCCCTGGAGTCCCACGGCCGCTTAGCTCCGGTTGCCGAACTCGTGGTCTTCGACCCCGACTTCAACCTCACGGCACGCTCCAGCGGAGTCTTGACCGCCTCCACGCCGGTTTGGACCAACAACGGCCAACTCGTCTACGCCGCGATTGTGCCCGCGCCCACCAAGCTCAAGCCGATGGCGCTCACAATTCTCAAGGAGGGACGCTCCGAGGTGTGGTTCAAACCGCCCGAACCCCGTCGAGTCGGCTTTCGAGACGCGGCACGCTCCAACGATCAGGCGGCCGAATTTCGACCCGATCGAGACCCCGATCCCCCCACGCTGTTGTTCGATCTTGCCCCCGATGGCGAACATGTGTTCGTCACGGTTCGCCTGCGCGATCATCCTTCGGAGGTCAGCCACAGCCTGCCCCGAACCGGTGAGATTCGCAACCGCTTTCCGCCCTTGGATCATGCGGGCCGCATTGCCGGTCTAAGCGTCGCCCCGACCGGCGACGCGCTGGCCGTCCGCTATGGTTGCGATGCGCTGGCCACGCCGCCGTTGGTCCTCACTTCCAACAACATCACCGACAAGCGTCCGCTCGCCCCCGACGGTTCGGCAGCGCGGGAGTGGTTGGCCCGCTTTGCCGCGTTGGCCCGCGCCATCCAACGCGACGATTGGCCCGCGCTTGGATTGTCGGAGACCAATCATCAACATGAGAACTCCTCAAGCTCTGCGTCGTCCCGTTGGAGCCTGGTTCCCTTGCCCGACGAGGTGCCCGCCAACGACCCCAACCTGCTCAGACTACGCCGGCTCGCTCAACTGGGCCGGGATCTCCAATCCCAAGCGGTGGCGCGGGACGCGGGCGATCCCACACGGCCTGCCCTGAATGACCCCGCCCGCCTTCGCCGTCTTGAACCAGAACTGGACCTGGTTCTCAGTGGCCTGGTGGGCGAGTTCGAGCAGACCCGCGCTGCGATTCAACACGCCTTGAGCCAACCTCGTTGCGCTCGGGACCGCGACAGGTTGTTGCTGTTGGATCTGCAATGCCGACTCCGGGACGATCCCGAGACCACGCGGGCCGGTCTCCGCGCTTGGCTGGATCGGCCCGCGCCTCCTCGACGGATGGAGCGGTTGCTCGACGGGCCACCCGCCCTCTTTGACGACACCCCTGAGATGGCCGCGCGATCCTGGGCCGAACGGTTGCTCGGACTGCTTGAACAGCCCCGCGAGCGGCCTGCCGAGGTCGAACCCCCCCCTTTGAACCATCTCGACGAGTTCTTCGAGCTCAACCGCGGGCCCTTGGAGTTCGATCAAGGTATTTGGATGCGACCCCGCGCCGACTTCCTGGTTCGCTTGGCGTGGAATCGTCCCAAAGCCCCCGACCTTCTGCCGCTGCCTCCTCCTCTACCGCCGTGGTGACCGCGCGCGACACCCACGCTGCGCCTGACCTTGCCAGACCACGGACATCCGCAAGCGGAGTGTGTCCTTAGGGTGGGTTCAAAAGGTCGCGCAAATGGAAATGATAGGGACCCAGCTTGCCGCCGTAGTTGCCTGCCGAGACACGCGCCAGACCCAGGCCACGGAAGTCGGGTTGGGTCAGGCCGACCTTCATAGCTTGGGCCACGGCGTCGAACGACAGCCCGTCGATCACAAGTTCATACACGCATTGAACCGATTCGGGCAGGGCGGACGCGACCAATCCCCGCAACGTAGGAGCGTAGGCATGGTTGACGCTGGCGCGAAGTGTTTGATATTTGGAGCCGACCTTGGAACCGGAGCGAGCGATGCCGCCGGGGAAAGGGAGGATTACGTCCTCGCACTGGGCGCGGATTGCCGCAACGGCCCGGGTGGCGGCTTCCAGAGTGCCGGTGGGCGTGGTTCCCTGAAACAGCAGGTTGCCGCCGGCGACCCCCTTGAGGGTGCCGAACCGCTCCTCACAGGCGAACTCGCCGTCCATCGTGGGCATCCGCCAGAATCGTCGTTCGCCCACGAGCTTAGCGATTTGCCAACCGTCGCCGAAGTAACGCAGCTTGCCGCCCACCACGATCGCGCGGTCGTCCAGCGGCCAATCGTTGTAACACGCGGTGGTGGGACAGGTCATCACGCACTGACCCACACGCTTGACCAGCGCTTTTTCCAAGGCGTCGCGGCTCAAAGCGAATATCAGCAGACGCACACCCGGACGACCATCGGGGGTTTGATCCGGTTCCAGTTCGCGCTCGACGCCCGCCTCGGCGTCGCAGGCGATGACGCTGGTAGCGTAGCCAGTGGCAGTTTGACCAGCGATCCGTGCCCAAGCGGCCGTCTCGGCGGTCACGATCAACCGGGCGGCCGTCATGCCGAACGCCTCGGCGAAGGTGTCCTCGACCTCGATTCCTTCGGCAAGGTAGCCGCAGACGGTGGACAACGCACTCATGGCCGATCCTCCGTCGCGGGCGTCGTTTCGGCTTGGGGGAACGGCCACGGGTTGACGCGGGCGACTCCCTCGACCGGGCCGGGCGCTTCGTCGGGACGGATGGTCAAGGCGTCCAACCCGACGCTGGAATGCCTTGCGTACCATCGGGCCAAGTCGGCGCGGCGGTCGGGTTGGGATTCAGCGGTGGTCTCGGCTCGAAGCAGGATCGACTCCAACGCGGTGCTGGGCCGGATCATGCCGTCGTCCAGCACGATTTCCCCCTCTTTTAAAACCATGCGGGGATGCGAAAACATGCGAATCTTATCGTCGTCGGGTCGATAGAGGGTAAGGTCAGCGTCAGCACCGGGGCCGAGGTGTCCCTTACGGGTCAGGCCGAGGATGCGGGCGGGGGCGGCGCGGGTGAGGATGGCGATTTCGCTCAGGGTGTATTCCCGGTCGAGGTCGGGCAGAATCGTCCGCTTGAGGAGCGTGGGAGGCAACGTGGCGAGGGTCTCGCGGCGCAGTTCGCGGTTCATGAGCAGGGCGATCAGACGAGGATAGGCCAGAAAGGAACCGCCGTTAGGATGATCGGTCGTCAATGCCAGCCGCCAGGGATCGGGACAAAGTAGGAACCATTCCAGACCGATGGCCCATTGGGTGGCGTGGATAGCGCTTCGGGGTTCATAGGCGATCGGCACGATGCCGCAGCCGGTTTCGAGTTCGGTGTCATGGCTAATCCAGGGGTGTCCAGTGAGGTTAGCTAGGAATTCGCCCACTGGTGAGTCAGCGGTCATTGCCACCGCCGGGCCGAACATCACCTGGCCCACATCGGCGGTGAGGTTGGGCTGGCTCAGGAAGCGTTCCACCAACGCGGGGACACCCGAACGGATCGACCGTGGATCGTCCACCGTTCCTTCGTAACTGAGGAACTGCACATGCGCTAGATGGGCCCGCGCTCCCTCGAAGGCGTTCATGGTGTCGGCGAGGTGGGCGGCGTTGCCGGGCAGACCGAGGTTGAGCCCGTGAATGTGCAACGGATGGGGGAGATTCAATTCGTCAATGAGGCGGGCGGTTTCGCGGAGGATGGTTCGGGGAGTCACTCCGAACGGCGCGACCGGTTCATCGAGCGTAGCGAAGCGGCGGGGTGTCGAGGGGTGGGGGCCATTGGGTGGGGTTGGACTGGTTTCGCCGTTGCCGTCTAGCACGCCGCCGGGGTGGACGACTTGTTTCCAGCGTTCGACGCCGCCGGGGTTGACCATTTTGAACCCGAACGCGCCAGTGGCTTCCAGCAGCCAGAGCAACAGTTCGCGGGCGTCGTCGCGTCGATTCGCGCCGAGGCATTCAAGCAGGCGATGATGATTGCCGATCAGGGTGAGGAAACCGGCGTCCACCACGGGGGTGTCGGCCAATTCGAAGCGGGCCTGGCGCGCGCCCATCGGGGTGATGGCTGCGTCGAG